>Ga0187827_10000969_pt1 | contig 43500 bp, 30 predicted proteins | sample ETNtaG_39_FD_167969 | JGI IMG/M metagenome (GOLD analysis project Ga0187827, IMG submission 167969) | Marine microbial and viral communities from oxygen minimum zone, Eastern Pacific Ocean - ETNP2014_SV_150_PacBio MetaG (Illumina Assembly) | ecosystem: Environmental > Aquatic > Marine > Hypoxic...
TTGGTGCTTCATTTCCCCTATCACCCCTGCTCTCTCCCCCCCTTCTGCCTGACCTTTCACCACGAGAGCCGTAACGATCTTTCCCGTCTTCCCCCTCCTGTCCACTTGAATCCCTGCCATATCGCCCACCTCTCCTATTTCGAGATTCATTATTACCCCCCCACGCTACCTCGTCATCATCTCGTTCTCTTTTAGACCCTCTTTTCCTGCTTCCCCTCCGTTCGTCGCTCTGGCGTCCTCTTCCTTTACCCTGCTTGCCTTTAGCGTCGGCCTCACCCCATGCTATTTCGTCATCACCCGATTCCTCTTCCCACCGTTCTCTTGCCTCGTCCCTCCCCCGTCGTCTCCGGTTCCTCGGTCCTTCATCACCTGCCTCCCCCCATGAAATATCATTCCCTGCCGGTTCTTCCTCCCATGCAGCATCGTCGTCGTATGATCTACCTGAAGATTTTTCACTCCTGTGGTCTGGGTCTTGATGACGGGCGCCAACGAACCCCCCTTCATGATCGTATCCCTTGTTGCGACTCCCACTCTCGCTCGCTTTCATTCTCTCATCTTTATGTATCTGCCGCATCATACCCTTTATCTGGTCGGTTCCCCCCTTGTAGATAAGCGCCCCCCCACCGAAGATCCCAATTGCAACTATAATAATTACATACATGGCTAGGCCCGGTTCGAATATCTCGTTAGTTTCCGAGACGGCGACATTCTTTGGAGTGGATATCTCTACCGTTCCGTAGTTGTCAGGTCCCAAGGCGTTCGAGCGGGATACCCCCAAATGGACGGTTCCATCGTCCAGCTGAGACCCTTGCACCACTATTGTATCGTTAAGCGCGGGTCGATATTTCATCAAAGGAAGCTCAGTCCAGGTTATCATATCGGCTGAGCTCCAAAGCATGACGTCAGATATGTCGATATCTGTCGATTCGGAAATACCCACCTCGATCAGGAAATCACCCGTGGCTTTTTTTGGGATCGAGGTGATATTAATTGGGGTTGCATTATCGGCTCGCTCTCCATGTGCTTCGGAATTCCCATGCGGCTCCGTCAGCTCTGCAGTTCCGTTTTTATATTCGAAAATCGGTGGTTGTGATAAAATAATTAAAGTCGCACCGAATATGATAATAAGGACCATTATCCACTTGATGGTTTTTTCAGTTCCATGCATGAACTCACTTCCCTTTCCCGGCGTCCAAAGCGGGACCCCCACTGATTTCCTTCACTTCCTCCGAGCCACTTTTTTTCTGACGTTTGCGCAGTAGTTTTTGCCGCTTTCGATCCAGGGATTCGGCCCTTTTCACCACTTCCCTTTTCCCCAATCGCGACAGGAATATCCCCCCTGCCATCACAAGCGCAACCACGATGGAAACCGAGCATATCACCGTTCTGGTATTTGATGGGTATAATACCTCGATCTCCATAGATGTGGTGTTCGTTTGATTGTCGTTGTCCGATACCGTTAAGGTGATCGTGTAACGCCCCTCCTTTTCGTATTTCCAAGATGCAATTGCAGTATCAGCGTCCACGTCGTTCATTTTGTTACCGTCCCCATCGGAATCCACTCCGTCATCGAAATCCCATTGGTACGACACAATATTTCCATTGGGAGTGGAATCCCTGGCGTCGAACTTTATCTTTTTACCCGGTTCTCCCCCATCGATTTTTTTGATTTTCGCTTCTGGCGGAATTTTTTGCGGTTTCACTATGATCGGCAGGTCCAGGGTTATTTCCCCCGTCGTATAATCCCCGATTATGGTTAGCAGGTATTCACCGGGGTCCACATCGATCGGAATGGAGACTATGACCTTAATGATCTTCGTTTCACCATTCTCCACCACTACAGTATTATTATAGTCTACAACGCCACCGGCGAGCCCGGTATCTTCGAAGGATATCGATACGGGTACGTTGCCGGTATTGGCTATGGAAATTGTGAAATTCGCGGTTTTACCTTGTATTATATCGAGTCTCGGCAAGTTGTCCATTATTTCCATACTAATTTCGATTCTAGGTTCGAAGGAGACATTGATCTCGAATTTCCAGATACCGCTCATACATCTCCCTTCCAAAGTGGGGGTCGTTGGAATGACCTTCCAGTAATAGGTGGCAATATCCCCAAGGTCGGTCAATGGATACCAGGTATTCCCGGTCGTGGCCACTTCGATGATGGTGTCGTTTCTGCCACCGAGGAAGACATGATAAGTGGTGTCTTCTTCAGTGTTCTCAGACATCCATGTCAGGTTCACTGCCGTCATATTCAGAGTAATCCCATTCAGGGGAGCCTGTAAACTTACTTCAGGGATGCTAACTTCCGTGTCCACACTAAAGGACCAGAAGTTTTCCGGTGTGGTACCGAAGAGATCGCCGTCGAAAGCTTTGACGTACCAGTAATAAGTGGTGGAGTCCTCCAATCCCTTAATGAAAATATAGTTTAGCTCTACGTCACGGGAATGGAGTGCCGGGGGCTGCGTTTTTCCCAGGTAGAAGTCATAGGATAACTCGGACGGATCATTATCTATATCGCGGGGAGTCCAGGAGAAGTTCACATTCACGTCCCTCTCTATTGAGCCGTCCTTAGGATGTGGTGATTCTACATCCGGGTGATCGTTCACTGGCACCACCGTCACCGGGATTGTGATAATACCAGTTTCCATTGAGTGATTGTTCAACTGGCGGGCATAGATGTCGATACTCGTTTTACCATTATAGTCTTTAGAAGGTGTGATGGTGATCTTGGTGTCATTGCCGACGGTTGCCGAAATGTTCTCATCCGACAGGGTGAGAATCAGTTCCAGGGCGTCTCCCTCGGCATCGAACAGGTAATCATCAAGTGAAAAATCGGTTGTGTGCATGTTGTCCTCTGCTAGAGAAAGTGCTGGTGGAACCCTGCTCCAGACCGGGCCGTCATCAATATTTATTACTGTGATATTTATGGGACTTGACAAGATACTCCGGCCGAATGAATTGGTGCAGTTAAGGATGATCTCTACCGTCCCGGTCCAGTTTACCACCAGCCCTGAGAGGTCCAATTTGGAGCCGTTCAACACAATGGTGATGTTCATACTATCCGATATGGACTCGATGGCATAGCTAGGGGGCCATCTCTCGGCATAGGTATCGAAGAAATATTCTCTAAGATCGATGAGATTATCCTTGGGACTGTCTTCGGTGACGTTGATAACAGTTGGGAAATCTTCCAGTGGCAGTGGTGTTGCGATCCCACCCGATGGTGTCCAGTTCACCCCCCAGTCATTCAGGATCGGACTATTAATCCCGGCTGAAAGAAAAGAAGCTTTCAGGTAGATCCAGCCATGGTCAGCAGGATGAATGTCTCCAATGTTTATCGACTCCTTCCCCCCTGACGCCGTCGTCGTTGTCAATACGTCTCCGGTGATGTTGTCATGCACTGTAATATTAATATTATTTTGATCCGGTACCGAGCAATTTATCCGAAGAGTATCCCAGAAATAATTTTCGGGGAGTTCGATAGGGCTTGACATTATTGATGCCGCGAGGGTTAGATTATCGATTTCGACATTTCCGGAGACTACGGCGTTTGTGCTTTCGCCTATCTTTTCATCCCCGATAAAACTGTCTCTCCAGGAATTTTCCTTTATCCATTCGACACCCCATGACATAAGCCGAGGTGTATATTGGCCGTTACCCGATAGAACCGCCTGAAACCGGATCTTATCGATCCCCATACCGTTCAGACCCGTAAGATCGATATTGGTTCCAGTCACTGATAGATATCCGATGATAGTCGTGTTGAACTCGTTTTCCACAGATATATTGACATATGTATCGGAAGGCTCGGTTTTTTCCAGAGAGAGGTACGACCACTGCATGTCGTTCGGGAGGGCAAGCATTGTGGAGCTGATATGACCCGAATTACGAAAACGGTTCACCTGACCCTCGATCTCTCGGGAACTCAGGGTACGGTTCCACACAGCTACCTCATCGATCCGTCCATCGAACCAATCTCTAAAAGATGTTCCATTCCACGAAGAACCCAACTGAAGAGAGTCAGTTACAGAGATATTTTCAGTGGTGTTATCGGTGATGTTTCCTTCCCTGATCCCGTCCACATACAGGATAATCTGGTCCGCCGCCGTATCCCTGCTCAGTCCAATGTGATGCCATTTCCCGTCATCAACGTTAGTACCGCTCTCGATCCGTACTTCGGTTGCATTGTCGCCGACGACAACAGTAGCCTTGTGCGGATTTCTCTCGTCTATCAAAATGGCATAGCCGTGGGTGCTGCCGCCGAACCGCCCTCTGGTAACGATACTCTGGTTGGTGGAATTAGTAGTATTGATCCATGCTGTAACGGTGAATGAATCGTTGCGGTTGACGTCCAGGTTCGAGGAATTCCCGCAGTCAACGCGGTCGTCGAGTCCGTCGAATTCCAGCGAGCCCCCGAATTTCCCCCCCGTCCAGTTAGCGCCACCGCTTACGGTCCCATTGTTATTGTTTCCGGTCCAGTCATGTGCAGTTTCGCCGCTGGTCTCGTTGAAGTGCCACAATCCGCTGCAGTTGCCGCCGGGTATTATGACGTTTTCGGCAATCCCCACCATTCCTTCGTCTACAGATACGTTGGCACTGTCTTTTATACTTTTATTATTTAAAAATTCATCGTACCATGAACCACCAAAGCCGTCATTTTCCAATTCGGAACTTCTGCTTGACTTCTGGGACTCCTCGATAATGGTCTCTTTTTGATCTTCATCATAAGGTCCTTCCCCGTCATTCTTCCCCACCGGGGGTATGGCTGTGGTAGTGTAGACCTCCTTCTTTCCGTTGGAGTCGGGACTGTAAGGTTTAGCTGCTAACAGGTAGCCCGATAGAATCTGGGTCAGCAACAGAATAATTATCCCAAGAGTGATCCGTTTCATATTAGCAGCCATTTTTTCCCTCGATATTGCACAATGAAGAAGTTCCTCTCTTTGATAAATGTCTCAAACTCGAAATTATGAGAGTGGTAAGTTATTCGACCTTACAATAGATTTAATATTAAATAAATGTTATGTATTATCATAATACGGGATACGGAATACCCGGTCACACGTAGCGGCACACAATGCACATCCATGTTGTAAAAAATCTCCGGTTAATTTCTTTTAAATCGAGTATATTTATCTTTAAAAAAGATAGACAAGTAAATTACTTTATACAAGCACAAATTATATGATACGATATTGAAACATATGGTGGTTTTATGGGCCGGAAAAAAGTGCTAATACTCGGAGCAGCAGGAAGAGATTTTCATAACTTTTTAACATATTTCAAGGAAAACGACCATTACCGCGTAGTGGCCTTCACAGCTACCCAGATACCGGATATCGACGAAAAGACATTTCCGGCGAGCATGGCGGGTCCCTTGTATGAGGAGGGCATACCGATAGTGTCGGAAAGCCAAATGGAGCAGCTTATCAGAGAACATGATGTGGATGAATGTGTTTTGGCATACAGCGATCTTCCGTACAATAGGGTGATGAGCCTGGCTTCCCGGGTCAACGCAGCGGGGGCCGACTTCAAGCTTATGGGGGCAAAGAGCACCATGATCAGCTCCGAAAAACCTCTCATCTCCATATGCGCCACCAGAACCGGATGCGGCAAGAGCCAGACCTCCCGTACAGTGATAAATATACTCCGATCCCTTGGCAAAAGAGCGGTTGCCATAAGGCATCCCATGCCCTATGGTGATCTCCAGGCCATGGAAGTGCAACGTTTTGAAACATACGATGATCTTGATAAACATGACTGCACCATAGAAGAGCGGGAGGAATATGAACCCCATATCGATAACAATACTGTGGTTTTCGCCGGTGTTGATTATGGAAAGATCCTGCGCGAGGCTGAAAAGGAGGCCGACATAATCATATGGGATGGCGGTAACAACGATTTTTCATTCTATCATAGCGATCTCTACATCACTGTATTGGATCCGCTTCGAGCCGGACATGAACTTACCTATTATCCCGGTGAAACCTCCCTCAGAATGGCAGATGTAGTTATCATTAACAAGGTTGATACCGCTGAAGACCTCGATGTAAAGAGGGTTCGAGAGAACGTGCAACGTATTATGCCCAATGCTGCGATCATAGAGGCCGAGTCCCCCGTCACCCTGGATGATATCTCGGCCATTAAGGGAAAACGCGTTCTCGTGGTGGACGACGGCCCTACCCTCACACACGGGGGAATGGCTTACGGTGCAGGTTTCGTTGGTGCAATGAAGGCCGGGGCTGGGGAAATAATAGACCCACGAGAATTCGCCACCGGTTCCATCAAGAAATTGTTTACGAAATTCCCACATCTCAACAAGGTACTGCCCGCCATGGGCTACAGTGTGGAACAGCGCATGGAACTGGAGGACACCATCAATGCATCCGATGCCGATATAGTGGTATCCGGTACTCCCATAGATCTACGACGGGTAATAGATCCAAATAAGAGGGTGGTGCGAGTCAGGTACGAGTTGAAACCGGTCAAGGGCCCAAAACTTGAGGATATTCTCGCGAAATTTATCGATGAAAATTGCACCTAACCTTGTTGGGAGCCAAGAAACTGACATCAGTATTCGTATTTTTTACCCAGGAGGGCCGCGATCTTTTGCATTATCTTGCCGGTGGCCTCACGGGTTGCTTTCTTGTCGTCCCCTCTACCGTAATACTCATCGAAATAGAGGGGTTCGCCGAAAACAACTTTCGCTTTTAAAAACCTTGGGAACTTTTTACCCTTGCCCAATATGTTCCATGTGTTAAATATTGCCACAGGAACAACAGGCGTCTCCGCCTTGATGGCTACCCTTGCAACACCGGTATGACCTTTTCCGAGTTTCTCACCTTCAAACGTTGTACCTTCGGGAAAAAAAACCACAGCCTTCCTTTCTTTCAGAGCCTTGATGGCATTCACCAGCGCTTCATGGTCGCCTTTCCCTCTTTCTACCTCGATCTGTCCTGTGGCTGTGAAAAGAAATCGGCCAAAACGGGTGCTGAAGAGTTCGGACTTTGTAATATAATGAAGCGGTCTCCACATGGATGCGCATAATATTACGGGATCCCAGTAACTGCTGTGGTTCGATGCCAGAATCACGCCCTGTTTCTTGAGAACGTTCTCCCGTCCGATCACTTCGGTCCGGTGTAGTAATGCGACAAAATAGGAACCTATGAAATGCAGGGTCCGATATAACCAGGTCATGGATGCACCCAAGATATTTCTGAAAAGGATATTCGCGAAGTTATTAAATAACTATCGTGTTATTTTTTATCTACGTTCTTGTCTTTCCATCTGTCCCTCAACAGTTGCCCTAAACGCTCCAAGGAATGAAACCATGAATCGTCACACTTCCGTCTGAGCTCTGTTTTGAGTGAAATATATTTATAGGATTACCGGTCATTGGTCGTAAATCAATTATCATGTGGTTGCCACCATGACCTATAGGGTGGGAAGTACGACGTTCAACATACCAGAATCAATGTGGGAGTAAGATGGCCAAGCATATCACGGATATTTTTGCGGATACCTTCAATAAAGCCTATGAGAAAAAACTTATCGAGATGGTGAAGGGGGGGCTTGTCCCTCATCATCTGGCAATAATCATGGACGGTAACCGACGCTATGCAAAGAGCAGAGGCGACCCTCCCATAATGGGGCACGAATACGGCAGGGAGAAACTAAAAGAGCTCCTGCAGTGGTGCTTGGACCTGGATATAAAGGTTTTAACAGTATACGCATTCTCCACCGAGAACTTCAATCGGACTGCCGATGAAGTTAACACCCTTATGAATATGTTTGCAGAGAATTTTTACAAATTTGCCGAAGATGAAAAAGTGATGGAATACGGTATCAGATTGAGGGTGCTGGGGGATCCGAACGTCCTACCGAAGACTGTGCGGGAGTCTATCGAAAGTGCTGTGGAGAAGACTAAAAACAATGAAAATTACTCGTTCAACATGGCAGTGGGTTACGGCGGGCGCGAGGAAATAACCAACGCAATGAAAAATATTGCCAAGGACCTGGAAGCGAAAAAGATCAAGGTAGAGGATATCGATCAAGACCTCATCTCTTCTCATCTCTATACCCATGACCTACCGGACCCCGATTTGATCCTCAGGACCAGCGGAGAGGTGAGATTGTCGAACTTTTTGTTGTGGCAGCTGGCCTATTCCGAGTTCTATTTCACCGATGTTTACTGGCCCGGTTTCACCAAGATCGAGTTTTTAAGAGCAATACACTCTTACCAATTGCGGTTACGTCGATTTGGGAAATGATTTTTGAAGCTAAAGAAAACTGAGGTGAGACAGTTCAGAAAGATTCGAAAGCAGCTGCGTTCGACGCTCAATTTGCGGAGCTCATGGATCCTGACGATCCCCGGATGAGAAAATTCAAGGTCGATCTAAAAGGTGTGGGAATTTTCGATAAAGAATTCAGAGCTGACGAGCTAAGCAAACATTACGGTTTCAATCCCACACAGTCTAGAAAGATTTGTAGGGCACTGAATGAAACTGCCAAACAAAATTCGGGGAGCGGATCCATGGCGGCAGCCAGATTTATTCCGGGGCATGACGAGGATGTATCAATTGACGGGAGGGCGGAGGACACTTCCGATTTTTCCACAGCCGCCCCTGGTCCGCGGACAGTAAAGAAGAGTACGATCTGATGAAAAACCACTTTTTAGACCCTCCCACCCCAAATATCCCCCAAAAAGCGGCCAAAAACTACTTTTTTGGAAAAAGCAGCCCAAAAAAAGAAGAGAAATGTGGTTTCAAGATGGCAAAAAAGATGAGGGTTCATACTTTATAAACAATAAAAAATAGGACATAAAGTTAGCGAACGGTCAATTGAACAGGAAACTTAATATTGTGTAAGTATTATCGTCAACTCCCGTTGATATCTATGAAGTTCATCATGGTAACGGGCGGTGTTCTTTCCGGATTGGGCAAGGGCGTCATTACTTCTTCTCTCGGTCTTTTGCTTAAACAGTGCGAATACAAGGTCACAGTCGTGAAGGTTGATCCCTACCTGAACGTTGACGCGGGCACCATGAATCCCTTCGAACACGGCGAGGTCTTCGTTCTTGACGATGGAACCGAGGTCGATCTCGATCTCGGTAACTACGAGCGATTTTTAGATATGGAACTTAGCGGTGAGCACAATATCACCACTGGCAAGGTCTACAAGGCTGTGATCGAGAAGGAGCGGAGAGGGGATTTTCTTGGCGCCACGGTCCAGATCATTCCACATATCGTAAATGAGATAATCGAGCGTATTGAGCGGGCGGGTGAGGATACCGGGTCCGACATTACTCTGGTGGAGATGGGAGGAACAGTGGGGGATATCGAATCCATGCCATTCCTTGAGGCGGTAAGGGAGATAAAGAATAAACACGGCAAAGAGAACGTTCTCGTGGTTCATGCAACTCTAGTGCCGGTTATGGGAGTGGTTGGGGAGCAGAAGACCAAACCGACCCAGCATTCCGTGAAGGAATTGATGAGAATAGGAATTCAGCCCGATATTATCCTATGCAGGTCCACCGAACCTCTGGAGGAGAGGCCAAAGAAGAAAATATCACAGTTCTGCAACGTGGAGGAGGAGGCGATTTTCACCTCTCACGACGTGAAGATAGTCCATCAGGTACCGCTGCTGTTCGAAGAGCAGAATGTCACTTCAGTGGTGGAGAAGAAATTGAATCTCAGCCCGAGGAAGCCAGACCTCGTTCAATGGAAGGAGTACGTGGCGAGATCGACATCGCCGAAGGAAAAGATCAGGATAGCTCTGGTGGGCAAATACACCGGTCTGAAGGATTCTTATATCTCACATCTGAAGGCGCTGACGCATGCAAGTGCAGCGTTGGGTGCAGTTCCCGAGATAGTATGGTTCGATTCCGAGAAAGTGGTGCGAGGCGGGGATATAAACGTTGGCACCGATCTCGCTGCATTGGAGGATGTTGACGGGATATTGATACCGGGTGGTTTCGGATTCAGGGGTATAGAAGGAAAGATAGAGACTGCGAGAATAGCCAGGACCAAAGGGATACCTTTCTTGGGCATCTGTCTGGGATTCCAGGTGGCGGTGATAGAGTTCGCACGTCACGTTTTGGACCTGCAAGGGGCCAACAGCAGCGAGTTCGATCCTGGGACAGTACATCCGGTCATTGACCTGCTGCCGGAGCAGATGGACGTGGAAGCAAAGGGCGCTACCATGAGACGGGGGGGGCAGACGGTACTGATAAAAAGCGGCACAATGGCCCATGATATTTACGGGACCGGGGTAATAAGGGAAAGGCATCGGCATCGCTATGAGGTCAATCTCGAATACATAAAGATGATCGAGGGGGCGGGTTTTATGTTTTCAGCCACTTCGAAGGACGGGGTAAGGATGGAGATAGGGGAATTGAGAGGATCGGCATATCACGTGGGTTGCCAGTTCCACCCGGAGTTTTTGACAAGACCCAACAGGCCCGCCCCGCTGTTCCTGAGGTTTGTTGAGGAAGCCTTGAAGAGAAAACGGGGCTAACATTAGTGGATGTTATACCGTAGTTTATGAAATAAAGTCGGCTACCTTCTCAAAAAGTATGTGTTTCTGCGTAAATGTCTAATCATCTTACCACAGAAAATAAGTAGTAAGTGGGACAATATATTGCACAAATCATTTCTCTTGGGGGTGTGTGACATAGGTAATGATCAAATATGGCTCCGCATTGATGCCCGTTTCACTCCGATGCTCACTGCGTTCCGCAACACCTTTGGCGTTGCTGCATCCTCAGCAGGGATGCCTACGGATTCATCGAGATGCATCTGCATCCTCGGAAGCAAGCTTCCTGCGGATAGAGAAGGCATGGGTGCGGGTGAGCCTATAAAACACAAAGGAACATTAACGAGCGATGATTTTCAAGACTTGATTGATGAAGTATATAACACAGACGAAGGCTTCTCAGGAAGAACGGGTTTCCATTATTGTGTATACGACGTTCCTGAAAAACCCTATCCATTTATGTAACAAATAATAAGGTGATTGAAAATGATTGAAGATGATAATAAAATAGTATTAACATTCACTCAAAGAGATAGTTATGGATGGATGGATTTGGAAATATGCGTTGGAAGTTTTAATAAAATGATTCCTATCTCCGATGTCTTTCCACCATTTGTACCGATGATAAGATGTATGGAAAATATTCTACTGGACAAACTACCAACGGAATTTGAAATTGATGAAGAAGGAAAAATAGATAAATTTTCCTTTAATGAAGGGAGACACCCTGAGGAAATACGATTTATTTTATCCGACGTATTACCACCATACACAATATTCCTTGATGATTACTTTAATAAATTCCAGTTGGTAAAAGAATTCTATTCCAAATTAAAGGACTTCATTAATAGAGGCTATAATAGAGATTTGTGGATTCGTTTGGGAGAAGAGCAAGATTTAAATCTATTAGATTTTAGTAAAATTGAGAAATTAATTCAATAAAGCAAATAAGCACCCCCCTTCTCACCTGCGTCCTTCGAGCTAAGCCTTTGGTCAAAGGTTTTATGTCCCGATGACAGGTGAGAATTCCCGACGAGCGTACAGATTTGAGTGGAGAATGTAGCCAAGCGGAAATATTTCGGATATAACATTTATATACCCATTGATTTATTTATGTAATAGGGTGAAACTTTGTTAATAAAGTTCGAAATATACAATGACGGAGAGTACTGGTGTGCAAGGGGTATCGGGGAGGATATCTTCACTCAGGGTGAAAGCCTCGATGAACTGATGAAGAATATCGAGGAAGCAGTGGCACTCCATTATGAGGACGAGATCGCCACCGGTGAACAGATAAAGGTATTGTCTATCTCCGAAACCGAGGTGGGTGAGGTTGTCAAAGCTACCAGTGGTTAGTGGAAAAAACCTCATCAAACTGTTGACCCGATTGGACTATGAAATAATCAGGCAAAGAGGCAGTCATGTAAGATTACGAAAGAGTACGACCGTGGGTGAACATAAAATCACCGTACCCGATCATAAAGAAATTGCCAAGGGAACATTAAACGACATATTGTCCAAAGTGAGCCTATGGAATGGAATTTCCAAGGACGAATTAATACAAATGTTATGAACCGTAAGCAATTAAATAGCTATAATTAGTATTCATTTTCCCCCTTCCCCCCTGCGTGATTCGAGCTAAGCCTTTGGTCCTGTCTGGTAGATCTATAGACTGGAGGAACAACTCGAAAGTGTAGAGATTCCAGTTTTAGGGTTCTCGCAGAATCGGAGAATTCTGCTGAATCCTCGGAAACTACGTTTCCCGACATAGAATCAGAGATTCTATTAGGGTGCAGAAGAACTTCGTTTTTCAGTCACCTGCGGATGTGGCGGAACGGTCCGGTGAATCATAACGAAGAGTTGCCAAGGAGCTGATGGGGAACGATAATCAGCAGTAGAACCGGGAGAGTTCAAGATCAAATTTGGAGCAACTACATTGAAAATACTTCCGATTACAAAAATCCGTCCTACTTCCCAACGAATGTATTGGGTATCCGAAGGATCTCTCTGCTGCTCTCATCCGATACATTGATCTCGTTGATTACAATTTCTTCCCTGCCTAGCTCCATCAAGTTGAACGACGGATGGGTTCGCCCTTTGAACCTGCGCGAGGTGGCGGTGCCGGCTGTGATAAAATATGTGTTTTCAAGCTTCCATACCCATGGCAGGTGCTTGTGACCGGAAAGGACGAAATTCACTTTTATATCGGTACAAAGTTTCAACAACTCGCCTGCGTCAACGGCTATGTTTCTCTCCCTGCCGGTGCCGGGAACGGAGATCAGATGATGGTGCAAGCAGAGGATCTTTATTTTCTCTTTGTTGAGCATTTTTCCCCGTATCATCCCGTAATTTTCCCGCCCAACGTGTCCCTCGGTCAGGTCGGGCTCTGTGGAATCCAGACCCAGGATGACCACTTTCTCGTTCTCAAAATAGGGGAACCTCGTCCCGAACAGTTCCTCGAAAATAAGGTATCCCATGTTCTTGGAGTCATGGTTCCCTGGAACGATAATTTTTTTGACATCTCCGAATCTATCGACGAAGGCTTTTGCCTTGTCATATTCATACGAATGTCCCTTGTCGGTGAAGTCTCCGGTTATCAACAGGACTTCCGGTGATATCGAAGATATTATTTTCAAGAGATTTTCACCCCATTCGGGAATGAAATTGCTTCCGGTCATGTGCAGGTCAGAAATGTGAGCTATTTTCATGATGCGATCACCTGTCCTATTATGCTACTGCTTCAACATGAAAACGTTTCATGTCATCAACTTTGATCAATACTTTCTCTCCCTTCTCGAATTTCAGTGCATTTGCCAATTCGGCAGGTATCCTCAATATAAGATTGCTACGAATCTGCCCCAATTTGACCTCGTATTCTTTATGCAGCACTTTGTTCACTAACAGAAAACGATGTGCCTGTTCGGGATCAAAATATTCTTCACCGCAAGAGCATTTCCATCCATCAATGTCATACCCTTGAAATCGTAATTGCGCTTTTTTTGCTATCTTGCCGCAAGACACGCACGTCATTCCTTCTTTTTTCATGTTTTCACCTTTATCAAAGATGTTTTCCCCAAATGAGTTATTACCCACACATCCGATTCCAGTGATATGCTATGAGATTTGGCGACTACGACCCTTATTGTCTTCCCCTTCCGATCCAAGCACTTTTCTCTAATTTATTTAGATCTTTTTCCTTTCTGACAGTCATATCCATTTTCCAGTATCGATAGCACGTCGTATCCATCAAATGCTTCTTTGTACATTTCGGTTATTGCTGCACGAGTAGGAACCAATGGCAATCCTTCATAGAGAGGGTAAATTGTTATCATTCTATTGAGTATGTTATTGGAGTATGTTATATAAATATGTTTTCAGCATATGTTTAGATCATTTCCTTTATACTACGGAACATGGCTAAATTACTTGTTTTCAGAGCAATACCGATATTTCGTTTCACATATTTCTCCCCCAAACACCGACCACAAACGGAAAAATCCGGACCAAAGTTTAATAATGCTCACTGCGGATTTCCAGTTCATAATGTTCCTTTTGCACTCCTACGACCTGACCAAGCGTTTCGCCCTTACCGCCCTGAAACTGAGATACAGAAATTCGGTTCTTGGATTTTTCTGGTCGGTTCTCAGCCCTCTTTTTATCATGATAGTTCTTTCAATAGTATTCATCCATTTTTTTCCGGATCGCTTCGACGTCCGGGTCCCCTACCCGGTCTTTCTCATCGTGGGTCTTCTCATGTGGCGTTTTTTCACTTACGGAACCACTTCCGGACTTCATTCTGTAACCAACAGCGCCCATATAATAAGAAAAGTATATTTTCCAAGAGAGATACTTCCCCTCTCTGCGGTCATAACCGCCCTAGTCACCGCTATTCTCGAATTCGCCGTCTTCTTTGTACTGATATTATTTTCCTCATTTTTTTTCGACCTGGGTGAGTTCTCCTTCGGCCCGACCGCAGTGATCTTCATCTACTTTCTGTTCGTGGAATTTATCCTTGTACTGGGCCTTTCCCTCCTTCTATCCTCCGTATACGTTCTGTTCAGGGACATTTCTCACATCTGGGAAGTAGTAGTATTCGCCGGTTTCTTCGCAACGCCGATCTTCTACCCGCTGAGTATTATACCTTACCGGTACGAAAGATTTCTTCACCTCAATCCTCTATCTGACATCATTACGGGTTCCCGAGAGGTGCTGGTCTACGGCACCATTCCCGGGATCAAGGTTTTCATATGCCCGCTGGCAGGCTCTCTTTTCATCCTTCTTTTGGGAATTACGACGTTCAGACTGCTCGAAAAACGCATTGCCAAGGAGGTGTAGCTGATTGGCTGAAATGAAGAAACAGGATATCTCAAGTTCATCCAACAGCAATCCGGTGATTGTCGTCAGTGATCTGAATATCTCCTTTCGTGTTCCCTCCGAAAAAACGAGAACCAGATTTTCCTTTCTGCGCGATAATCTTTTACCCGTTTCCTTCAAGACCCGTGAGCTTGAGGCACTGCGAGACGTTTCGCTGGAGGTGGAACAGGGAGAGTGTGTCGGTATTATCGGTGAGAACGGCTCGGGAAAGAGCACACTTCTGAAGGTGATCGCCGGAATATTGAGATCGGATTCCGGAACCGTCACAACCACCGGCAAGATATCGCCGTTCCTTGAGCTGGGAGTGGGTTTTCAGGGTGAGCTTTCGGCCAGGGAAAATATTTTCATTTTCGGTGCCATAATGGGAATCCCGAAGAAAAGAATGGGTTTTCTGCTTCCTGAAATAATCTCATTTGCAGGACTCGAGCGCTTTAGCGACGTGAAGATAAAAAACTTTTCATCCGGCATGTACGCACGTCTGTCCTTTTCCTGCGCGGTGAGCGTGGAGCCGGATATCCTGCTCATCGACGAAGTATTCGCTGTGGGGGACGAGGCTTTTCGTCACAAATGCATAAATAAACTTTTAAAATTCAAAGCGGAGGGAAGGACCATAGTCGTGGTGTCACACCGATTGGGCGATATCAAGGTGCTTTGCGACCGACTCATACTGCTCACCGGCGGCAAGGTGGCGGCTGCGGGCGATCCGGACGATGTAATCTCATATTATCTCGATTCCTTCGTCTCGGAGGATGGACAGATCCGAGGAAATTCGGATGGTACTGGCGCGAAACCGGGGAAATCTCAGTTTCCGAAAAAGGACGGGAGTAGTGCAAGGGCGAAAGGTAAAATGATTAAACAAGTCACCATCGGCAGATCGAGCCTCAAGACAGGAGACGACCTTGTGGTGGATATCGAATTCGAAACACGTCAAGAGATCAAAGAACCGCATCTGATAATTCAGATATTTAAGACGGATGGCCCTCTAGTTTTTGCCACCAATTCGGCCAGGGATTCTTTTTCAATTCTGGAGCTAAAAGGACTTGGTAAAATAAGAATCTCTTTTCCAAAAATACCTCTGTTGACAGGCGATTATTATGTGAATATCGAGCTGTGGGGCGGGCGATTGGTGGAATGTATTGAAAAGCGAGAAGCATGTGGGCGGTTCTCGGTAATCAGCAAGAGCAAGGACGGAACCGGGATCGTTAAGATGGAACATAGGTGGGAACCGCTCGGCCGTGATGAAACCTGATTTCGTAATTGGCGCTGCGCCTCACTCACTCACTCACTCACGGTGCACGATATCGCTCTTACGACGTTCAAAAGCCTTCCATCGTATTTTCTCTTGCCGAATCCGTATCCTATCTCCATCGGTGTTATCCTCAGACCGGAAAAGTTCGTTACGAACTCCGGTGCAAGGGCTTTGAGGAGTGACACGCCGGTTGGGGTCGCCAGTTCTCCTCTAAGGGGTCCGAACTTGAAAGGCATATCTTTCAGTATCTCCATTGTGGCAGGGGCCGGTATCGGGACAACTCCATGGCTTATCTCTATGCTTCCCATGCCAACCGAGATGGGGGTGGAAAAGAACCTGAAATCGTCACTCAGGCCGTCAAGTCTCTCCAATAGAAATCCACTGCCGATTATCTCGACGAGAGTATCTGGTGCACCGGTCTCGTGAAGGTGAAGTTCCTCAGGCGTTGAGGCGTGTATCTTCGATTCCGCACGCAGAACATGTTCCAGCACCTTGTGAGCGTACTTCCTGCTTGCTCCCCCCAGTTCAACGGCTGTACACCCCTCCTCCAGATATTTTTTCATTTCCCTGCCCTTTACGTGATGACCCCGCTTTCGCTTACTCGTAACCATGATGCCAGTGGCCCCTATCCCGGAAACCTTTTCCCGTAGAATATCGACCCTGACCTTTCCCATACCGACCGCGCTTTTTTCAAGTACCTCTACCAGTTCTTTCTTGTCAGTACGCCCCGTGGAGATGGCAAGGTCTGTTAAAGAACCCAGAAACATATCTCCCGCCACACCCATCTGAACGTCGAAGATCAGGTCGCGAAATTTATCTTGAGATATCTAACGGCCCCCCATATTGTTGTTCATCCCGGTATGATAAAAGCCACAGCAAAGGCGATCTGCAGCGCCATTAGCATTAGATACATGTGGACCCATACCGGGGAGTTCTCGAAATGCTTGTCCTGTTTCCGTCCTTCCTTTCGCAGTAGGTGAACGATGTATCCCCCCCAGATGATCAGCAGGATTATTCCCTTCGCCGGTTCGGGAAAGAGCACTCTACCCTCGATCTCCCACGTTGCTACCGGGACGAGCACGAAAGGAATGACGAAGAACGGTGATATGATGGCTATGGACCTCTTTATCCCGTATACCGCAGGAAGCGTCTTTATACCGTATTTTTTATCTCCAGCCAAATCCGTGTAATCCTTGGTGGTGGCGGCTCCCACGAGAAAGATACCTATAATGGTACCAACCAGCCACGGAGTCGGTTCCAGGATGCTTCCGAAGATGCACCACGGAGCTACAATTCCAAGCAAGCCTCTCGCCAATCCGATGGATATGTTTGATATCCACAATCTTTTCTTCAGTCTCACCGGCGGAACCGAATATAATATTGTGAAAATGGCAAGGATGATGACGAGTCCTGCGAACACGCCGTTTATCATCAATGACCTGAACAGGACCACGCCGTAGAGTATCCAGGCAATGGCCTTCGCCTCGTTCACCGATACCTTACCTGAGGGGATCGGTCTTCCGGGTTTGTTCATCCTGTCGATATCGAGGTCATATACCTGGTTCAACACATTGCTGGCCGCGTTCAGTATCACAAGCGTAACGGCGCCGTATATCAGTTGAAGATGATATACCTCCCATTCCAGAAAAGGGTATGATGTCGAGAATTCGGGTGCCTTCAACAGTCCCAGGTGTCCCAGAGCCATCAAACCAGCGCATAATCCGCCGATCAGCGGAGCAAGTAACGTGAATGGGCGCATTAATATTATGTACGCCCGGATCTTCACCGGGAGGAACTGCCTCTTCGATACCCGTTTGTTTTCACCATTTGCAGTCATGGAGAACGCTCACCAGGCCAATTTATTGCATAACTTGACAAGTCACCACTTGTCTTTACTTGAAAAGCCAAGACCTACTGGCTTGGCTTGAAAGTGTGACACGCCAACAGGTGTGTCTTTACATGTAAGCTCGAAGCAGTATAAATAAGGTATAGTAAAATTAATGGATAGATAGATATATGAACTAAATCAATTGGATATCGTAGTCGAAAAGTAAAATACGGATGCATCGAGTATGACAATGCAGTGCTTCTCAAGCAATTTCACAAGTCTAAAAATGAAAGTAAAACGTAGTATGATATTTTTGATCGTAGCGATATTTCTACTTTCGGGACTACCGGTGATAAACGCTGATAATACAACTCCCACAATGCCACAAGCCGATTACGGGATATATTCTGATATGAGCGAACTGATGGCAGAGATGGATGTGAACCGTGATTCTCCGGACATTATAAATGCCACCGAGAAACGGTTGGAAAGTGAGTTCAGCACCCAAGAGATGCTTCCAATCGATCCATCGGAAGAGTTCGAGGTAAAGACACTATCCCCGCAGGACCCCTACGAGAAAACACCCACCATATTTGGCGATATGGAGGATTACGAAAATATCTACGGTAAGAATTCAATACTGGAATTTCTCATGGATCGCGGTATTTCCAATTATTATATCTATACCCGGTATCAGGGTACTTATCAGTTCACAAGGGATTTCTGGAGAAATATGCTCATCCTGCCCATGGACCTCAGTAACGGGGCCGAGATAGACATCGACGGAAATCCCAACACGGGAGACCTTAACGGTAACGAGATATTCGTTTCGTTGCGGCCCACGATCACACTAATAAAAATGCCTACCCTTTTTCCTTTCAACAGGACCCTTGTACTGCAGGTCGGACTTCAAGTGGAATTCAAAAGACTTGTTGCCGTGCTGCCGTCCCCCCTGGCCGTGCAGGTAATAAAATACGCGTCGTATCAGGATAAGAACTATATTATCAACATGGGAGTCGATTTCCAAAAGGTGCCATCCACTCTCACTGTGAATCTCTTCACTGAAAAGATGAGCATCAAACTGGCTCCGGGGGAACTCCTTTTGGGATTTATTGAAAATTACCTTTCGGGTAATCCGGGAATAGTGGATGGCGAGACCAGCATACTGTCTTCCATGCAGGGCCCGTATCACATAAGCTACGACCTTCCGGGGGAGCCAGCCGAACTCATCAGTGAAATATCCGTAGGGGTGGGCCTGACAGAGATTGTGGGAGGTGTGAGAGAAAAAGTGTCCTGGGTCAAGATGGATCTCGAAAATGCACAGGGTAACAAGTACATTCCCCTAAGGGGCAGTATGGTGATGGACAGTCAGAGCCTGATGTCTCCCATGGACTATGGCATGTGGGAAGCACGGGATGCAGTTGGCAATTACACAAAATGCGACATCAAGACCTATTATTATGACGAAAGCGAAATTCTCACCTATGCCGCTGGGACGATGACGGACGTTCCCGGGCTTTTCAATATCACCGTGGATTATTCCAAAACGATAAACGGTACCAACGTCACTCCCATACAGTACCGGGGCTCGGACATCATGACTCATATGACTTACCGACACACCCAGTTCCTTGATGGTACGGTTTCTGATGATTACAGGACCATGGGGATGACCATGGAGCATATTCCAAGAAAATTCAATATGGAAATAACAAGCGATTTGAACCGGGATATGCCGTCCATCCTTACAACTAATGCCTCCCTCAATATTCTATCACAAATGGTTGACAGCCTCATGGGTTATATCGTTGAAAGGTTCTCGAGAATAGGGCGCGTAATGGGTGGAATGGCCACCGGTGTCACCGACCTCCCTCAGAGGGACGGTTGGATGGAGCTGGAGGTCCTCGGCGACGATCATTTCGGTGCAGTGGAATTCTATCGGAGTTCGGATGTTTACCTGGCTCCGGTGGACGGGAAGGTTTTTGATTATCTTACGATGATCAATCGGTCCGGACATTTCTCAGATAGGGCGAACGTCTCCGGCCTTGAGCTCATACCCATGGCCGGTAGAATATCGGGGGTGAATCGTCTATACATGAACTTCTCCGAGGATGCGCATCTCGGTATGCTTCTTCCGGGAAGGAGTGCTGAGGATGAGTTCAAAATGATGTTCAGGGACGGCGATACTTTCTTTCATGTGGGTTTTTCCAATCTACCCCGAGGGCTGGAGATGAATGTCGGGCAGGACGAGATACTGCTTCGAATGGACCGAGGATCGGGGCCGGTAGTCCGTATAAAAGAGATGACCGCGATATACCGGGATGCGGAGCAGTACATGTGCACCCGTCTGCAGGATATATCTCACGAGATACATTACAGGGAAGAGGAGGGCACCATGGAGATATCCTCACCTGTACCTTTCGGGAACATAGAGTTCTACCTCAGCAACGATACCAGCATGCCTTTCAAGGTCATGGATGGGAATTACGCCCGTCTATACCAGGACAGCGATCGCGTGATCCTTTCGGGTCAGGTACATTCACTGAAGCACATCCGCTACAAGCCCGGCGCGGAGGGTAATTTTGTTATGGAATATGAGAACGAGACCTCGTTCAAGGCATATCTCTACAATCACATGGATGGTGGAAGCGAAGCGAAGGTATTGATTGATCCATTGCCAAGTAACTTTTCCTTCGATCTGCCGGGAGCAATAGGAGACATGGAGTTCCAGCTCCCGGACATAGTTGACATCTCCGGAAACATGGATCTCACTTCTTTGATCTCCAGTGCTACCCTTATGGTGAACAATATAGTATTGCTCAGCTCCCGCCTTACCGTAGCGTTTCTGGAGAACATTGGTGGGATATCGCAAGAAGTAAAATTCGATTACATACTCCAGGAGGGCGAGACCCTGGACATCCTTGGATACTTCAGGAAAGGGGATACTTCAGATCTTCGCAAGGTTCACTGGGTGCACGGGATATCGCTTTCCCAGGGCTTAAGCGAAGGAACGGTGGGGATGGAAGGGAAAATGTACTTTCAAGGTATGCCCAAAATGGGAAAGATACGCTCGAATATCACTGGAGACGATGTCAATGTGAATCTTTCCTTTCAGGGCTGGAGACCCGAACACCCCTGGCTCTTGATAGAGAGTTACGGTATTCAGGACAGGGACGCCGTGGTCTATTTCAATGGATTGAAGACAAATATCGATTTCCATCTCGACATGGACCTCACCACCAATATGAGCATCGGCGGCAAGATCGCCGGGAACATTTCGCTGGACTGCTCTTCGAATCCGGGGCAGTTGTACGTACATTTCATGAAATACGGGGTTATAACCGGGGCAACGGAGATTTTATTCTCGTCGCTACCCCAAAGCATGAGGGTTTCTATCCTGGTATTTGACGAGATAGCTTTCGATTATTCCGCTACGTCCCCGATAGAATACATCTATATCTCAAATTCCCGCTTGATCGACGGAAAATGGTATCACATGAACGGTCTAATTCATGATTTGGTGGAAAAAATTGAATTCACGCTGACACTCGAATCGGGATTCGATCCGAAACGAGCCATATTCATTCAGGGACTGCCGCGGATAGACCTAACAACCGTCTCGGAAGAGGGTCGTCTGGACCTCTATTTCAGGGTGGAGGGGAGGGTCATGGGCATGGTGGGTAATTTCGAATTCCAAGCAAAGGACATCATAGGGTTGAAAGCGGCTCCCCTGGAGGGTGGTGCTGGTTACAGCATTGAAAGCGAGGGTATGTCGTATTTTTCGTTGAAGGCAAACGATCTTCCGCTTATGGAGTCATTTCGTATAGGGAATCTGGAAATGCACGGGTCGGGATTGGAACGAGTGACGATCGAGGTCGATATGGTATTTGGCGTTTACCCCGTATTCAAATTTTCTGATATCCGAGCGGAAAGTCTTGAGATGAATATAAACGGCATACTGGAGTTTGGGGGTCAGTCTTATGATGCTAAGGTGTCACTTATAAGCGTTTCAACGGAGAATCTGGGCTCTGCAATGGAAATGTACAATAACAAGTTAGCCCTTGGTTCAAAGAGTGAAAAAAGGCTGGTTATACCGGCACCGATATTGACGCTTTGGTACACGCTGCTTGACATGGAGTGAATTACATTATCCACCGAACTATTTCGAAGGCTTCTGCATATTTACAATTGATCTGAACACCCCTGGTCTTAGCGAGGGATTCAATATAGCCCGCATCGAAATATCCTCTTTTCTGGAAAGATTGGGATGCATAACAGTCCAATGCCTTCAATTTGGTATCCAGGTGTCTCCGCTCTATGGGAGAGAAGGCGGTGGTGGTGATGGTAATATTGTTCCAGGGTTCTTCATAAGCCACTATGGTGTTCTTTCTCCTGAACGCCCTTATGGCTTCCACAGCCACCGTGTGATGGTCCTGGTGAACGTCTTGCAGCGACGGTATGAACACCATGTCCGGGGCTATATCCACCCTTGCATCCTCGAGCATGTTGAATATCTCGTAGCGCTGGCGTGGGAAACGCTTGTTCTCGAATTCGCATACCTTCACGTTCGATCTTGGGATGCCGAGTATCTTCGTCGCCTCGTAACACTCTCGTATCAGGGTATCCTCCGGGAAACCTTCCGGTATGGTATTCTTGCACGGGGTTACCCCGATATAATAAACCTCTTTCCCCTCTTCAATATACTTTACGAGAGTTCCTCCGCACCCCAGTTCACCGTCATCGGGATGGGGGGATAAAACAAGAATCCTGTCGAACATGTAGAACCTCACGAATATATGAAGCGGAATCGGCCCTCCGGAACCGCGATTCCGCGCAGGAACTTGATGTCCACCTTTGAATAAACAGTTTTCGGTATAGAGTAAGAGCGTGGAAAAAATGGGTTGGTTTGTCATGCGCCATCCGAAACCTGATACATTTTGGCATTGCCTGATTTTACCATAAATTATTTATAAACTATTAAACATCTAATTGAGTTTAATTAATCTGAAAAATTCCAGGAGAGAATAAAATGGGAAATGGTATAAATTTTAAATATCGAGATGTTAAAAAAAAATTGTCATCATTGCTAATCATCTGGATGTTCGTATGCACCGGATTGATGGGTTTGCTGTTACTGGCCGATGACGAGGATATGACTGCCAGCGCGGCAGGTCCGACATATTATAATTCTAATCTATATATCACAGCACCCACAACCTGGACGGCAGAGAATAGTCCTTATGTGTTCAATTCTAGTGTATATGTTTACAGTAATGCGAAATTGACAATTGAGCCCGGTGTGATAGTAAAGTTCAACGGGAATGGGAAATTAAGTATCGGCAGGAGCGGATACGGGGATGGTGATCTCTGGGCAGTGGGGAATGCCTCCCACAATATAGTTTTCACCTCGTTCAAGGACGATACCGAAGGCGGGGACACCAATAACGACGGGGCTGATACAGCTCCGGCGATAAGCGACTGGGGTAGCATTCATTTCTATGATGTGAACAATCCTAACATAAACAGGATGGCATACTGCAGGATCAAATACGCTGAATACGGTATCGACGTCCGGGAAGGCCAGATACCTATCTCAGTAAATGTTTCCTACAGTACCCAGGGCATTCGTGGGTACGAGGTAAACGCCCAACCTATGCTTACAAATTGCAACATCACGAATAACACCTACGGGGTGTATCTAGACCGTACATCAGCGGCCACTTCACTTCAATCTAACCTTATAAAGGATAACGGCTACGGTCTTGTTGCCAGCGTCGTACCGCAAGTGAGCGGGAACACTATCGAGAATAATTCAATCTGGGATGGCGGAGCGAGCAGATGGGTGCCATATAACGTCTGCCTCAAAGGAATTGTGAATGGAGACAATACGTGGTACTCCTCGTTAAGCCCCTATATCGTCATAGGAAGCATTACAATAGCAGACCCCCGACTCGTCACAATCGAGCCTGGAACCACACTGAAGTTCAACCCAGGTTATGAGATAGAGATCGACGGAAAACTTACCGCTGTGGGAAATGCCTCTCACAGGATCACTTTCACATCCTACAAGCAAAATCCGGGAAAAGGGGATTGGTCAGGACTGGATTTCGATCCCGGTGCAGGAGTATATGACAATAACAACAAGCTCCAGTACTGTACCATCGAATACTCCACCACGGCAATTGCACTTTATGATTCCTCGCCTGCATTGATCGACCGCAATAACATAACCAACAATACTTATGGTCTGAATATTGATGGAACTTCGAATCCCCAAACTATTACAAACAACAATATTACGCACAATACTTATCCTGTGGACTGCACTGCACATATCCCTTCTCTGGGCACGAATAATATTTCCGGTAATTCCTACAACAACGTCACTGTGGGTGACTATGTAACACACAGCGGAACGTGGACTGAATCGGAAAGCCCATACATTGTTAGGGAGAACATCAGAGTATATAATAATGCTAAATTGACGATCGAGCCCGGCGTGGTAGTCAAATTTAAGCAAGGTAAGGCTTTATATGCCGGGAGAATCGGATATGGGTCGGGAGACATCTGGGCAGTTGGTACCGCGAATAAACGGATCATATTCACGTCGAACCGGGACGATTCCATAGCCGGGGATTCCAACGGCGACGGGGCCAATACGGCTCCTGCGAAAAGTGATTGGGAATATTTAGAATTCTATTCCGTCACAAACAGCAACAATAATAAAGTTCAGTACTGCGACATCAAATATGCTGAAAGGGGAATAAATTTCGAAACGGGGACCATCACCGCAGACAAGTGCAACATAAGTCTGAACACTTACGGGGTCTACGGTTATAATACAGGAGTCGAGCCCACCGTATCAAATTGCAACATATCCAATAACACATACGGATTATACCTTGACCGCACTTCGGCGGCCACATCTCTCCAGTCCAACCTGATAAGGGACAACAATTTCGGAATTGTCTGCAATATTGTTCCCACAGTGAACGGAAATACGATAGTGAACAATTCAAAGTGGGATCAAGTTGAAGGCCGGTTCATCCCTTACAACGTTTGCCTGAAAGGAACTGTGAAGTCCAGCAATACGTGGTATTCCTCACTTAGTCCTTATATTGTCATAGGAGACGTGGTGGTGGACGACCCATATCACGTAACCGTCCAGCCGGGCACAACCCTCAAATTCGACAACCAAGGTTGGGACATCCTTGTAAAAGGGAAATTTACGGCAGTAGGTAATCCTGCACAACGGATCACATTCACATCCAATCGTCTGAATCCCGCGAAAGGGGATTGGGACAAAATCACGTTGCTGCCGGGAAATGCTCAATACGACAATGAGAACAAATTTCAATATTGTGATATCGAATACTCGTCGTACGGGCTTTACCTGGATTCATCCTCACCGGCTCTCATCGACCATAATAACTTCACCAGTAACGACCACGCAATGAGAGTGTACGGAACTTCGGATCCACAAACGGTGACGAATAACATATTCTCTGATAACAGATATACGTTGTATTGTACGGCCCATATTCCTTCCTTGAGCACAAATACCTTTGCTAACAATGTTTACAATAACGTCTCATTGGGCGGATACATAACCTCCAGCGGGGTATGGCCTTTATCTGAAAGCCCGTATATATTGCATGAAGATATTTATATTTATAACAGTGCAAGGATCACAGTTCAGCCAGGTGTGACCGTCAAGGCTCATAATTGCCGTATTCGGGTGGGGCGAATCGGATATGGAGACGGGGATTTTTCGGCAGTGGGTAACGCAACACACAGAATCACCTTCACATCTATCAAGGACGATACCATTGGTGGAGATACCAATGGCGACGGCGGCAATACGGCCCCCCAGAAAGGTAACTGGGGTGGGATCTATTTTTATGACGTGAACAACGCCGTGTTGAACGAGCTACATTACTGCACCATCAAATATGCCGATTACGGTGTGGAAATTAACGGGGACGTAACAAGTTTGGAAATCAAATACAACAGGATCGAAGAGAACAACAGGGGGATATATTTCGGGAACGGGGACCGGGCCACGGTTGAGAACAACGAGATATTGAACAACCTTTACGGGATATACTATTATGGCGCCCCAGCCTCGACCCACGTCCATAATAACGACATACTGGGGAATACCGATCACGGCATATATGTTAGAGTCGCTCCCGAAGTGAATGCGACGGATAACTACTGGGGATCCGCAAACGGTCCCACCCACGGCAACAATCCCGGCGGGAACGGTGACAAGGCCAGCAATAATCAGGATTACACGCCCTTTGCTAATTATTTCATCAATAACGACCGGCCGGTATCCAAGGCCGGCCAAGACCAGACGGTGGTATGGGGAAGGAATGCCACCCTGGACGGAAAAGGCAGTTATGACCAGGAAGAATGCCCTAACGGTGATGCTGCGGGGAACAAATTGGTATACGATTGGAACGTGTCCGCGAATTACCCTTCGAATCAAATTGTTTTGAACAATCAGAGTTCTCCCACCCCTCATTTCACACTGGTTATGAATGTATCCGGGACCTATACTTTCACCTTGGTGGTCCGTGATCCCGGTGGGAAATGGTCCACCGAGTCAACGGTCCATGTTCATTCCAGGGCCCCTGACGAACCGACGGAGCTGTGGATAACCCAACGTGATTTGGTTATTACCGCGGATGAAACCTCCCTTTTCTCAGCTGGAGCTAACGATTCGGCCGGTAACAGAAATTACACCTGGACGCGGGAATGGGAGGTCACGGATCCGAATGCGCAAATGGCGGTTTCTGGTCAGTACAACGAGACAGCGGTTTTCCACCCACACTCGGCGGGGGTATGGACCATTAGATGTAATTACTCGGGTGGGGCGGCGAATGGTGGGAGGACGGTTACAAAACAGGTTACGGTTAGATTCGGTGAAGTTAAAGCCATCATCATTGAGACATTCCAGAACAGACTGAATGTAACGGCGGATAACGAGAATCTCAGGATAACGGCCACCGGTTATGATATAAAGGGAAATATCAACAATACGTGGATATCTACCTGGGATGTGAACGATACCGATGCTCGGCTGGACCCGGACCCAAACGAACCTGGAAACGGCCAAAAACGTGTGTTCATTCCCGGTAATGTGGGCCAATGGACGATTCAATGTGACCTAAAAGAGTTCGGTTTTACCATCGTGACCGCGAATATCAAGGTAAATGTATCACACGGCATAGTTAATCGTATTGACGTTACCCCCAAAGATCAAATAACAACTGCGGGAAGTACGATCCAGTACAGTGCCATCGTGTATGACAAAAAGAACAACACCGTGCCATCCAATCCCACATGGTCAACCGATGATCCCAAGGGCAACATAAGTTCGGGGCTTTATGGGGCCGGCCAGAACGGCACCTGGAACATCATATGTGTGGTGGATCAGATCCCGGGATCGACCTCGGTCACGGTCAATAAAGGGGCACTGGTCGGTGTGGAGATCACCACTGCGACCGCCGAAGTGCACGCCAACGAAACACTTCAATTTTCAGCTAGAGGCTATGATGTGAAGGACAACTCGAAAGTGATATCCTTTAGCTGGGCCGTAACTGATGCGGAGGCACACATATCGCAGCAATCCGGTCTGTTCACACCCAAGAATGTCGGCACATTCAAGGTCTACGCTAATTACACCGATCGGAGCACCAGAGGGAACTGGAGTGCAGAGGCCACCATCCGTGTTCTTCTTGGAAGAATTTATCGTCTGGAGATTACTTCACAGGACGAACTGAAGGCCATCACCGTGGAACAAAAACTCCAGTTGTATGCAAAAGCCTACGACGTCAAGGATAATGAATATGGTTCAAGCGACTGGACTCCCATGTGGCAGGTGGACGACCCGGATGGCAGTGTAAGTTCCACCGGATTATTTACGCCCGGTGCCGCATCCATCGGGATATGGACTATCACATGTACCGACACAGCTACTAACATATTCAACACCACTTCTGTGGGCGTGAACCTTGGCCAGTTGAGTAACATCGTGATCAGCCCCAGCGGCGCTACCGTTGCAGCGGACAAGACACTTCAGCTGACTGCCACCGGTTACGATACAATGAACAACAGCCAGGACATAACTGATGAAGTGGCCTGGGATATCTCCAACGGCACAATCGAAAACGGGCTGTTCACCCCTTATACGGCTGGTGAATACACCATATATGCAAACAAGTCGGGACGCAGCGGGCATGTGTCAGTTAAGGTCACTTTTGGAAAATTATCTCGGATCTGGATCACACCCAATAATCCTTCCATGGACATATATGATGAACAGAAGTTCAAGGGAACCGGGTATGATATAAAAAACAATGAGATCCATTACGAATGGAACTGGAGTATAACTGACTCCGACGGCTCTATAGGTTTAAAAGGGATCGAGGTGACCTACACTCCCGGTGCACCTGGTAAATGGGCGTTGACCTGTTCGTATGATAGTATACGTACGAATGTTACGGTAGACGTAACAAACAAAATAACCATCACACACAATAGATCTGCGACCCACGTGACCGGAGAGGATCTCATAATAAATGCAAATATAATCGGTTACCACGAATCCATAAGGATATATTATAAGTACCAACTGTCAGACCTTTACGAATGGAAAAACATGTTATTAAAGGTAGGAAATACATACGAGGGCTATATCCCCAAATTGAACGATCCTGGTATCATATTCTATTACATTGAAGTGAACGACGGATATAACGCTCCAACCTCTCACCCTGAACTGAATCCGATTATGAATCCCAACACCGTGAATGTAGTCGAGAAAAAGGATGGAGAACTCCCTTCGCGAATGGAATTCTGGGTGTGGGATCTCAGAAGTGGCAATTCCATCAAGGTTGATTGGGAGGCTTCGGCACTCAAAGAAGATGTTTTAGCTTATAGAATCTATTACAGCTTATTCCCCTTCAATAGCGTGGACGACTATACCAATAAAGCTATCACACTTGTTGGAGTGGAAAACGTCAGTTCCACAAGTCACTCAAGAACGGTGAGTGGACTCATTGAGGGCCAGCAGTATTATTTCGCGGTCACTGCCGTAAACGAACACGGTGAGAAGGTCCATGTGAATTCACAGGGGATCGTCCCTACAAAACTAATGGAAGGCGTTGTCGATGCGAATCTGTCAGGCATTTATGATATGAAATGGGCGGAGTGCCCCCCGGAATTCCGCAATAAGTTCGACCATTATGCCATCTACGTGTCCACCAGCGCCATAAACGCGAACAACAAATCCCAGATAGTAATGCGTATACAGGATATACTGACAACCACCGCAACAATCAGGGGATTGAATCCAAATAAAGACTACCAATTCGCAATAAGCTACGTTGGGGACGATGGAGAGGAGTTTTACAGGGAGACCGGGAAGATAAGTCTGGCCAAAGAGGAGATGGGTCTTTTCGACTATTTCACGGAGTACTGGGAAATGTTCATTGGTGCCATATCCGTTCTTGGTGCGGCATTCGGTTTCATCGCAATCAGGCGGAAAAAGAAAAAAGTGAACGAATACCGAAAAGAGATAACGGATACCTATATGGACAATCGAAAAGAGCCGGCAGTCTGTATCAAGGAGTTGAAAGGCATCAGGCAGCGTCTCGAGGAGGACGTTCACGAGGAGAGGGTGTCGGAAAACCAGTATCTGATCATAAGGGAAAAATTGAAGGACTACATGGCGGAGATGAAGGAAAAGAACCGAAAGCTGAAGAAGAAGGAAATGAAGAAGAAAATGAAGGAGAAACAGAAAGCCCTGGTTGTTGTGGAAAAAATGGATCTGGACAAAGAAACGAAGGAAATGAAACCGAAAAAGGCCACCGTGGTGGACTCCGGAAAAGACTTCCATGCCATATTGGGTGTTGCCAGTGATGCAACCGAGAAAGAGATAAGGGCTGCATTCAAGAAATTGGCTGAAAAATATCACCCCGACAAGGTTCGGCACTTGGGCAAAGAAATAATCGATGTTGCCGCCAGGAACATGAGGGAGCTGAACGAGGCCAGGGACACGCTGATTAAGATATTGAAGGAAGGGCCTGAATCGGGGGATACGGGAGGGGCCGACGATGTAAAATTGCCCGCAAAAGAGGAAGCAGAGAGCCTTCCCGTAACAGAAATAGTTGACGAGGATAGAATGCTTGGTCAGGGCGAGGAAGCTGCTGAAGCTGCAGAAGGTGAATCTTCGCTTGAAGAAAAAGGCGATGAGAAACCTGAAGTCCCTGCAGAAGAGCCGAAAACCGACTCAAGTGAGGCCACTTCCAACGAGCAAGCCCATGAGCCGGAAACTTTGACTGTGGAGGAATCTGAAGTGGCCGGGGAACCCGTTGAGGCCGGGGATGATGAAGCTCTTGAGGGATCGGAGGATCCGGAGGAAAGCACCTTGGAAGAACCGGAAGAAGATGCCAAAGAATTATTTGCATCACTGGACGATGATTTACCCCCTCCCGAGGCCGAATAATCCGAAAGTCCCTCGGATGCCGTGGATGACATCGACAACGACATTGACGACCTGATCAAGATGTCTGACGAAGTTTTCGATGAGTGATATCAAACTAAAGTTAGGTCAAGGCGGCCAATATTACGGCGAATTTCTATTATTTTATGAGCGGAGGACTAGCTTGGGCCAATGTGGGCGAGCTGTCGATTCCATGTACGCAACTGGGTGGAAAAAGTCAGATATTATCCGGGAATGCTGGCTTAGATTGGGGCGCATTATTAAAACACCATGACTGCTCTTCACACTGAAATTATTGGTTGTCAATAAGTTAATTATTTATATCGTTCAGTGATATTGCGGTGGACTGATATAAGAATTTCAAAACAGTGTGGTCATATGAGTGTGCAAAACGAAACAAGCTCCGTCGATTCCATATGTGAAATAATCGAAAAGCGGAAGGTGGGAGTACTTCAACTTCAGTTCTCCGATATACTGGGAAGGGTTAAGACCATAAAGGTACCTGCGAAACAGGTAATGAACATCATCAATGACGGAGTATATTTCGACGGTTCGTCCGTGGTTGGTTATGCCACTATCGAGGAATCCGACATGGTAGCGGTCCCCGATCTTGGTACCTTCTGTGTTCTTCCGGATTCGAACGAATCCTTCAGGAATGCAAGGATGGTATGTGATATCTATACCTCCGATGGCAACCGCTTCGAGGGGGATCCAAGGTAAATACTCAAGAAGACCATGGACCGGGCGGAAAAGGAATTAGGTATATTCAACATCGGGCCGGAATTCGAATTTTTCCTCTTTCAACTCTCCCCTGACGGGCTCCCCTCGGTGAAGCTCGACGACCACGGGTCATATTTCGATATGATGCCGAGATCCCGGGCTGAAGCTGTGAAGGACAGGGTGTGCAGATGGTGTGACGAGATCGGCTTCTTCGTGGAAACCTATCACCATGAGGTGGCTCCCTCTCAGCATGAGATCGATCTTTGCTACGGCAATGCCCTTGATATTGCGGACCGTATCATGATCCTCAAATATCTCATACGGACGGCTGCATTAAAGGAGGGCTTATTTGCCTCATTCATGCCGAAACCCATAGCGGGAGTCTGCGGGAACGGAATGCACGTTCATCAGTCCCTGATCACCCCTGTCGGAAAGAACATATTCGCCGACGAATCGAAAGCGAACGGCCTTAGCGATATCGCCATGTACTACATGGGGGGTCTTCTCGAGCATGCCACTGAAACATGTGCGATTATGAACTCCAGTGTGAACTCGTACAAGAGACTGGTGCCGGGTTATGAGGCGCCCGTCTATATTTCATGGGCTTTTCAAAATCGTAGCACTCTCCTGCGTATCCCTTCAGGCAGGGGAATGGGCACCCGCATCAAGCTTCGAAATCCCGATACTGCCGGCAATCCATACCTCCAGTTCGCTCTGATGCTGGCCGCTGGTCTCGACGGCATTGAGAAGAAGACCATGCCTCCTGACCACATGGAGATGGACATATTCTCGCTTTCCCCCGGAGAGAGGGAAAAATGCGGGATCAAGGGACTTCCCGGGAATCTCATTTCCGCGGTTCGGGAGATGGAGAGAAGTGAGCTGGTGAAGGGCACCTTTGGTCAGCAGATAATGGACCATTTCAAGCATGTTAAGGAAAAAGAATGGGGCGAATACCGAAGCCAGGTGACCCAGTGGGAGATCAATAACCTGCTGCCCGTACTTTAGAATATTTACATAATCGCGCTGTTGACGTATGCGATCACTCGGCTGTCGTCATCTCTGCCGATCACCGTGAGTGAGACATGCTTGTTCCATAGCTTTCTTCTCAATATCTGTGGGCTAACTTTTCGTCCTGTTTTGCTGAGGGCCGGGGAATTGAAATTGGCCAGCCTGATTATTTCGTTATCCAGGTATACGTCGGTATTGTCTTTATGCCGCTCTTCGACAGTTATTTCGAAGGTGTTTCCGTCGATAACTCGACCCACTTTTCCCACAATGAAATCGGTCATATAGATACCCCATTTTTCGATTTTAATATATTAATTCAAGCGATTCAATAATATATAAGTTTTGAGGCACGTACATCAACATTTTCAAGATGATGAGGAAATTACGTTTACCGGGACCTACTATGCGCCGTAATACCAGAAGGCGGGAAGGTCCGTCCCGACCCTACCCATGAGTCAATATGCTTGTTTTATGAGTGTTGATTTTCCGGCAATAATCCATTATGGTGCAGAAAAATATATGAAAAGAATATGTTCGAGTGAAAGGTTTATAACGGTGTTCTATAATGGCCTAAGGAATGGGGCAGGCTGAAGTTATCGAGTTCTTCCAAAATCACGCGAATCAGTGGTTTACAACAAAGGAGATAAGCAGTAATATAAATATATCAAAAGGAGCCGTCAGTGGTTCATTGAAGAGGCTTATACATCAAGGGGTGGTTGAAAAACGGCGAAATTCTGAAAAAAGACACGGTTTTAAATACCGTTTCAAACACTGATCATACAATCAGTCCAAAGATTCGACTGGGTGGGAATATAAAAAGTTTAATGGTGAAGATTGAACAATATGGGATGAGGTTGGATCATGGACTTTGGAAACCTTATTGAGTTTTTAATGCTTGGGATATTTTCGATTTTTGCTGGCGGTTATATGGTGAAATATTGGCTAGATGGTGGACAAAATTATATGCTCATCACAGGGATATTAGTTATTATCATGGGCATCACAATTATAGGGGGTTCCTTCCATTTCTACCGGAAACGAAATTTACACTGAATACCAAAAGTGCACTAAACATTCGAGCTTCCCCTTATGGTAAAAACTGTGGTCCCGCGGTACTACGCCCCGAAAAAAGTATTTTGAATCATGATTGGAATAAAAAAAATTAAATAATCGTGAGTACAACAAGAACTTATAGTGCACTGGGGCCAATACCGATTGCATTGAATTGGCATTATTACATAATCGAGGAAAAAAAATGGTTTTAGACAGATCCGAAATGCGAAATTGCCCGGAATGTGACGTCCCCTTAAAGGTAAAGAACCTGCCGCGGCATATGAAAAGGAATCACGGGATCGAGATCGGGGACAGCACCGCGGAAATAGAACGTGCATTGAGCAGAAAGAACAGCGGGATCCGTGCCCGGTTCAGAAACAACTCAATGCTCCAGATAGGATTCCCTATAATCGTGACAATCATTCTTGGGGTATCGATTTATTACGGAATTTTTTATGAAGTGAAAAATGATTCAGGCCCAGGATTTCGGCCTGCGCAAGACTTTGTAATATTTGGTCCTCAGGTTAAGGTGCCTGTTGACGACCTGACCCACGAAGCTCAATTCTATTCCTATAACTCGGACGGGGTGAAAATCAGGGTACTCCTCCTTCTCGGATCCGATGAAGAACCGAGAGTTGCATTCGATGCCAGTGAGAGGGCTTACTCTCAAAAAAAGGGATTTCGACAGGATGGGGACAAGATCGTGGACAATGCCAATGATTGGGAGTTCGATATAGATACCATCGGTATTCTGACACTGAATAACGAACGGGCACCTGCACTTTTACCCTGGGAATACTGTTGTCAGAAAGCAAATGTTGCCATCAATATAACTGACCTGGAAGCTCATAGATACATGTTCGAATGATATCCGGGACGGAGCACCATTCATAGCACCATCGCCAATCCCACGGCATATTTTTTACTCGTGAAATTTTCCTTATTCACCATTTCAAATATGTCATCAAGACCCTGGGATTTTACAATTATTCGACACCCGCCCAGTTTGTGAAGACGTACCTTTGCCTCGTTGTGCAGTACCACCTTCCATCGGTCTTCCCGGGATTGAATGGAGTTTTCCCCCGGAACCGCCAAACCAGTATTTTCCCCATCGCGCACCAATAATTCCACGTCATAGGTATTTACCGACAGACCAATGCCGAGAGCCTTCGTCACTGCCTCTTTCATGGTATACAATGATGTGGATATTAATGCCGTATGATCCCCCGAAGGCTTCTGGAAAATTCTTCGTTCGGCAGGTGTAAAGGCGGTTCTCAGGAAAGACGATGGTCGCTCCTCAACCACTTCAGCATCTATGCCCAGACCGACGATTGGTTTTCGTCCCACTGCCGCAATGGCCACCTCGTTCGAATGTGATATCGAGACGCGGATGTCGTTTTGTGACTTTCCATTTATTTTAACGAAAGGCTCGCCACCGGGCTTAGTAAGTATTTCCAGGCCTTCCGGTGTATAGGGTAATAAAAATTTGCGGACGGCCTCTTTTGCCGCCTCTCTCCCGGCCATCCATTCTTTTTTTCTTTTTTCGAGTTTAAATGAACTGTATATTTCCAGTTCGTTTTCGCTTAAAGAATCGATGGATCTGTCCTTGATCTGGATCAGGGATATGAAAATGCTATGACCTGCCAGTTGAATGGGGATGACGGGCATGGATATCTCCTTTTTTCTATTTCACCGGCTCTTAGGCGGTTTAGTAGGTCGGAGGGGGCGGATACGTATATCTTTGGGGTAGGGAATAAGCCTGGGCCGATGAGTAAGGTCCCGTTGGCCTGCCTTTAAGTATCGCTCCACACATCATGCAGGAATCCGCCGTTGCCAGATTGAGGGAACTGCAATTCGAACAGTTTACAAGTTCCGGCTTTGTCGCCAGTGGAGACTGAACAGGCTCACGAACAGTTTGGGGTGCATTGGCTACTTTTGACATGGGTGCCGGAGAACGGTGTGATTGACTTGCACCACATGTGTGGCAGAAGACGGCCTTTGGGTCAATGATCACTCCGCTGCATTTAATGCATTTCTTTTCCACCGGAGGTGGTGGGTATTTGGAAGTTTTCTTTGAGTGAGATTTCTCCCTTTGTCTATACTGCGGTTCGTTTTCATCCTCCTCATCTTCGTCTTCGTAATCTTCATCATCATCATCATCATCATCATCCAGATCATCCCTGAATACGTATAATAGAACGGTGGTTCCTGTCAAAAGAATTGAGGAAATAAGCCCAATTATCCATCCGCTTCGGGGTCCCCAGCTGTATTCTCTATAATACTCGTACCAGATTTCAGGTTGGTGTTTTTTATAACCGGAAAAACTGTTGACAGCGGGTACGGGTTCATCTTTTTCGTCCGGTACTTTAAAGAGACCGAAATTACTGTCCATATCATGTTGCTCTCGATATTCTTCCTCTTCTCCATATATGTCGTTCCAATCGTCTTCATAAGCACCGGTCCAGGATGCGGAATAATAGACCACACCCACCAGTATTAAAACGGAGGCTATCCCCATGGATATTATAACGGGCTTGGGTAGACGGCCGTACAAGCCCGATATGATCAAGGCCAAAACACTTAAGGCAGCTATGAAGACTCCGAAAAGCCAGATAATACGTACATTATTGCAGAGCTCCACTCGGTTCATTATTCCGTCATCTTCCTCTGCATTGTCTATATCGGTATTGCTGAGAGGATGTGTTTCCTTTTGAATGTCTCCTTTTTGTCTGAATATCTCTTTTACGGGATCAATGAACAGCTCGTCGCATTCATTACACTCAATGGCAGCTTTCTCAAATGTCGCATCACACCATCTGCAACTACCGGCCCCTTCACTGACATAATAACCGCATTCCGGGCAATGTTCTCTTTCGTCAATAAGTTCTTCTACCGAATCTGCAATATTATCTCCACATGAAGGGCAATTATATCTATACAAGTCCTTCGTATATACTCTTTCGGCACTCAATTCGTCCAATGCCCACGAAAAACCATATTCCCTGTTATTTTCTTCAATTTTGTAACTTTCAGACCACCAGGGCGAGTAGAGCGCAATAATGGCCATTGTCAAAGCGGCAATCGAAGCCAATATGACGATGGTCCATTTTACTTTCGACATGTGTTTTTCACCTAATGCATTATAAAAATAATATTTGGATGAAGGTAAATTCTTTAATAGTACATATCTCCAATATATTTATTTATTCCTCTCTATCTCTTAAGATTAATTTCGTATAATCAACACCGTGAGTCGATATATGCCCGGTGGTAGTGGCCATGATTGCTCCAATATCAATTGTAGATGAGTATCGGAACCGGCATCAAGAAAAGTAGTAAAACGTTTCTACCTTTCAGCATGAAGAAGAACCAAATATAATCTAAATTATTTTATATTCAAAACAGAAAAAGAGTGTGCGATATCGAGACCTTCAAACACAATTCATTCCTTGAATTTATACTGGTACTCGTTCCCTCTCCTTCCCGTCCCCCGGTACTCAATCTCGCCGTTCTCCCTCAGCTTTCTCAAAGACTCGGCAACGGCACCTCTGGATATGCAGATCCCTTCGCTTATCTCTCTTGAAGTGAACCATTTATCCCGGTGGATCTTCAAGAAATGGTAGACTTCCTGCTGTCCCATAATGGGTATTATGGCGTTGTCCTACTTAAACCTATAGGAAATTTTAAAGGATTTGCATCATATTGGTGACCCCGCAGATTCATCCAAACGCAGGATTACAGGAATGAAAAGTACACTTGCAAGATGAAGGGATTCATCGAGTCAACACCTAAATATAATGATCCCCACAAGTTCGTCGTTGTTCTAAAACAAGTCGCCGTACGCGATGGGTGTGAGCTTATTTCTGCCGTTTTTGTTATTATTTAATCCTTCTGCCTATAAACAATACAATCCCTATCGTTATGACTATCAAGAACAATGAAAATCCTGGGGATTCCGCTTTTTCCTCCCCTCTGTCCGTCTCATCGGTGGGCTCGTCGTCATCCGTAATATCATCGTCCGTATCATCTTCACTGGTGGTATCGTCGTCAGCCGTGTCGTCATCGTCGTCCGTCGGACCATAACGGTCCACGACCTCTATTTTATATTCGAAAGTAGCCCGATTCCCCGCTGAATCCTCCACCTCCAGGGTGATCTTGTACACTCCCCCTTCAACAGTGGAAGGAACTGTGAAAGTATGTTCGTATTCACCTGTTTTAAAGTGGGCCGAGGTATCTGTATCAAGCTCTATTTGGCCCCCTCCAAGATCGCTCAGGTCTATCCAAACACCTGTAATGTCCTCCAGCGTGTCATTGTCAATAATTTCAACGAAAACAGTCATTTCCTCTTTGTTATCGTTGAAAACGCTTTCCATGCTTGCCGAAACAGAACTTATCCACGGTGGTGAATTGGGCTTTTTCAGGGTGAAATTGATGGTCCCGATTGCCGTTTCATACGTATCGTCGGTGACCGTCACAGGAATTGAAAATGATTTCTCCTTCATTCCCTCGTCCTTCAATATGTCCTCGTCTATACTCACGAGATACGAGTAGATGCCATCTCCCGAGCTTTTATCTCCGTTGGACCTGTCGTCATGGAACAACTGGTGGCCGTCACCATGGATGTCGCGCAGGTCCCCTTCCACGGAAAGCACGGAATCCAATCCGTTCCCGTCCTCGATCTTAACCGTGAGTAGTATCTCGAGGTCGGGGCCGACAAAGGCCTCTTCCGGAGTGCATTCTGTATCAATTATCTGTGGGGCTATGACAGGAATATACTCGTGTACTACCACGTCCACCGACAGCGTATCGACCTCATTTCCAGCATCGGTTGCAGTGAATTCCACTGCGTATGTCCCCGGTGCAATGGAAATTGGAATAATATGCATGACCGTGTATTTTCCATCACTACTGTACGTGTCGCCGTTGGTACCGTCGTCTAACATATCCGTTTCCCCGTTACCCCCCAGAAGATGCAGGTCCGCACTTACCCCCACCACATCGTCCAACCCGTTCGGATCATCAACCTCTGCTGTGATTTTCACCTCTGTGAGGCCGTCATTGTATACCTTGGACGGATGAGTAAAACCGGAGAATACATTGGGAGCTTCGTTCTTTTGGAGGACCGTTAACGTACTTTCCCCTGAGCCCGTGTTTCCGTTCCTGTCGTAAACGGTCACATCTATCACATGTTCTCCTGTACTTACGCTGTCAGCAATGTCTATGGATATTGAAAATTTATCGTCTCCGGCCGTATCGTCCCCACTGGTTCCATCATCTAGCAGTTCAACTACACCGATTTTCAGACCGCTCAGGTCGGCCTCTACCTTCTCTATGTCCATGAACCCATCCGGATCTGCTACGCTGCAGGTGAGGAGTACGCTTTCATCTCCGCTGTTGGTCACGTTAGCACGGTCAAATTGCACGTTCTCCACCACTGGGTACCGACCAGCGTAGTTCGTATCCTTCAAATATTCCGTGGCTTCTATTACATAGCCGGATGAAAGTGTCCCGAAATGATTATTATAAGTATACTTGGCATACCATCCCACTTCCGGGGAAATATAACTGGTCCTGGTACCACCGTCAGGCGCTTCCGGGGTATCGGGATTGTCGGAATGCATCTCCCCCCCGTTGTTAGTATATAATAATTTCATGCAGCTTAGGGTATTTCCCGATTGATATGCATCGGATTCATCCATAGAAACGTCGTCCATGGACACGTCCACGTCGTCTTCCATCTGGTAGTACAAGGAATTGTATCTAGTCTGCCCGCCTTCGATATCCAGATGTGATTTTGTAAAATAATTTATTCGAGAACTTACGTGGAACGCATCACCGGTATTCTGCGGAAAAGAGAAATCCTTCAAGGCAGGAGTGTAATTCATGAAATTGAAGTCCCAGAAATCATAGGTACCTGAAAAAATCGCGTTAAGTGCAGCGGGTTCGAGGTCATAAATATAGGCGGATCCGTCCAGAGCTTTAAAATCCCTCACTGTTGCCAACGTGGATTTCTCTACAAGAAGATGGCCGGAAACAGTACCTGAAAAGGTCGTCTTGTAGGGTACGACTCCAAAGTCGAATCCGAATTCCGCGGTGTCCATTTCAGCCTCGCGGTAGTTCTGAGTATCGCCAGTAAGTGTCAGGTTGTAGCATTCAACGGGGGCTCCGTACCCGGTGAACATCTCACTTGTACTCGAGACCGTGTATGTGTGGTTATCCCACTGATCGTACTCGTAGCCTTCGGAATCGATACAGCGGGCCGACCTTCTGTAAGACCAGTAATTCCCGTTTTCCCATACGGGGAGATTTAGTGCGCCTCCATTGCTCCTTTCTACTTCTTCGGAACTAATATCATGATTTTTTCCGAAACTGGAGCTGCGAGTCGTAATTGGTACTGCCGAGAGCAGAAACAATATTGTCATCAAAATTGCCAAAAATGCGTAAATGAAGTTCTTATTGTTCATATCAACACCGCTGATCAATAGGGTCATTTTCTGGATCATCAGGAAATAATGCCTGATTTTATGGAATCCTATCTTAATATAATTTTTCATTAGATGAAGCGGAATCGGCCCTCCGGGACCACGATTCCGCGCACATTGTCAAGCTGAAAACCTCGACTCCCGTAGGAAATCTACCGATTTCCGAGGGTGAAGTGAATTTCACAATTCACGATTCATTTTGTCGAACTTTGCACCAATGACAATATGTAAGCTTGCTACTTTCCTTTTTTCTATTATTGATTAGACGAGGCATTTGTGTCCGATTCATGGCACCTATCTTTCTCCCATTATCGCCTGGTTCGGTGCTTTTTACGGTGTTATTCCTTCTTTATTTCCTTTTTCTTCTTTTCGAACTACCTTTCCGAGCCGTATGAATATATAGCTGGATATGAACAATATGGAAGAGGGTATCAGCAAGAAGAAAGACCAGTTCCAGGCAAATCGGGCGGTTAACAATGTTTTCATTGCGGACGATACTTCAGTCATCTCCAGTATCGTCATCACACCCCACCAGTAGAAGAACATTCCAAGTAAAACCAGAATTCCCGAAGCAAGTATGAACTTGGCGGCCTTTCCGTTGTCACGGATAATCAGGATTATTCCCACTATCGAAAGCAAAGCTGCAATTATGAACATCGGAAAAGCAGCCACCATTAGAACGACCTTTCCGCCCTGTGCATGCGTCACAAGGTAAACATTATGGGGATGGGGATAACTGTCAGACTTGAAGGGTGATGACGGACTTTCATCGACTTCCCCATTCACATCGGTCATATTGCAATCAATACGCGTAACAATCCCGATTCGTTCCTGAGTGCCAAAGTATTCCAGATCGAGAGAATATTCAAGCAGATCTTCGGGATCCGTCAGTACGTCCTCCACCTCCTTCTCCCAGATTATCTCGTTACTGGTATACTCGTTCTCCTCCTCGTCGTAATCGGTCCATACCTCCACCCAGACCTTTGAGACCTCCACCTTGCTTAAGTTCAACGTATCGTTCAGTGAAATGCTTATGGACATATGTTCTTCGATCCCTTCGATCCAGAATGGGATCCGGTCGATGTGGGAATGGACAATTATCGTGCCTCCATTGTCCCGGTCCTCGAAAATATCGAATTTCGACCTGGCTTCAAGCTCGTAATTAATATCCTTGTAGCTGTTCATAATGATACCCAATCGTTCGGGGAGTTCGGGTCCGGGCCCCTGAACAAAAAAGCGCTCGTTCCGTATCGATATTCCATTATCTTTGAGCATATCGCTTTCTACCACCGCCTCCACATCGAAACCGTACAGGTACAAGTATCCCTCCAATCCGGCTGTGGTTGTCTTTCCCCCGGGCATTTTTACGGGCACCGTGGCGTTCAGCTCGCTTGTGGGGGAAAGATGTGCCAGTAAAAGTATGATGTTTGCAAGAATTATTATGCTTACTGAAGTTATCTTTTTCCAATCTTTCACGGTTGTTGCTGTGGATGGACTGGGCAAATGGATCACACCTTAACTGAAAAGACCCCTCATCTGATTGCCCGTTATTTGTGTTACCTGGACCAGCCTTCCCGTGTTTATATCCACGCTGATGATGAACGTGTCCCCCGTCTCGTAGACCGAAGCTCGCTGGAACGTCCAGGTGTATTTCGTGTAGGGCATGTTGAGTCCCGTGAGGGCTTGCACGATCTCAGTTCCGGGGCGGGACTCGCCCGTATCACCCCTTCCCAGAAGGATCGAGAGGTCCTTGAGTATCAGATTACTGTCGCTGTCGAACAGTTCATTTTTGGCATCAGGATCGGTCTTTATGATGTCTATGGCCCCCGATAGAGTGCAACCCTTGGAACCCAACTCGCTTCTCCGAAACTTGGTATATCCTCCCATTTCACCGTATTCCCTCTCGATCTCAGTTTCGAATTTGTATCTTTCTTCAGTACGCGGATTTAGCTCATTGCTTATATTCTTGGCAACCCTTAAAGTATATTGTTTTTCAGGCTCTTTGTCATGCTTTTCTCCGTACTCCCGGGCATCCTTAACGCTCATATACTCCTGCGCGCTTAGATTCCAGAGATGTGTCCCTACCTTATCTTCCAACCCGAGTTTGTCCTGAAGCGTTGCATTGTACTTGGCCCTCCCAATGTAGGAATTTGGGTATTGCTGCATGAAGTTCTTCAAACCGGGACTGTTCTCCCTTGCGAACTCGAGAGCGTCCTCGGGGGCCATCTGGACGATACGGTCTTGTGTCATGGGATCATCGTCGAAGAGATGGCCCCCCTTGGGAATTTTGTCCCAGCTTTCGTATTCTCCCGTTGCATGGGTGGTGGGGTATTCGGCAGTCTCGTCGTCCTTCCATGGTTTTTCAGTATCGCCTATAATGTAATCGAGAAGCATCCTCCTCTCTTCGAATATCATCCAGAATATGCCTTCCTCGTCCTCGTAGGTGGTATTGGTCCTGAATATCTCCTTTATTATGTGGTGATGCTCATTGGAGATCCAGGCTTGGCGGTGAAAGTCGAAATTGAAATAAAAATTGGAGCTTATGTTGATAAGCATCGTGTCCACTTCTTTCCCGTCCACCTTGAAAGTTTCCTTCTTTTCGGCGGTCCAGTTGTACTGGCCGGATGAAAGGTCCGTGGACCCGTCATACCATATGCTCCCCGAATCTCCCTCCCGTATCGTCGTATCATAATATATCTGCTGCGAAATAGTGGGTATCTGCTCATCGGTGGGCTCCGGGTAGTATCTTATTACCCCGTCGTATTTCACCTCCCCGGCTATTGTGGCTTTAGGAAGCTGGTCCACTTTCATCTCACCAAGGTTTTCGGATTTGATGGTCTTCCGGTCCTGAAACTCCGTATATTCCCGGGTATCAGCCTTAAATTCACCGGGAACGGTAACCTCTCCGGTCTCGGTGGAATCAAGGGTTATGTCGAATTCACCGTTCATTACATAACGGTTCAACACGGAAGAATGTTTGTCGCCATACCCGCTCTCGATATCGAAAGGTCCGTCCACGATATCCTCCCAGGATCCGTCACTGTCGAGAACGTACTTCGAATAGTTGCCGGTAGTGTAATTCTCGAAATACATCTCTGCGTACAGCTCAAAATCATAGTTGAAACGGTCGCCGATCATTTCAGGAGGTAGATGAACTGAGAATTTCTCGTAGGATTTTATTTCCAGTTTAACGGTATTGCCGGTGATATCCTCGACCATCAGCGTGATGTAATAATCTCCCTCAAGGAAAACTTTCTCCAAAATTCCCTTTCTCAACAATACCTCTGTTGGATCCGATTCAATTTTTAGTAGTACTGTCTCATCGTTGATATCGAGTAGTGTGATCTTATGAGTATCATTTTCGATCTCTATGATTTTTTTTTCATCCAGTTCGATTTCTATGGTGTACAATTCCTTACGGTCCGGATCAGTATCGTCATCATTGTCATCACCGTCGTCATCTTCCTCATCCTCAATATCCGTCTTATCGTTTTTCTCTTCGGGAGCCCACTTCTCGAAGTAGCCGAAATAGGCATTGGCCAGCAAAGCGATCAGGCAAACCAGTGTAATAAAAAGTTTGTTCATGGTTTCACCGAGTTCATTCTCAATGTGTCTAAATTGATGATCTTGTATCGTCACAGTTGTCAGGGATTATAACTTTGAGGGTAATCCAACGGTGTGCCATAAATGAATATAATCGTATTTAGGTTTTAGTATCATATGTCGGGAGGGCGCC
>Ga0187827_10000970_pt1 | contig 43484 bp, 42 predicted proteins | sample ETNtaG_39_FD_167969 | JGI IMG/M metagenome (GOLD analysis project Ga0187827, IMG submission 167969) | Marine microbial and viral communities from oxygen minimum zone, Eastern Pacific Ocean - ETNP2014_SV_150_PacBio MetaG (Illumina Assembly) | ecosystem: Environmental > Aquatic > Marine > Hypoxic...
GCCCATCAGGCGAATCACCTGGTCGGCTCGAATCGGGCTCTTGGAGGGCACCCGACGGTGCTGCTTGACGTAGTAGTCGGCGTTGGCCTTCAGGCGAGTAACGAAGTGGATGCCCTTCGTCGTCCAGCGGGGCAATGTGACTCGTGTATGTCCCACCTGGCCCGAACAGAAGCTCTCCAGGCCAGAGTGAGAGCGCTGATGGCATGAACCGTGCTACCAGGCAATGTTGTGGATGGACCGCACTTCACCCAGGAGCGACTGCCCCCCAATGAGCATGGATGCGCCTCAACGCCCCCGATCGACACTGCGCCGCCGGATTATCGACGGCGTCCTCAAGGGTGGTGTCGTCGCCCTCGCCGGCGCGGTCATGTACCCCATCGTCCGCTTCAGTCGCCCGCCGAAGCGGAAGGAGACGATGGACGCCAACGTGCTGGCCGCCACGGTGGGCGAGTTGCACCCGAACTCGGGAAAGGTCTTTCGCTTCGGATCCCGGCCGGGGCTGCTGATCATGACGCCGGACGGAGAGTACCGGGCCTACTCAGCAGTGTGTCCTCATCTCAACTGCACCGTCCAGTACAACGACAAGCGGTCGCAGATCTGGTGTGCCTGCCACAACGGCTACTTCGACCTGACCGGCAAGGTGATCTCCGGCCCTCCTCCAAAGGGACTGGAGGAGTTCCAGGTGGTCATTGACGAGGACGAGATTCTCGTCTCGAGGCGACCCCTCGATGCTTGAGTTGCAGGGGGGGACAGCGTGAGCGAAACCCCGTCACGAAGCTCGCTCGGCACACGGCTGCTGGCCTGGCTCGAGGAGCGCGTCGATCTCGGAGTCATCCGCCATCTGATCGAGCACAAGCGGGTGCCCGTCCACCGCCACAGCGTGTGGTACTATTTCGGCGGCATGGCACTGTTCCTCTTCGTCGTGCAGATCCTCTCGGGGATCCTGCTGCTCGGTTATTACCGGCCGACCGAGGACGGTGCCTTCGAGAGCGTGCAGTTCATCGTCGCCGATGTCGAATTCGGCTGGCTGGTGCGCAACGTACACAGCTGGTCAGCCAACATCATGGTCGGCGTGCTCTTCGTGCACATGTTCTCAACCTTCCTGATGAAGGCCTACCGCAAGCCCCGTGAACTGACCTGGATGACCGGGTTCTCCCTCTTCATGCTGACCATGGCCTTCGGATTCACCGGGTACCTGTTGCCGTGGAACGAGTTGGCCTTCTTCGCCACAAAGGTCGGCACTGAGATCTTCACCAATATCCCCGTCGTCGGTCGCGGTTTCCTGCTCGTACTGCGAGGCGGGGAAGAGGTGACGGGCGCGACGCTGACGCGGCTGTTCGGGTTTCACGTCGCCATCCTGCCACTGATTACGATGGCTATCCTCTTTCTGCATCTGCTGCTCGTGCAGCAACAGGGCATGAGTCGCCCGCCGTCGATCGAAAGTGAAGGGGACCAGCGGGACATGCCCTTCGTACCGCACTTTCTCCTGCGCGATCTGCTGGGCTGGCTCGTCATTCTGGGAGTACTGGTGTCGATGGCCGCCTTCTTTCCCTGGGAGCTCGGGGTCAAAGCCGATCCTTTCGGGCCGACTCCACCCGGAATCGCACCGGAGTGGTACTTCCTGTTTGCCTTCAATTTCCTCAAGATCGTGCCCTCGCAGGTGTTGTTCTTCGAAGGGGAGTCGATCGCCGTCGGACTGATGGGTCTGGCCGGAGCTTTCTGGTTTCTCGTGCCCCTCGTGGACCGGCGCAGCTCCCGCGGCGAGCGCAGCCCCCTGTTCACCGCTATCGGGATCATCGCCATCGTGCTCTTCGTCCTGCTCACCCTGCTCGCAGTGATCTTCCCGTCACTCGGAGGACACTGACGATGAGAGTTATCGTCCTTTTTTGTCTGGCGGTCTGGACCTCCGGGGTGGCCGCTCAGGATGTCGACAACTGTATTGAGTGCCACGCCGAGGAGGAGGACGAGATCGGAGCGCCGGTTCAGCTGATGCTGAACGATGTACACGCCCGTCAGGGGCTGTCGTGCGCCGACTGCCACGGTGGAGACCCGAATACGGACGACGAAGATGAGGCGATGTGGGATGCGGAGGATTTTCGTGGGGCACCAGACAAGGACGAGATTCCCGACTTCTGCGGTAGCTGTCACTCGGATGCGACGTACATGCGCCAGTACGATCCGTCGCTGCGCGTGGATCAGGAGGCCCTGTATCACGTCAGCACACATGGGCGCCTGCTGGATGCAGGTGACACGCAGGTCGCCACCTGCATCAGCTGTCACGATGCTCATGGCATCCTGCCATCGTCGGACCCCCGATCACCGGTCTATCCGGCCAACGTGCCCGGCACGTGTGGTGTCTGTCACAGCGACGCCGAGTACATGGCCGACTACGATATTCCCACCGACCAGCAGGCGAAGTACAGCGGTTCGGTACACGGTCGTCCCCTGCTCGATGGACACGATCTGTCGGCACCGACCTGCAATGACTGCCATGGCAACCACGGTGCCACACCACCCGGGGTGAAGTCCCTGGTCAACGTCTGCGGCCAGTGTCACGCGGTCATGGCGGATTTCGTCAAGGAGAGCCCGCACGAGATCGGCTACGAGAAGCTCGGCATCGCCGCGTGCACGACCTGCCACAGCCATCACGATATCGCCACGCCGTCTGATGACATGGTCGGCAACAATGCCTCGGCGGTCTGTGCCCGCTGCCACAGTCCGGAAGCACGCTCGATGACGATCGCCGCCAGCGATGAGAAAGTTGAGTTGGCCAACCTCGAGCGTGGCTGGCAGGGGGCGGCGGTGATCCGTACGGCCCTGGACAGCCTGCGTCTGATGCACGCTCTGGCCGACAGTATTGCCCGGGAGGCGGAGCGGGCGGGCATGTCGGTGGAAGACGTGCTCTACGACATCAATGAGGCCCACGGGCGTCTGACCCGGGCGCGCTCCGTCCTGCACTCCTTCACGCCCGACCGTGTGCTGGAGGTAACCGGCGAGGGAATGGAGCTGGCCACCAGGGCACGGGATGCCGGTTACCAGGCTCTCGACGATCTCGACTACCGTCGCGAGGGTCTTGCTCTCTCTCTCATCGTCATCGCCGTACTGGGTCTGGCGCTCTATGCGAAGATCCGCGACCTTGACAGCGAGAGGAATCCATCATGAATGTGAAAATCGAAATCGACCCCGGAGTCTGTGGGTTTCTGGCTACGGCCCGTGTGTCCACCGAGGATCAGCAGGCCGTCGACATAGAGGTGACGAGCAAGTGTGAGTTGGTGACGACCCTGGGTGAGCTGTGGAAGAAGGAGGCCCCCATCGATGGATACCAGGAACTGGGCCCCGAGGAGAGCGTGGTCCTGAAGACGGCACGTACTCTGCTGCAGATCAAGGGCTGCTGCGAGGCCTGCGTCGTACCGGCCGGTGTGAGCAAGGCCGTGCAGGTGGCGACCGGTCTGGCTCTACCAAAGAATGTGGCGATGACGATGACCGTGGATTGACAGCGGTCATCAACGGATCAGTGTCGGCCGCATCAACGGTGACGGCCCAGCGATCGAACCAGTCGGCGTGCCTCGTCCCGGGAATCGGCCCCGGCCCCCATGACGACGCGCGACCCGGTGGGGAAGCGCCACGAGCGGGGATCACCGTCGCCACACCAGCTGTGCATCTGCGCGGTGTGGTCGCCGAAGACCCCGTAGGCAACTTCGAGCTCGGCAGCCGGCTGTACCATGTTCAGCAGCCGCATCTCCGGGATTTCCTGCCACGCCGGCCAGTGATGGCGGGCATCGGCGCAGCAATGCATTCCGAGCCCCCCGTAGCGATCCGACAGCTCCGCCAGCTCGGGCAGGAAGAGCTCGTAGAACATGTCTGGGTTCACGGCGCCGATCTCATCCTCGGAGAGGCTGATACCGCCGGACATATAGTAGTCGGGAAAGTGGGCGACGAAGTCCTGACCGTAGCGGGCAAACCACTCGTCGAGGAAGGCGGTCAACAGCAGGCGCACCTTGGCCGCCAGTTCCCGTACGGCTTCCGGTGACTCGAGCAGGGCCAGGTAGAAGGTGTTCTTGTCCCAGATGAGTGCCGCAATGTCCATGGGGCTCTGGATATCGGGCAGCCGCATCACCGCCTCCGGTCCGGCCCGCCGCCGCAGCTCGTCGGCGATGTCGAAGATCCGGGCCAGGGGTTCGGCGGTGATGTCGGGGATCTTCAGTCCGGCGACCTCTTCCGCACTGTGGATCAATGGCAGGGCGAAAGGATTGGACTCCTCGGGCAGATGGACGCCGCAGCCAAAGGCGGCAGCGAAGATCTCGGTGCCAGTGTACGGATGCAGGTGGGGAACCTGGTCATCGTCGAGCCAGCCGACGGCCTCCAGCTGCTGCTGATACTGGCGCCAGGCCCACTCGATGCGCTGCGGGATGTTGTCCGGGTGCGGCAACGGGCGTGGCGGCAGGCCCCCATCGTGGCGGACCAACAGCATGTGCCGGGGTGCGGCGGACATGTCCAGGAAACGGATCCAGCGCCTCTTGCGTGCCTCGATCTGTCCTTCTACGTCCACGATGGCATGTTACCCATGGGCCACATCGATGGCGGTCCTGATGTTGTCCCAGTCGATGTCGCCGGGGAGCGTGCAATCGGCGCCCAGGATGAAGCGCGCCGGGGCCTGTTCGACCAGGCTGCCGACCATGGCCTCGATCTGCGCCTTCGTGCCGGTGGCCAGAACCCCCTTACGATCGACGCCTCCCATGTAGGGGCGCGAGAAGAACTCGGCCATCTCCTCCAAGCTGCGCGTCTGTGAGCCCACTTCCTGGCTGCAGTTGACCACGTGACCGGGGTAGTCGAGGAACGGACTCAGGTCGGTGTAGCCGCTGTGAAAGTCACAGATGTGGAGGATGTTGAAGTCGCAGGCCTGCTGCATTTCCTGCATCAGGACCAGGTCATAGGGCTGGATACACTCCTCGAAAAGATCACCATCGGCGAAACGGTAACTTTCCTGGCCCTGCGTCGGGGCAAAGAAGCCATCCACGCCAGCAGCGATACAGTCTCTGACAAAACCCAGCAGACTCTCGGTGACGATCTCCATGCCCTTCTTCACCGCCTGGGGATCATCGCGCATCTGCTCGTTGATCTCGTCATTGCCGGTGGTGTGCCCGGCGCACATGAAGGGTGAATAGACCGTCGCAATCACCGGGGCATCGCCGCCTACGGCCTTTATCAGGCCCTTGATAATGTTCAACTGATCCTCGTAGAAGTCCTTGCCGTACAACGGCATCCTGGCCCAATCGGCCGCACACGTGATGTCCTCCCGGCGGGGGAAGGTGTTTTCGTACTGGATCTTGACGAAATCCATGCCGGTGTGGTGGAAGAACTCCAGGTGTCTGTCGATGGCCGCCTGTCCACGGTGACAGGACTTGTCGAAGTGGATGAAGAAGCCGGCGGGAACGTAGGCCGGAGGCGTCGTCGAATTCAGCACACTCAGGATCGTATCGCGTTTGCTCACGGGATCTGCTTTCTGTCAGAGTTCTCGGTAGTAGTCGACGGCGGGCAGGCTGATGTCGAAGCCGACCCTTTCGTAGGCGGTTCGAGCCGGAAGATGGGACGCGTCGCCCCCGGTGCGAACCTTGGCATAGCGGATTCCCAACACCTTCAGGCGTCGGAACACTTCCTCGTACATCATCCCGGCAAGGCCCTGCCGCTGAAACTCGGGGTGGACCGCGTTGTTGCCGATCTCGCCGACGCCGGGTACGGGCACATCCGGGTAGAAGCTGACGAAGCCGGCAATCGTGCTGCCTCTCTGGGCAACTAGGACGTGCCCGGGTGCATCCAACTGACAGGCCGCCCGGATCTGTTCCGCCTTGGACTCCCGGCAGCCCGGGCGGGTGAGCTCGAACAGCTCTGAGCCAAGGATCTGCTCGAAGGAGTCAAACACCGGCTCCCAGGCGGCAAGAGCGATCTCCACGAGGCGCGCGATGTCGCCGGCTGCCAGTTCACGGATGGTTGTTATGGGGGTCTGGCTCACGCCACCCCCACCTGGTCGGCTCGCATGTATCGGGCACCTATATAATGGAAAAAGGACAATGAGTCCTGCTGCATGTGGCAGGATGGCGCAGAATCCATAGATTCTCTCGCACAGAATACGGTGAACAGGCGCAAACGACTCCGAAAGGCGAGCCGATTGATGAGTACTACTGTTGAGAAGACCCAATCAAGGGCGGGGGGCAACGGGCATGAAGTGGTACCGCGCTTTCCCGGCATCCCCAGCACCTCGGACGGTTCGGGGACGGTTGTCTGGGTCGAGACCCACATCAGCCAGGGGGCGGGGGCATTTCCCATCACGTCGTCGACCTCGATGGCCCACGGATACAATACAGCGGTAGTCAACGGTGTGGCCAATCTGTGGGGTGAGCAGCTCCAGTATTTCGAGCCGGAGAGTGAGCACAGCTCGGCCACCGTCTGTGAGGGCTTCGCCCTGGCCGGCGGCCGAGTGACCAACTTCACATCGGGTCAGGGGCTGATCCTGATGAAGGAGGTGCTCTACACGATCAGCGGCAAGCGTCTTCCCGCGGTGTTCCATATCGGCGCACGGGCTTTGACCAGTCAGAGCCTCAACGTCCACGCCGGCCACGACGATGTCATGGGCTGCGAGGACGTGGGCTGGGGAATCCTGTTCACCCGTGATGCCCAGGGGGCTGGCGACCTGGCTCTGATCGCGCGCCGAGTCGCCGAACGCACGGCCACCCCCTTCCTCAACGTTCAGGACGGGTTTCTCACCACGCATACGGTTGAGAACGTCCTGCTCCCGGAAGACGAGCTCATGCGGGAGTATGTGGGCGATCCTGCCGCCAACCTGGTGAATCTGTTCGATCCTGCGAAGCCGTTGATGACCGGTGTGGTGCAGAATCAGGACAGCTACATGAAGGGGAAGATCGCCCAGCGCGCGTACTACGACCGGGTGTTGCCCGAGTTGAAGGAGGCCATGGCCGAATTCGCCAGACTGACGGGGCGTGAATACGGTGTGGTCGAGTCCTATCGCATGGACGACGCCGAATACGCCATCGTCGGCATGGGCACGCTCATCGATACCGCCGAAGCGACGGTGGACCACATCCGCCAGCATCTGGGCATCAAGATCGGCGTCGTGCATATCACCTCGTTTCGTCCCTTCCCATCGGTCGAGCTGGTGGAGGCGCTGCAGCATGTGAAAGCCATCTCGGTGGTGGAGCGCATGGACAACCCGCTGTCACAGTCGAATCCCGTGACTCGCGAGGTAAAGGCCGCCTTTGCTGACGCGCTGATGAGGGTTGACGGCTATCCGACAGTCACCACCATGCCCCAGGTTTATTCCGGCTCTGCCGGTCTCGGCTCCCGGGATGTGCACCCCGGTCATTTCCTGGCCGTTGCCCGCAACATGGCCGGCGGCCTGGGCAAGCGCTACTTCGCCCTCGGCATCCGCCACGATCTGGCCCTGCCTGAGGAGGAGAACCCCGATATCCGTCCCGAAGGCAGCATGTCCATGCGCGGCCACTCCGTCGGCGGCTATGGCTCGGTGACCACCAACAAGGTGATCGCCACGATCGCCGGCGAGGTGTTCGGCAAGAAAGTACAGGCCTATCCCAAGTACGGATCTGAGAAGAAGGGCCTGCCCACTACATATTACCTGACGGTGGCCGACGGCCCCATCCGCACACACTCCGAGCTGACCCACGTCGACTTCGTTCCCCTCAATGACGTGTCGGCCTTTCTCACCTCACATCCCCTGGCCGGACTGCAGCCGGGAGGCAGTCTGTTCATTCAGTCGCCCAAGGAAAAGCCCGAGGACATCTGGGCTGACGTGCCGCCGGGCGCGAAGGAGGTGATTCGCGAGAAGGGCTTCCGTGTGCTGGCTCTGGATGCGGCCCATATCGCACGCGAGGTGGCACCCACCGTCGACCTGGCGGTGCGTATGCAGGGCATCGTCCTGCTGGGCATCTTCCTGAAGGTGACGCCCTTCTCCGAGCAGGCGGGCATGTCGGACGACGAGGTGATGGCGGGCGTCGAGAAGGCGCTGCGCAAGTACTTCGGCAAGCGCGGTGAAGCCGTCGTGCAGGCGAACCTGGAAGCGGTAAAGAGAGGGCATGACGAGGTGATCGAGCTGCCTGCCGAGGTGATCGCATTGCAGGTGAACAGCCCCAAATTCAACGGCGCGTCGGATCTGATCACGCCAGTGTTCGCCGCTCAACAGGAGGCCTGACATGGGTGTGACGACGCAGACAGATATCAAGGAGCTCAGCGATAGCGACGTGGCGAGCCCGGCTTCGGCCGGGCTGCCAAAGGTCTGGGATGCGCAGGACTTCTTCGAAAACGTCCTGCTGGCCTACGATCATGGAGAAGACGACGAGCTGGTGGCCGACGAGGCGCTGGCGCGCAGCATCATCCCCGCCGGCACCGGGGCCCATCGTGACTTCAGCTACATCGCGCCTGAGATCCCGCGGTTTCTGAACGACAAGTGCGTCGGCTGCATGACGTGCGTGACGGAGTGTCCGGATACCGCGATCCTGGCCAAGGTGGTCGAGACTCCCGTGCTGGACGAGAAGCTGCAGGAGGTCGACGGGCAAACGGACGTGGAGTATCTGCGCCAGCAGTTTGCCACGACCAACAAGTTCGCCAAGGTGCCAGAAAAGAAGGGCGCTACACCAGGCCAGTTCGGTATTTTCGTCGACCCGACGAAATGCAAGGGCTGCGCCGAGTGCGTGGAAGCCTGCTCGGATCTGGGGTACGATGCACTGGAGATGGTAGAGAAGGAGGACGACACCGTTCCCGTCTACCAGACGGGCATGGATTTCATGCGCTGGCTGCCACCGACGCCGACGGAGTACATCAGCGACAAGGTGGCGGTGGACATGATGCTCGCCGAAGAGAGCCTGTCTCCCTTTGTCGGCGGCGCCGGATCGTGTGCCGGCTGCGGTGAGGCGACGGTGCTGCGCATGTGGCTGGCGGCGATGGGATACAAGTACGGATCGGAGCGTCTCGGCATCGTGGCCGCCACCGGCTGCAACACGGTATACGGATCAACTTATCCCTACAATCCGTACACTGTCCCCTGGACGAACAGCCTGTTCGAGAACGCCCCGGCCGACGCCATCGGCATCCGCATGCGTTGGGATCAGCTCGGATGGCAGGACAAGCAGCTGTGGGCTATCGGCGGCGATGGCGCCATGAACGACATCGGCTTCCAGAGCCTGAGCCGGATGATGGCGAGCGGTCTCAACATCAAGGTCCTCATCCTCGATACCCAGGTGTACTCCAATACCGGTGGTCAGTCGTCGACGGCGACCTACCAGGCACAAGAGACCAAGATGAGCCAGCACGGACGCGTTATCGGCGGCAAACAGGAGCTGCGCAAGGAGATCGGCCGGATCTGTATGATGCATCCCAACACCTTTGTGACGCAGGTGTCAGCCGCCATCCCCAACCACTTCTACAAAGCTATCCTGGACGCGGCCAGCTTCGATGGTCCGGCCATCGTCAACGCCTATACGACCTGTCAACCCGAGCACGGTGTCGGTGACGAAGCCGCCCGTCGGCAGGCCAAGCACGCAGTCGAGTCTCGCGCCTTCCCGGTGTTCGTCTATGACCCGCGCAAGGGGGAGACGCTGAAACAGCGTCTGAATCTGCAGGGAAACCCCGGACAGAAGGACGACTGGTACACGATCCGGAAGACGGGTGAGGTCGTGGACTTCGTCAACTTCGCCCGCACCGAGGGACGTTTCGCCAAACACTTCGACAAGGAAGGCAATCCCTCCGAGACACTGCTCGCGGCGCAGGCGGATCGCCTGGCCAACTGGCATCTGCTGCAGGAGATGGCCGGCGTGAGGGTGGACCCGGAGTAGTCAGCCGGACAGGGTCAGCCCTCACCACGGGGCTTGCGGGCCGTCAGCGTATTGGCGGCATGCCGGTGCCTGGGGCCTTCCGGGTGCTCGTGCTCGAAGACCAGGCTGCTGCTGTCGAGGATGTCCCAGGTCGAATAAGGCTCTGCCAGCTCACCCTCGCGGAAGAGCCCGACCATCAGCCCCTCCTGGTCCGGCGGCTCTGGCACGGTGTCGGTGAACACGCCCACCGTATGGCAGCCGCCATCGACGGTACGCTGTTGCAGGCGCTGAATCACAGACTGCCAGTCACAACGCGGGATCAGGTGCAGGCATCCGTGACAGACCACGAGATCCAGCGCTTCGGGCAGCTCGTAGTCGCGCATGTCGCAGACCGAGGCGGTTACCTCGACACCGAGATCAGCTGCCACTGATTCCAGCTTGCTGATGCCGGTGGGGGAGATGTCCGAGGCGAAGGTCACGTGGCCGAGGCTGGCCAGATAGAGGGCATTGCGTCCCTCGCCGCAGCCGAGATCGAGAACACGGGATCCTGCCGGAAGGCTGGCGGCGGCGACAACGTCCTTGCCGGGTTTGCCACCCCCGAACGTATCGAGTCGGCCTGGACGACGGTAGCTGGCTTCCCAGAAGGGTGTCTTGCTCATGCAACGCTTTCGTGACTGGCGTGATCTGAGGAAGAAGGCCAGAACCGTTCCGGCTGGCAAGGAGACGATCGGGACGACGCAGGTTGACACTGTGCGACAGGGACACCGTAGTTGACTGGTATGACCGATTTTTCGCTACAGGCGCCGATTGCGGCGCAGAACCCGCCTATGGCCATGCCACGGATGACATCCCGTGACAGTGGAGAGTGTGGATAGGTGTAGCCGTAGTATCAGATAAATCTGACCCGAGCCCCGCTGTCGATCAACGATGGCGGGGCTTTTCTCGTTCTGCCCACCAACCACGGAGGCCATTGAGATGACCAGCACTTTCGTTTCCACATCGATTCCGTACGTCAACGCCGCGCCTCACGTGGGTTTTGCCCTGGAACTCGTGATCGCGGACACCATCGCCAGGTGGCACCGTCTGCAGGGCGAGGATGTGTTCTTCCTGACCGGCACGGACGAGAACGCCCTGACCAACGTGAGGGCGGCTGAGCAGCTGGGGATCACCCCCGGGCAACTGTGTGATCGCAACGCACCGCTCTTCGAGAAGCTGGTGTCGGCCCTGGGGATCTCGGCGGATGCATTCGTCCGCACCTCGGGGTCCGGACACCACGCGGCCGTGCAGAAGCTGTGGAGCTCGCTGCGAGCCGACGACCTCTCGCTGCGCGGCTATCGGGGGCTCTACTGTGTGGGCTGCGAGCGTTTCTACGAACAGGAGGAACTCAGTGAGGGACTGTGTCCTACTCATCGGGTGCCGCCAGAAGCCGTAGACGAGGAGAATCACTTCTTCGCCCTGTCTCACTATCAGTCACAACTCGAAGCCTGGCTGACAGAAGGTGTCCTCCATGTCACACCCGCCTCGCGGCAGCGGGAGGCACTGGGTTTCATCGCTCAGGGTCTGCGCGACGGCAGCGTATCGCGCTCACGGGAGCGCTCGCGGGGGTGGGGTGTTCCCGTGCCGGGGGATTACAGCCAGACCGTCTACGTCTGGGTGGACGCCCTGACGAATTACCTGTCCGGCCTGGGGTACGGATCGGGGGCAGAGGCTTTCGCCCGCTATTGGCAGGGGAGCGGTCGGCGGGTCCACATCATCGGCAAGGACATCCTCAGATTCCACGCCGTGCTGTGGCCGGCGTTGCTCGCCTCCGCCGGTCTGCCGCTGCCCACGTCTGTCGTCGTTCACGGGTTTCTGAGTGTGGATGGTGAGAAGATCAGCAAATCGCGGGGGAACGCGGTGAGCCCCTTCCCGGTGATCGACAAGTACGGCGCCGATGTACTCCGCTACTACCTGCTGCGCGCCATTCCAGCGGGAGCCGATGGGGATTACTCGGAGTCGCGGCTCGAAGAGGTGTATCAGGCGGATCTGGCGAACGGACTGGGCAACCTGGTGCGTCGGCTCGAGACGCTGTGTGAACGAGCGGGATTCCGGACGGACGGTCAGTCAACGCCGGAGGCTACATCCGTCGTGCGTGACGCCACGGGGGAATATCAGTTCCAACAGGCGCTGCGGCAGCTGTGGGATGAGATCGCTCAGTTGAACCGCAGTATTGACCGTGCCAAACCATGGGAGGCCCTGCCCCCTGGTGAGTCAGCGGATCTCCACCGGGATCTGGCGGACTGGGTACGGCGGATACGGCAGGTGGGTGCGGGACTCCGGCCGTTTCTGCCGCACACGGCCGTCGAGATCGAACAGCGGTTCTCGAGTCCTGCGGTCAAGGTGGGAGAGGTGCTGTTTCCGCGACGATGACAGGGCGGCCTGTCATCATCCTGCCTGACCATTTCAACCGATCAGCCAGCGTTGCGCCGATCCGGGCTCAGGTCGGTGACCCGGATGTTGTCCCACCACAGGTAGGAGCGGAAGGTGCGGCAGCCGATGAGGCCTGCCCCTTGCATGTCCGGGTCGGTAACGGTGCAGTAGGTGATGCCGTCCACGGCCACGGAGAGAGTCGATCCGCGCTTGGTGATGGCCACGTGGTAGGTGCGGCCCTGCTCGCAGTGGTGGGCGTAGGTCTCACCCAGCAACTCGAAGCCCGGGTTGTGACGGATGCGGATCCGGCCCATGGCCGAACCGTCCGGGTAGGTGTGATCGCCGGCCCGCAGGAATGTGACGATATGCCCGTTCAGCCCGTGATACGCACCGTAGCGGGCGCCCGCCCGGGCGTCTCGAGAGGCAGACAGGGGGCGGCCGGAGGGGTCGGAGTAGGCGAGGAAGAAGTTGATATTGTTGACGTCGAGGGAGGAGCTGATCACATGGGCGTCGAACTCGATGAGGATGTCGCTTGGAAAGCTCTGACGGCACCACACCGTGGCGACGGCGAAGCCCTCTTCACCCTGGTCACGATCGGGATCGGCGCGGACGTGGAGACGCCCGTCTGCGAGCCAGACTCGTTGCCCACCCTCGACCCACCAGTCATCCAGTCCGTGGGAGAAATCCTCGAAGAACAGAGCGTTCTCACGGGCAGCGGGTGGGTTCCCGGGTGCACCGGCGCAGGCGGACAGCAGGAGTGTGAGGGTTGTGGCGGCTCGGAGCATGAGTCAGTCCGGGGCGATCTTGGCCAGGCATGCGCACTGGCGTTGTAGCAGGCTGTCGCTGACGGCCTCGCGCTTCCAGGCGCGGATCTCTCCATAGGACGCGGTGGCGACGGAGTGGGTCGAGTTGGCATCCGAGAGCAATCCGATACCCTCCGTTCGGTTCTGTGGTCGTCCGCCATAGGTCGAATCGTACGACTGCCCCAGGTCGATCGTTGCGACGCGCCACTTCCCGGCATTGCCGCCACCGCTTTCGAGGACGTGGAAATGCGGCCGTGCCCAACGTTTCCTGCGTCCGATGGTGCCCACCGGCAAGGTGGTGCTCTAGACGTACTTCACCTGCCGGGGGACACGCAGGAACGTCTTGGAGAAGATCACGTACAATCCCGCGGCACTGTCGTTGGTCTCCTTGTATCGCTCATCACCGCCCGGTGGAAGCTGATCGACCTTCCAGCACCAGCTTAAGATGGGGAATTCTCGCGGGTTCCAGTGCGCCCATCGCAGCAGGATGACGGAGCTGCCCCGATCCTCGGCAGCCAGATAGTGGTCGTCTCCCTGCCTGACGACCCGGTAGGGCTTGTGTTTGTTGTTGTCTTTCCTGAACCATCGCCAGCCGGTGGGCAGTGCGCCCGGGTCTGACAGCGAGAAGTCCTCCAGGACGATGTACGGCTTGCGGGTCAGCTGTGCTTCGACGACGGCGGGGGAGAGTCGTCGGTGAACAGCGGTGCGAGTGAGTTTTCGGTAGCCATCGGTGACGGAGGATGCCTCGCCACAGTCGGTGAAGGACCACCTGCCCGCGTGCCTGCGGAGACGACACTCAACGTTCTGTTCCATACCGGCAGAACGGAGGGTCACACGCGCAATTCCGTCCCTGTCAGAGGACTCGACTCCGGATGCTCTGACGTGAGAGGTGTTCGCCGCCAGGAAAAACGAGTCCAGGTCGGCGGCGATGCGCTGCCTCAGCGCGAGATCGATCCGCGACCGATGAGCGGCGTCGAAGCGCCTGAACTCGGCCTCTTCCATGAGCTTCTCGAACTCGACGAGGGCGTCTTCGACATAGTCGCCGAACACCTGTTCCGCCACATGGGCCACATCGACGTGTTCATCAACAACACGAAGCAAGGCCTCACGCCGCGCTGCGGCGGGTAGAGCGAGAGCTCTATTAACAGCCGCAACCGCTTCTGAGATCTCGGAGTCCAGCAACTGTTGAGCCTCGCCCCAACTCGGGCAGCTGATCGAAACGAGGAGACAGGTCAGCCAGAGACAGAGGGACCGGGAGAGCGGCCTGAAAGGCAAGCGTGTGAACTCGTCGGCAGGAGGATCGGGGACTGTGATGTGGACGCCCAGGACGGCCTGGGGTTGCAGGACGGCCATGCTCGTCCTACCCGGGAGGACGTTCCAGGATCATCGTTCGAGGCACGAGTCCAAAGCGTTCGTAGAACGAGAGGGCACGCTCGTTGCCTACGATTACAGCCACGGTGATTCGTCTGACATCGGCTTCGTCCAACCAGCCCAGCGTTCGTTTCATGAGGGCCTCGCCGAGACCCTGGCTGCGATATGGCTCCTCAATGAAGAGGGACTCCACCTCGCCGCTAGAGTCGGCATCGATGGTCGAGATACAGTAACCCACCAGAGCGGTCTTTCTGGCCAACCGCACGGTATCGATTCGAAGGGCACCTTGGCTGCCTTTGCGCTCCAGGCCGAGCCGTCGCTGAGCGAAGGTGATCTGCTCGAGGGCAGGACCGAAGGCAGGGGAGACATCGGCGTGGTGGCGACGCTGCTGTTCCCAGAGAAAACTGATGGCATCGAGCAGCTCCGGGCCGCCGTGGGCGAAGATGGGTTCGGCCATGGCTCTCAGCGGCGGATGAGGCGGGCCCAGTAGGTGCCGCCGTCGTCCTCAGCGATCAACTCCGCCTGCCATGAGTTACCCCCAGCCAGCTCTACGAGAGAGGAATAGTCTGCATACAGCCAGTCGAACTCGGCACCGCGGGCCTCGCCGTAGTGGAGACGGAAGCGCGTTTCGCCGCGGTATCTGCCACTGTCTTCGAGTTGCCGTTGGTAGGCCAGATGGACCGGCGTCTCGGTGCAGGTGACGTCCAGCGAGTCGGTCAGGATCTGGTCGCCTTTGGGGACGATCCCTGCCAGGTGCCGTAACCAGACTCCCAGGTCGGACAGAGTGCCCGCGATTCCTAGACCGTGGCCGAGCATCAACACGGTGTCGAAGGACCCGGTGCTCACATTGAGCAGACCGGTCGTCCTGGCGTCGTTGACGCCGCGTTCGCGCATGACGGTGACGGCGTCGTCGCAGATGTCGATGGCGGTCACCGCCAGGCCACGATTCTGCAGTATGAGGGAGTGCCGGCCGGCGCCGGCGCCAACGTCGAGTACCGAGCCGCCGGCAAGGTTGATCACCGTTTCCTCCTCCGGCCACTTGGGCTCCGCCGAGAAGAACCCAGCGACGTCGATTGAGCCGGAGTCACCATCCTCTCGATCGAGGATCAGCTCATGCTGCAGCCGGCCAGCGTGGTGGTCGCGCAGAGCCAGCCCCATGGGGGCCATGGCAGCGAGATCAGGCATGCGTCTGCAACATCATCATTGATCCAGGCTGGACCGGTAGAGACGAATCCGAGTGCGCTCCTCCATGAATTCATCCTCCAGTGACCAGCCCCACTCGGCCGCGATCACCGGTCTCTTGTGCGGCGACAGCACGACCATACTCGGCGACAGCAGGGCCAGCTGGACGAGAATCCCGGGCAACAGAGACTTCTCCGGCAAGTGCAGGGCGTAGCTGCAGACGATGAGGCTGAAGGTCTCGCCGGTCAACGCTCCCGCGGCGATCTGCTCGAAGGACAGGGCTCTGGCCGGTTGACCCGTTCGGTCCTGATACGCCGCACCTGTGTGCGGATCGATGCCCTCAATCCGCGGATAGCCGAGCTGGCGCAGAGCCAGCGTCACCTCACCCGAACCACAGGCCAGGTCGAGCACGTGGGTTGTATCCACCTGCCACCTGGAATGGGCACGACGCAAGGCGGACCGGATGGTGGCCTCGTCGGGGTTGCAGTACTCGTCGCCGAACTCCTGGTAGAAGCCCTCAACACCGTAGCTGTCGTAGCGCCGGCGAAAGCCGCCATCTGCCGACCTGGCCGTCACAGGAACCGCTGCAGCATGTGGGCGTTGGCCAGGGCGGGTGCCATGTCGAAGGTGCCCTCGTCCTCCAGGGACCAGGACGTGCCAAGGATACGGTCCAGGAAGGCGGCTGCGGCCAGCGTGGCCGACGGACAGTCGAGAATCTCGCTCAAAATGTCGAGGCGGAGGCGGGTCATGTCGGCGTGCTTCTCCGACGACCCTTCGGGCAGCCGGTTGTTGAGGAAGCGTGCCGGCTGATAGGCCCGAGGACCGATCACCCCCTTGGGATCGATGGCGAGCCAGCCGCGCTGCTCGTCGAGGAGGATATTCTCGTGATGCAGGTCGCCGTGGAGCAGGATCTCGGTGGGTTCGTCTGTCAGCAGTTGACGGAGCAGATCCTCAGCGGTCTGCATCAACTCCTCCGGCATGGTGCCGGCCAGCTCGGGCGTCGTGCGATTGCGCGTGAAGGCCTTCGCCACCTGGTCTGTGAGGTGAGGCATGCCGTGCTCCTGAGGCACGGTCACCGGCAGCTCCCGCATGATGGCGCCGGCCAGGCGGGTCTGCTCAGCGTCGTCGCAGCCAGACTGAAAGAGCATCGTTCCCGGCTGGACCCGGTCCATCAGGATCGCCCCCAGGTCGTGATCGCTGTCGATGAAACCGACCGCCGCCTGGCCGTCGTAGGCGCGCAGGGCCTCCATCTCGGTGTACAGGTCGTCGTGGGGGACACCGATCTTGAGGGCCACCGGGCAATCCTCGGCGGTGGTGGTCAACTCTATGTAGTTCATGCTCATGTGGGGCGCCGGGATACCCTCGGCCAGATCCCATCTGTCCCGGCAGGCAGCGGCGACTCCGGGCAGCCCGGGCAGCCAGGCCCGTGCGCGGTCGCCGAACACTCTCTCAGCGTTTTCTACGAGCTTCTGCGGAATGTCCATATCTGCCAAGGTGATGTCGCCGCATGGACAGTGGCAAGCTTCAGTTGCATGGGGCGCACCAGGTACGTATGGTCTCGATCAGGAGTCGAGGGGTGCTTGCCGTCCGTGCGAAAGCTCATGATGAAACAGTCAAAAGCACTGCTTCGAAGCCAAGGAACCAGGGACGAGGACGGCCCGGTCCTGGAGGCCTGCGAATCTCACGCGGTCAACTGGAGCACAGAGGACCACGGTGGACTCTCATTCCTCCGGCCGAGCAAGAGTCGCGATAACTGGTCTCGGATCGAGGCCCTGGGCGTGTCTCTGGAATGGTCGAGAGTGGGTCGGATCAAAAAGACCCGCCACGGCTGGGAGTGGCTGATGGTCACCGCCTACTCCACCCCCCGACAGGCGATGCAGGAGATCCGTTCCTTCGGTCCCACAGAGAGCGGGGGCTGGGTTGCCCGCCGATCCGCTGACTACGAGACACGCATGCGAGTCATCGAGTTTCTGCGGCAAAACAGCACCTGTTGTCGCCTGTTGTTCGACACTCGCTCCGCGGGCGAAGGGGCTGTGCCGATCAGGGAGATGATCGACAGCCACGAGCTACGGCGACTGCCCAAGATCAGGAACCGGGTGTTCATCCTGTAGGCTGGTTCAGCTGTTCCGGTAGCTCCCGAAATCCCGCACGGCCTGACGCATGGCGCTGTAGTTCTCCATCGTCGTTCCGGGCTGCACGACGTTGCTGGTGGCGATCACCAACCCGCCGCCACCAGCGGCCTGCTCGATGGCGTAGCGCACCTCCTCCCGAGCCTTCTCGGCGGGTCCGTCGATCAGCGTCGAGCAGTTGACGCCGCCAAAGAAGCACAGGTCCCCGCCGTAGCGCTCCTGCAGCAGCTTGAAGTCCATGCCGATGTCAGGCTGGATGCCGTGCCAGCCGTCAATGCCGATCTCGACGAAGCTGTCGAGAATGGGCCAGGTGTTGCCGTCGGTGTGCTTGATGAAGTAACCGCCGCGCGCGTGGATGGCGTCACACTGGCGCTTCAACCCGGGCAGCACGAATTCGCGGTAGCGTTCGTCGCCCATGATTGGGCCGCGATTGTCGGAGTAGTCGTCCGTCGTCATCACCGCGTCGACACCGACGTCGAAGAAAGCGTTGATGTAGGCCAGCGAGCGTGAGACATAGACATCGACGGCTCTGTGCACGAACTCCGGATCGGTGATCATGCGCACGAGGAACTCGTCCATGCCCACTGTGCTGTCCCACGGAAAGGTGCCGTCCACCGGTGAGCGCACGACGATGAAGTGGGAGTCGCCGAGGTGCTCGACGACGTGGCGGATGGCCTCGAGCTGGGACGGATCCACGGCGAACGCGTCGGGGTCGGGCAGATCGTCGATGCCGAGTTCGGGGAACTGACTGCGTACGGCGAGGTTGCCGGCGGCGGCGTTCATGACGACCTCGTAGCCCTCGGCGTCAATCCAGGAAAAGGGTCCCGTCGTCTCGAGCCGTGGGTGTTCGACGTCGGCGGGTACGACGGGCACGCGCACGTAGTCCCAATCGAGAGCCCGCGGCAGCTCGACGTGATCGGCGCAGTAGTCGGCCACGACACGATCCCGGTCGCCATCCCACAGCGCTTCGAGTTCGCTGCGACCGGTGCTGGCCAGGGTTGGACGGCCGAGGATCTGCTCGACGAGGTGCGGGCACACCTGATTGTCACCGGTGGGAACACGGTCGGCTTCGCGGTGCTGCAGGGCGGCGATGACACGGTCTCTTGGTTTCATACAGGCCAATAAAGGACCAGTAGCCGGTGTGGGTCCAGCCGGACTGTCAGGGCCTGGCCGTGCCGAACCGGTCGGAGAACAGGAAGAGATCTCGGAAGCTGACGGTACCGTCGGCGTCGAGATCGAAGAGGGTATCGGTCCCACCGAAGGCGTCGGCGAAGAGACCGAAGTCGTCGAAGTCGACATCACCGTCCCCGTCACCATCGCCGGGCCAGGGCTCGAGCGGTTCGGGATCGGTCGGCGTCGAGAGAAAATCGAGGGTTGCACGGTACCTGTGGGCGGTGTCGAGGTCCTGGTCCCAACGGGTGATCACGCCGAAGTTGCCCCACGGCATGGTGTCGTTGAACAGGTTCATGGAGCCACCGAACTCGGCCCATGTGTTGAGCAGCTCGGTGAACAGGCCGTACATCCGCGGATGGTGGGCTGCCGCCGTCAGCTTTTCTCTCACCAGGTCGCTGGGGAAGGGGAACTCCGTGGGGCGCACCATGTGGTGGCCGGCCTCATATGTGATCAACGGCAGACTGCGTGCCGCGACGGTTTGCTCCAGCTCGCGGGCGATGCCGAGCATGAAGCGCAGGTCGGCCTCGGCCGTGTCGAGAATCGTGTTCACCGTCATGGCTTCGACGCGCTCGCGGTACTCCTCCTGGGCGAGAAAGAAGCCGAAGTACGGAGCCACGGCGTAGCCGTCTGCATGCTGATAGGCGTCCTCCCAGTCGAGGATGGCTTCAGCGAAACTGATGGCGAGACCGGTGTCGTCCACGAGCCAGCCACCGAGGACGCGAAACATCCGCTCCCTGCCCAGCACGCGCTCGAAAATGGCGAAGACCTCGATGGATCGCCTCGCCTGATAGCGCAGGGCATTGGCCAGGGCCAGGTGGTCGGGTACGAGCCAGCGGAGAGGCTCAGCCGCCGCCGAATCCGCCAGGCCCAGTGCCGCGCCCCGCTGGGCGGCCACGGCATGTTGGGGGAACTGGGAATTGAAGACCTCGTTGGCCAGCTCGACATAGACGATCAGTGACGGATCGAGGCGATCACGGACCATGGTCGCCATGCTGTCGACGAAGGCGTCGGTGGCCACCACGGGCACGCTGATCCAGGGGTCGGAGCCCACGGCATTGGCCAGGTCGATGATGTGCTCCAGGGCCACACCACGGATATGGCCCTGGCTGGCATGCTCCGGGGTAATCCGGTTCTCCCAGAGGCCGGATTCGGGCGTGTTGGTCTCCGGCTCGTTGACGGCGCTCCAGTCGACGAGCCGCAGGATGCCGAACTGCCGGAGAAACTCGACATAGGTCGGATGGAAGGGCTGGGGCGCCTCCAACTCATCGTAGCCGGGAAGCACGATGCGGATGTTGCGGATGTAGTCGTCCGGGTCGGTTTCACGGATGACGACGTGCATGCCGATCTCCGGGGTGACCCACAGAGCGATCCAGCCGGGGGCCCGATCGATGACGCGGGCGTCCCAGTCGAAATCCAGCAGTCCTTCGCCGTCGTAGGTGACCTCGTAGCGGCCGCCGGGATAGGCCGAACCCATGGCGCTCAACAGCAGGGTGCCAGCCTCCTGATCCGGCGGCAGTGACCGCACCCAGCCGAGCTCATCCACGTCGATGGTCTCGCCCGTATCCCAGGTGCTGTCGGAGATTCGATGCGGGATCCACTCCCGTGACGACTTGAAGAGGTCGACGAAGGTGAACACCGTAGACCAGTCCTTCAGGGGAGCCAGGTTCATGCCCAGTCGGCGCCGGGGCGTGACGGTCGGCGTCGGCGCCGGCAGTGGCCCCCCCGGGACTCGTGGCGCCTCGACCATGAAGTAGTCGACGCGCAGGGTCTCACCGTTGACGCGGATCCAGACATCGTAGGTGCTCTCGCTCAGGAGCCCGGGATCGATATCGAACCGCCAGGTCGTGGACACGGTGTCCGCGGCGCTGTCGGTGCCCGCAGCCCATCCCGTGGCCAGATCGACGGTGATCAGCTCAGGCTCAACCGTAACGCTGTCTATGCGGATGGTGCCGTTGGAAAAGGCGAAGGCCCCGGTGATGGTGACGGTGAGAGACTCGGCCGCCGCTGGCACGAGGGGAGAGGTACTGGTGGCGCCGGCGTCAGGCGTCGGCGATTGGGCAGATGTCGCGGCAGCGCTCAGCAGCAGAAGGGAGCAGAGCGGACCGACGAGTTTTTTTGAAACGGGATTCATGACGGGCCTCCGGGCACCGTTGCCCAAGATAGGCAGGCAGGCCGGAGCGCCATGTGTGCTGGGTCACGGCAGGATCGGGCGTCTCACGGTGACGTGTCCCCGCTTTCTGGTGGGCCTACCCTGCCGGGCAGGGCAATGCCGAAGACGGCAGAGAACAGAGTGATCAGGACGCCACCGCTGACACCGATGATCATCATGCCGCTGACGGCCCCCTCGCTGAGACCCTGGCCGCTGATGAACTTCAGAACGACGATGGGGAAGACGAAGACCAGCAGCAATCCGGCGAGAATACCGAGAGCCGGGATCAGCTTGCTGTAGGAGACGGTGCTGAGGGCTGGGCTGTGATGATTCATCGAAGTTTCTCCTTCTCGGTCTGTGTACGTTCGAAGTGTCGTCGCAGGCTCTCGAGCCCGTAGCGGCAGCGGCTGGCCGCCGTGTTGGCGGAAATGGCGAGGGTTTCGCCGATCTCCCGGAACGTCAGACCCAGGTAGTATTTCATGCGCAGCACGGTCTGCTGCGCCGTCGGCAGGCCGACGACGGCCTGCTCGAGAGTCCAGGGATCGATGGTCCAGCGCGGATCAATTTCTCCATCGTCCGCGGTCATCGCCGCCGCCGCTTCCAGGGCGACGTGGGGCCGTCGTCGGGCCCGGCGCTTGAGGGAATTCACCTCGACTGCTCTGAACACATAGGCGCGCAGGTCCCGGGGTGGTCGATCCGACAGCCTGTGCCACACGGACGTCAGTGTCTCCTGAACGACGTCCTCGGCCTCGTCCCCATCGCGCAGAATGCTGCGGGCCCTGGCCAGGAGCCGTGGGCGGGCGGCGATGACGAACGCCTCGAATGTGTTCCGGGTTTCTGCCATTTGCGGGCTCTACCTGTAAAGATCCGGCAGCGGGGGTTTTCGTCTATTTCTCTGCCCGCCAGAGCCGCCGCATCTCCTCGCTCGTGTCCAGCAGCTCGTCGAGCTTGCCCTGCGCCGCCACACGACCGTCGCGTAGAATGAGAATGTGGTCGGCCCGTCGCAACGCCGGCCGGCGGTGGGAGACGACCAGGCATGTCGATCGACGTCGTGCGAACAACCGCTGCCACAGCATCTGCTCGGTCTCCACGTCGAGAGCGCTCGACAGATCGTCGAACACGAGCAGCTCCGGATCGCGGACAAACATGCGCGCCGCGGCGGCCCGCTGCTGTTGTCCACCGGACAGCTTGACACCCTTCGGACCGATGATGGTATCGAGCCCGGCTTCCAGCTCAACCAGATCGCGCTCCATGACGGCACAGCGGATCGCCCCGTCCAGGTCGAGCTCGGACTCTGGCAACCCCATGAGGATGTTGTCGCACAGCGACTCGCTGAACAGACTGGGAATCTGCGCCGTGAAGGCGCAGCGGGGGGGCACGAGGAATCTGGCGGGGTCCCTGATCAGCTCGCCATTCCAGCATTGCTCGCCCGCCTCCTTCGGCAGCAATCCGAGCAGCACCTTCACCAGCGTGGTCTTGCCGCAGCCGACCCGACCTGTGATCACCGTGAAGGAACCGGCCGGCATTCGCAGGTCGATATCTTCGATGCCCCTGTCCGAGCCCGGGTAGTGGTAGGTCAGTCCCTCGGCGCGGAATTCCAGGAGCCGATCCGCTGATCCCTTCGGCACGAGGGGCACCCGCGGGGCATCACCCTTCTCGTAGATGGGCCCGTGCTCGACCAGCGCCTCAGCCGGTGCCCCGGGCATCAGTTCGGTCATGCGTCTGACGGAAACACCGGTCTGCCGGTAACGGGCAATGGTCTTGCCGACATGTCTGGGCAGATCTGTGACGAAACCGAGGTAGTAGGTGAACAGCGCCAGATCGCCCACGGTAAAACTCTCATGGCGAATCGCCCGCCCCGCCATGATCAGGACGAACCCGGTGGCCAGGTGGCTGGTATTGTCGACCACGGACTGCAGAAAGGACTCAAACATGCCGTCTCGGAGGGCGGCGCGTCCCCGGGCCTGGTTCAGACTTCCGAAGTGGGCGACCACACGGCGCTCGGCACTGGCGACCTTGATCGACTGCACGGCATCAAAGACCTCGCCGAGAAACCCGGTGACGCTGCCCTCGGCCTCCCGGCTCGCTCTGCGGTACCCCTCGATCCGCCGCTGGGCAAAGTGGGCGACCGTGTAGACGGCGACCATCGGGAGGAGGGCGAACAGGGTGATTGGCCAGTTGATCCCGGCCATGATCGTCAACGCAACGGCCGAAGACAGCACGGCTCGTACCACGTTGGCGTAGTCGATGCAGATGCCGTGCAACCCGGGAACGTCACTGCGGAAGCGGCTGATGGCCTCTCCGGGAGAGGAGGGCAGGGCGTCGGCGCCGGGGAGGCTGAGGATGTGGGCGAGCATGTTCTTCTGCAGCAGAGCAGCCGCTGAGAAGTGAAAGGGCATGAGGGAACGTCTCGCCATGTAGAGACTCAGTCCGCGGCCTATTCCGCCGACACAGAGCATGGTGAGGATCCCGAGAAGGCCGACCCGGACGACCGCCGCGCCAGAGAGCAGGTCGAAGAACTCGCGCAAGGCCAGTCCCGGCACCTGCACACCGAGGGAGTACACGATCATGCCCGCTATATTGAGCAGGTAGAGCCCGGGCCGATAGCGGATGACGGCGAGAATCGCCCACCAGGTCCTCACTTGAGCACTCCTTCCAGCCCCGTCTTCAGCAGCCCTGCAAAGCGTGACGACGGATCCGACGCCAGCGCCGCCCGTGACCCCCATTCCTCGACGCGCCCATCCTCCAGGATCAGAATGTCGTCGACCCGCTGCACTGTTGTCAGGCGGTGGGCGATCACAATCCCGGTGCGGCCGCGCAACAGACGGTCCACGGCGTGCTCAATCCGCGCCTCGGTGGCTGGATCCAGACGCGACGACGCTTCGTCGAGGATGACCAGCCCGGGATCGGCCAGGAAGGCTCGCGCCAACGTCAGCAATTGAGCCTGACCCGCGGACAGCCCGCCGCCATCGCCCTCGAGCCTCGTGTCCAGACCTGCGGGAAGGCCGTCGAACCAGGCACCCATGCCCACGTCCCGGATCACGTCCATGATGGTTGAATCGGGGTGTGTCGGGTCGAAGAGTGTCAGGCTGTCGCGCACGGTGCCGCTCAACAGTTGCGCGTTCTGGGAGACCACGCTGATCCGGCTCCGCAGGGCCTCCGGCTCCAGGCGAGTCAGCTCAACTCCGCCCAGTCGCACGAAGCCCTGCTGCGGATCATACAGTCGTGACAACAGACGTGTGATCGTCGTCTTGCCGCTGCCCGTGCGTCCCAGCAATCCGAGGACGCGTCCCGCCTGGACGTCGAAGGACAGATCCTCGAGAACGGGATCCTCGCCATAGGCGAAGCAGACACCGCTCAGCTGCAAGGTCAGGGATCCGCCTGGCAGGGAGGTCGGGTCGGCGGTGCGGATCACCGATCGTTCCTGCAGTAACTCGGTTACGCGGCCCAGGCTCGCACCGGCCTGCTCGAATTCCTCCATCTGTTGCGTCAGCTGTGTCAGTGGTCGATGCAGCAGGTCCAGGTAGTAGACCAGCATCGCCACGGTACCCAGGGTTACGCCGGCCTCACCGAACAGGTAGTAGCCTGCCGCCACGACGAGGACCTGACCAATGGCGTAGGACCCCATGAGGATGAGGCCGAAGCGCATGTTGACGAGACTGGCCTTCTGCTCTCGCGCCAGTCGCTGGCCGGTGAAGTGATACAGGCGTCGCATCACATGGGGCACGGCACCGAGGGCGCGTATGTCGACGGTGCCGGAGAGACGTTCCGCGAGAAAGCCGAAAAGATCTGCCGCCGCTGCCCGGGCCGAGAGCCAGTAGGGCAAGGCCACCTGCTGCTGACGCGACAGGGCCAACAATGTCAGCGCCGCGTAGACTGCCATGATGACACCGAGACGCCAATCCTCGACCGTGAAGACGATGAGCGTGCCAGTCAGCATCGTCAGGTTGCCGATGGCCAGGAGCACGAACCGGGAGAGGAAGCTGGCCAGGCCTGCCACATCGCCGTCGATGCGCTCGATCATCTGGCCCGGGGTGTGCTCGTTGTGGAAGGACATGTCGAGGCACAGGCAGTGGAGGGTCAGATCCTCGCGCAGCTCATTCGTCGCCTGCCAGGCCAGCCGCCGGCCGGCGTATGTGGACGACAGGTCGAGGATCTGTCGCGCCAGGGCCACGCCGACGAACACCAGAGCAATGACGAGCAATTCTTCCAGCGGTACGCTGGTGTCACCGGCGCCATCGATGAAGCGACGCATGATTTGCGGGCTCACCAGCTGCAGGCCAACAGCGCAGAACAGCAATACGGCAAGGGCTCCCACCCAGCCCAGGCGTGGACGCAGGTATCGGGCAAGCAGAGCCCAGTACCGGCCCAGTGGAATGCGGCAACGGAGTGTCATGATGACACATACGATATTGTTAATACATGATTTAGGTAGAATTTGACGCGCCGAGGAGACGGGACTATCATTTGGTCAGAGGGGATACCTCAACAGAAAGAAGCCCCCGGACCTCATCGGTCCGGGGGCTTCTCTCGTTCTGGAAAGGTCGTTGCCTCTATCTCATCAGAGAGTTATTCTCCACATATGGAGGTGTATATGGAGCTTTCAAAGAAGACGACGATTCTGTTTCCTCCCGATCTCCACACCCGGCTGGCACGCCTGGCGACCCTTCGCGGAACCAGTCTCGGTGATCTCGTCCGCCGGGCGTGCGAGCGCGAGTACGGGCTGGCCTCCCGAGACGACCGGCTGGCAGCCGTCAGGTCGCTCGCGTCTCACGATCTTCCGGTGGGCACGGCCGAGGAGATGGCCCGCGAGTCGGTGCCTGAGCCTGAGGATCTGATGCCGTGATTCTGGTGGATGCCAATGTCCTCATGTACGCGGCGGGGGCCCAACACGCTCACAAACAGCCGAGCGTACGTCTGCTCGAGTGTATTGCCGATGGCACCATTGAGGCTGCCCTCGACGCCGAAGTCCTGCGGGAGGTGCTCCACCGCTACCGCGCCATCGACCGCTGGGTTGATGGAGCCCAGGTGTATGATGACGCCAGACGGATATTCGGGATCGTCCTGCCGATTACCGCGGACATCGCGGATGATGCCAGACTGCTGCTGGATCAACACCAGGGCATCAGCGCGCGAGACGCTCTGCACGCCGCCGTAGCATTGAGGCACGAGCTGGCTGCTCTATGCAGCTACGACCTGGGCTTCGACTCGATCGCGGCAGTCCACAGAGTAACGCCCGTGGAACTGCTGGACGGTTGATCTGGCAGTGCAGTTCGGTGACGACCGCCTCGTCCCTGGTGAGATCCAGCCTGCGGTGGTTCATGTTCCCATCTTCATCGAAACGAAGTACGGCTCGAAACCGAGGCGCTCCCAGAACAGCTGCCCACCGGGGTTCGTGGCCAGCACGTCGAGGCATATGGAGCAGTTGGCCGGGAAGCGGGCGGCTTTCAGGGCTTCGAAGGCGGCTGTCCCAAACCCGTCCCGGCGAACCTCATGCTCGATGTAGAACTGACGCAGGTAGACGACCTGCCGATCCGGGTAGTAGACGTCAGCCTGGATCCGGTGCACGGAATAGCCGATGGCGGTCTCTTCACGCTGGAACAGGCTGATCTGCCAATCTGAGTCGAGCCACTCCGTGAACCGCTGCTCATACTCGGCCGGCGTGAAGGGATTGCGGCTGCCCTGATCCTCGACGAGACGCTGGTTCATCGTGGCGAGAAGAGGGATGTCGGCTATCGCCCCCGGGCGCAAGCTGACCGACGCCCTGGCTGGCGGTTCTGCCGGCGGGTCCAGCAACCAATCGAACGTCGCCTCCGCCTGCCCTGGAATCGGCGGTGGGGCGCCTTCGAAGGTCAGACCCAGCACTTCGCCCTGTCGCCACGGACCTCCGGCGGAGGCCAGGATGCGTTCGGTCAACTCCTCGGACACGCTGAGCTTCGTCAGCAGGCTTCGCTCGGCGAAGAAACTCCCGATCAGCGCCGCAGTGCCTGGATCCTCCTTGCGTACGTGCTCGAGGGCCTGCCGCTCACCTCGATAGTCAAGACCTCTGATCCTCATGTAGGTCTGCAGCAGCCAGCCGATGTTGACCGACAGGAGCATCTCGCAGAAGAGGGGATCTTCAGTCAGCTTGCCGCGGACCTTGTCGAGGACGTGTTGCTGGTAGAAGCGATCGGGAGAGGTCTCGTTCGTCGCCGGGTCGGTGGGCTCCGAGCGCCAGGTCTCCCGAGCCGTCTTGAGCAGACCAGACAGGCTGCCACGGCGATCGAACAGCACCTTGCCCTCGACGAGGGCAGGATCGATGGACGTGGGCGCCTCGCGGCGGGAGAAGTCGCCCGCTGTACGGATGTTGAGGTCAACGGGAAGGTCACCCCAGTGGAAGTGGATGCTCTCCAGGGGTGTCGGTCGATGGGTGACGACGGCGACGAGATCCAGATCGCCGCCCGGCGTGTCATCGCCCGGACGGCGGCGACCGTAACAGATCAACCCGATGACGAATGGGTTGGCGGTGAGTCTGCCGATGAGGTCTGTGGACGAAAGAGCCATGTGTGGTCTCCGGGCGGTGACATCGCCTGAATCAGGGGATCCATCGTAGACAATGGCAAGTCAACGACTCAAGGACGCCGGTTTCCACAGCTTGTGAACTGTGAGAACCTGGTATTGAAGTGCCCGACCGCGGGCCAGCAGCTTGCTCCGGTGCGACACCTGCTGTTGAATAGCGGTAACGACTCCTCCAAACGGGCGCTCTCCATTGACCGAAGCATCCATCGATCCTCGATTGCTCGACGACGCCGTCGAGCGTATCACCAGGTGCGCTCAGCCGACTCGGATCGTCCTCTTCGGGTCGGCCGTCAGGGGCAACATGTCACCCGACAGCGATCTGGACTTCCTTGTCGTGGTTCCTGATGGCACACATCGAAGAGAGACGGCTCGACGCATCTACCGGGCCCTCTTCGACCTCGGGCATCCCAAGGACGTGGTTGTCGTGACCGAATCGGATGTGGCCCTGTACGCCGATGATCCGTCTCTCATCCTTCGACCGGCACTACGGGACGGGAAGGAACTCTACCGTGCCGCCTGAACGTGATGCCCCTGGATCGGCGGGTGACTGGCTGGATCGAGCTCGCAGTGATCTCGCACTTGCACGTGCTCCTCTGCCCGAGGGTGCGATCTATGAGGATCTCTGCTATCACGCCCAGCAGGCGGCGGAGAAGGCTCTCAAGGCGATCTATCGGTACCGAGAGAGTGAGTTCAGATACACCCATGACATCGGCGAGCTGATCAATGGCCTTCCACTGGACGGGAAGGTCGTACCGGCGTCCGTGTTCGACGCAATCGAACTGACGGAGTTTGCGACCCTGACCCGTTACCCCGGCGTCGCAGAGCCGACCACGGAGACGGAGTATGAGCGCGCAATCGCCGCAGCGATGGCCGTCGTCGCCTGGGCGGACGAACTGACCGGCTATTGAGCCTCTCCTGCTTCACTCCCTCACCCATTCACGGCTTCAAACATGGCCACCACGTTCTCCGGCGGAACATCGGCCATGATGTTGTGCACCTGCTGGAAGACGAAGCCGCCTCCCGGGCTCATGGTGTCCACCAGCTGTCGAACGTGATCGGCCACCTGCTGCGGCGTGCCGTTGGGTAACACGTTGCGCGTGTCGCAGCCGCCGCCCCAGAAGCAGAGGCGGTCGCCGTAGCCCTGCTTCAGTAGCTCTGGTTCCATGCCGGCGCAGGTGATCTGCACCGGATTCGTCGTGTCCAGGCCGGCGTCGATCAGATCATCGAGGAGGGGCTCGATGCCGCCGCAGCTGTGCAGCATGACCTTGACGTCGGCCAGTTCTCTGGCGCGGTTCCACAGTTTGCGGTGGTAGGGTTTGCAGAGCTCGCGGTACATGTCGGGGGAGATGAGGGGGCCGTTCTGGCCACCCAGGTCGTCACCGAAGAGGATGACGTCGATGTACGGTCCCACGGCGCCGAGCCACTTTTCCAGATTCGCCAGGTGCAGGTCGCAGAGCTTCTCCACCAGCCGGTGCGTGGCATCCGGATACAGCGCCATGTTGGCCAGGTGGTTGTCGATGCGGTAGAGGAACTGGGGGATTTCGAAGATGTTGCCGCCGAAGAGGCCGATGACGGCCCGATCGGTGGAGGCGCGCAGGCGACGCGCGCCGTCGGCCAACTCGGCGAGACCGGCTTCGTCCAGGGCCATATGTGCCCCGGGGTGAGCGGTGGCCGTCCACATGGTCTCGCCCAGGCGGTCCTCGAGGTCGGCAAGGCTGTCGGCCTCGAGAGGACGGTCGATGAGGGGGAAGTGGCACTGCTCGAAGTAGAGGCAGCCGTCCTTCTGCACGCCCAGCTCCAGACTGTCCTCACCCAGCAGATACCAGGCATCGCTCCGTCTCTCCACGTCAACGTACCCGGGGATCTTGCAGGGCACGCCGTTGGGCAGGACCCAGTCTTTCCACGACTCGTCATCGGTGAGGAAGCTGCGTCCCAGCTCCACGGTGTCGACGTTGAGGGCGTCCATCACGTCGGGTTCGACAATGGCCAGCTGCTGTACTACGTCGTACACGTAGATGTCGCCCGTGCTGATCCCCAGTGCCTCCTTGAGACCGGCGTAGGCCATGGCCATGACGCCCGAGGAACGGTGGCCGCCGAAGTCGATGGGCACGCGGTCGGGCTCGCGGTGTTCGATGGCATCCAGGACGCGCTCGCGGGGTGTCATCTCATACTCTCCGTTGGCGAGAAGTCGGGCAGACCGAAGAAGCTGCGGTGGGCATTGATCACGGCCACATAGTTGGCCAGCGGCACGCTGGCGGTGATGGCGTTGCTGGCGCAGAGAATATGACCGCCTTCTCCTGAGCCCGCCTCCAGGCAGTCGACCACGTGTTGTCGCACCTGCTCCGGCGTGCCGAAGCTGAGGGTGTTGCCGCAGTCGAGGTTGCCGAAGAAGGTGATGCGTTCGCCGTACTCACGTTTCAGGCGTCGCAGATCCATGCCGGCGTGCATGTCGATCTCAAGATAGGCGTCCACCTCGCACTCCACGAGGAAGTCGTCGATGACCGGCCACAGGTCGCCATCGCTGGCGTTGACGGCGCGGGCGCCGGCGGCGTGAATGCGCCGTGTCAGCTGCCGGATCTCCGGCACGATGAAGTGCCGGTACATGACCGGCGAGATCATGGGGCGCTGACCGGAGAAGTCACCGCCCACGCCATAGAGGTCGACGCCCAGGTCGAGGTATCGCTCAACGCGGCCCAGGCACCGACGCGTGGCCAGACGGAAGTGCTCGGCTGCCACTTCGGGGGCCAGCATCATGGTCTGCATCAGGTCGGTGTCCGTCCACACCCCGTGGCCGTATGCCGGTGCCAGGACGGGCAGGTCGAGGTCTCGTCGTGCCATCTCCTCCCGGAGGGCCGCGTACACCAGAAAGGGTTCGTCCCCCGGCGGCAGCTCCTGAGCGGCCTGGTGGTTGCGCTGCCGCATCACCTCGACCGGATCGGACGACGGGGGCAGGACAGGGCCGGACTCCTCGTTAGCCCTGAGAGGAGGGGGATTGGGCACCACGTACAGGAGGTCGTGCCCCAGCAGCATGGCCAGATCCAGCTGATCGACGGCACGCTGGTGCACCGCTCGTTCCCAGCCCATTTCAAATACGGCCTGCTCCCAACCGGCACCCACGGCGTAGGGCCGGCCCAGGAGTTGATCGGCCAGGGGAGACAGGAGTACGTACTCGAAGACCGGAGTGCGGTCCGGGGTTCGGTGGGCAAAGGCGGCCTCGACCCGTTCTCTACTGGTCATGGGACAATCCCACGGACTGGAACAAGCGCGATGGCGGGTCGTTCACTGGTGACCTCGAGGTCGATGGTGGACGACTCTCACGAAGACATGTCTCGGAGGCAGCGTCAAGTTGCCCTATCGGCGCTGGTCGATTGGCCTGGAATCAGCGATGTTCCAAGCTTCTGCGATTCGCTAGCGCAACACAGACAGGAGCTGGTGCATGAATACGACCGCCTGGCGGCCCCGATTGACGCTGACCGACAGCAGCGCCATCGAGCAACTGCATCGATCGGCGGTGGAAATACTGGCCTCGACGGGTTTGAACGTACACCACGAACCGATGCGAGAGCGGTTGGCTGCCAACGGCGCCGCCATGGGTGACGGACCGCGCGTCAACCTTCGGGAAGAGATGGTCGAGAAGGCGCTGGCCACGGCGAGTCGTGAGGTGACGATCCACGATCGCAGCGGCAGCCCGGCTCTGTCGCTGGCCCCGCACCAGATTTATTTCGGCACCGGGTCGGATCTGCTCTACACTTGAGACACAGGGACCGAGCAGCGACGCGGCGCTGTGCTGGAGGATGTGTCCCGGTCCGCCCGGCTGTGTGACGCCCTGCCCGAGATCGACTTCCTCATGTCCTTTGCCACCCCCGTCGGCGTGGCCCCCGAAGATGTCGAACCACAGCAGTACTATTCCATGGTGAGCAACTCGACGAAGCCGGTGATCATGACCGTGTGCTCCGGACTGTCCGCCTTCGAGCGCTTGCACGACATGGCCTGTGTCGTGGCCGGGGGAGAGGAAGCGTTCCGGGCGCAGCCGAACTATATCATGTACGGGCAGTTCGTCTCGCCCCTGCAGCACGACCGGGGGGCAATCGAGCGGCTCGTGTTCAGCGCCGATCACGAGATTCCCCTGATCTACGTGCCGACCATCATGCCGGGAGTCAGCGGTCCGGTGACCCTGGCCGGGTCGCTGGCACTGGCCATCGCCGAGAGTCTCGCCGGGCTGGTCATGCACCAGCTGCAGAGACCGGGGGCGCCGTTCATCTTCGGTGCCTGCGTGGGGGCGATGGACCTGCGCACGGCGCTGTTTCCCTACGGCGGCCCCGAGTGGCGGCTGAACGACCTGGTCATGGCCGAGATGTCTCGCCACTACGGTCTGCCCGTCTTCGGTACCGGCGGCGCCACGGACAGCAAGACCGTCGATGCCCAGGCTGGTGCCGAGGCCGGCACGAGTCTGCTCGCAGCGGCGCTGGCGGGCACGAACCTGATACACGATGTGGGGTATCTGGAATCGGGGCTGACGGGGAGCCTGGAGAGCATCGTTCTGGGGGCGGACATGATCCGCTGGACGCGGCAGTATGTCGCCGGGCTGGAGGTCACTCCTGAGGCGCTGGCCCTCGGAACGACAGCCGAGGTCGGACCTGGCGGCCACTTCCTGGATCACCCCCACACGCTGCAACACTTCCGTGACGATCTGCTGCCGCCGTACGTGCTGGACCGCGATATCTACGACAACTGGCGCGCCAACGGCAGCCGCGAGTTCGCGACACGCGCCCGGGATCTGGCGGGGGAGCTGCTGAGCAGCCACCGGGTGGCGCCATTGGACGAGGCGGTGGACGCGCGGTTACGGGAGATGGTGGGGATGGGAGGCGGAACCTGACTTGTGTCGACATGGGGTTTGGCGCAATCGTAACGGAGTCAGTGGCGGCCGACAACCCGCATCCGGAGTCTGAGAGATGAGTCAGCACTTCTGCACATTCGAACACGTCGTCATCGACGGGTCGAATCCGCGCGATCCACACTGCAAGGCGGTGGCGGACCTGGACGGAGATGGTGAGCCGGATGTGGCGGCAGCGAGCGCCAGGGAGGGTGGGCTCTACTGGTACCGCGGTCAGGAATGGACAAAGTGCAAGATCGCCGACGGGTCGTTCACCACCGACATGACAATCGCTGACATGAACGGCGACGGCTTCGGGGACATCGTCATTCCGAGCCACGAGGGGTTGATGATCTACCGCAACCCGTGCGGTGCCGGCAAGGACCCTTCTGCAGACACCTGGGAGGCCATCAACATCAGCGACGAGGGGGCGAAGATGCACAACGTCGAGGCCGTCGATCTCAACGGCGACGGCCGACTCGATCTGGTGACCCGTCACCAGTCGGGATTCAACCACCTGATGGGAAACCGCATCTACCTGTGGTTCCAACGTTCGGCGTCGGAATGGTCGATGCGGACCTTTGAGTGCCCTCACGGCGAGGGGCTGGCGGTGGCTGATATCGACGGCGACGGTTTTGCCGACGTCGTGATCGGCGGCCGGTGGTACCGCAATCCAGATGGCGACCCCGACGGAACCTGGCAGGAATGCCGCTACATGCCCGAGGAGCATTTCGACACGTGCTGGACCCAGGGAGACGTGATGGTGCAGGCTGGGGACGTGGACGGCGACGGTCGACTCGAAATCGTACTCACCCCGTCGGAGGGTGCCGGTCGCCTGGCCTGGTATGCGGCGCCGGATGACCCCACGCAGCCCGAATGGGTCGAACACGTGATCGAGGCCGACATGGACCACAGCCACGGGTTGGCGCTGGGCGATGTGGACGGCGACGGTCAGCTGGATGTCGTCGTGGCCAAGATGCACCAGGCATCTTCCCCACAGTCTGTGGCGGTCTACTACAACGATGGGGAGGGGGCCTCCTGGTCGCGGCAGGAGGTGGCCCGGACGGGATCGCACAGTATCAGGCTGGCGGAGTTCGGCGGCAGCGGCCGGCTCAGCCTCGTCGGTGCCAACTGGAATGACGCGGCCCCGACGGGAGGCGTCATCGAGGCCTGGATCAACCGAGGCCAGCAGTAGTCAGATGCCAGTGGCTGCGTGGACGACCCGTCTCCTCTACCTGGCTCGTGGTCTGCTCATCGTCTGGGCCGGGTTCTGGAGTTGGTTCGCCCTCGTGCACCTGGCCGAAGGACTTGGGGCGTTACCTCACGTTGCGAAGATCGTAGTTCCTCTGGCGGGCGTGGCGGTCCTGGCCTGGACGCGACCCTTCTGGGGCGGACTCGTCCTCCTCGCCGGGGCGTTGCTCACGGCGTGGTACTTCGAGCATTCCGCAGCTCGATTCATGCTGTCCCTGCCGGCGATGCTGCTTGCGGTCATGTTCGTCGTCATCGCCCGCTTTGACAGCCAACCGGAGCAGACCCTGCAGAGAGGTAGTCACCAGGATGAATCGGAGCCGACTTGACGTCGATCTTGCCTGACGCCACGGAATTCACACAGACGCGGATCATCGTGTTCGTCGCCATTATCGGCACGGACGCACTGCTGCTGGTCTTCGCCTATCTGATCGGTGTGAGACAGATGACGGGTCTCATCTCAGGCCACAAGCGGGTTACTGCCCACGACGAGGCCGGTCTGGCGCGATTCATGGCGATCCGGCTGTGCTCCCTGGCGGCGGTCTATCTGCTGCTCGGCATCGTCTTCCTGCTTATCTCATCGAGCACCGGGTTCTTCATCTGCACAGTCGGCTTCCTGGCAGCCACTCTCATCGGGGCCATCGCCATGGAAAGCGGGAAGAATCGCTATCTGACGCCACCGGAGCGCCCATGACCACAGGAACGAGAGGCAGCGAGATCGCCCTGGCAACACTGATGCGGGAGGATCCCGGGGCCCCCTGCATCAACTACTGCTGGATGACGAGTGGCTCGTACCTGAGCAAGGTGACGGAGCGGGATTACTGGGTGGATCGCGAGGGTGTGTTCTTCGAATACCTGCAGCGATGTGGCATCAATCTGGTGCCGCAGTGGTACTTCCCCGGTGACGCCCAGAGGAATATCGAGCAGGGCCACCTGGCTCACGAGCACCGTCCAGGTGGGACAGAGGATATCGATAGTCCCGAGGACATCCTCCGTGTGATCGACCGGCTACCGGACGACGCGGCCTTCGAGGCCGAATTCGACATCGAGACGACAGCACGCCAGTACGCGGACAGGTTGAAGGCACGGATCGATCGAACCGAGGGCGAGGTGCTGTTCCTCGATGGTTTCGGTCAGGCGGATTTCATGGGTGGATATGACCGCTGGGGCTATGAGAACTACCTCATCGCCATCCTGGAGTATCCGGACGCCATGCGCCGCTTCTACCACCACACCGCCCTGCGGGGGAGGCTGACCAACCAGGCGATCGTCACAGCTCACGAGCGCTACGGGATCGCCCCCTTCGTCTACAGCGGTCAGGACATCTGCGCCAGTGCCGGCCCGATCATCTCACCACTGCAGTTGCGGGAGCTCTACTTCCCCGAGCTGAAGTGGGCGATGGAGCCGCTGGTCGAGAACGGGATCGGTGTCATCTGGCACTGCGATGGTGATATCGGTCCGATCCTCGATGACATCCTGGATCTGGGTGTGGTGGGGCTACAGGGATTCGAGGAAGAGCACGGTGTGAGCTACGACGAGATCGTACGCCTGAGGGACCGGTCCGGGCTGCCCATCGGTGTCTGGGGGTGTGTGTCGGTGACCACCGTGCTGCCGCACGGAACCGTCGAACAGGTGAAGCAATCGGTGGAGCGATCGTTTGAACTGGCTGGCAGAGGCAGGGGATTCGTGCTCTCTTCGACGAGCAGTGTCATGCCGGAGGTCCCCCACGATAACATCGATGCTCTTTTCGAGCACGGCGGACACTTCGGCGCCGACTTCCTGTCGTGACGACTACGCGGTGACCTCGAGCACTAGCGCGTCGCACCGTAAGCGGGTTCGTTGGTGAAGCGTTCGGTGGCCAGATCCAGAGTGATCTCCGTAGCAGGGGGCAACTCGACCCGCACGCGGGGGCCCTCAACGGCGGCCGTCCGGGTCTGGTGGGTCACCGGCGGCGCGGCGTAGTCGACCGATGTTCCCGGGAAGTCGCTCGTCAGCACCGAGTATTGGGCCGTGCCGAAGGTGTGCTCACCGTACGCTCCCGCCTGCAGGACCAGCTCCCGTCCCTCGATGGGATTCAGGTTGACCAGGTGCAGGAGGGTGCGACGCGCCTCGACCTTCTCCACCAGAGCGGCCACATCCGGCGGCAGACCCGGGCGTCCACGTTGGGCGTCAAAGTAGCTGACCCGTGCGAACAGCAGGCCGCCGTTGTAGATCGGTTGTGGGGCGCCACACACCAGCTGCAACAGGCCTTCCGTCGTCACCGGGTTGGTCTCCTGCCAGCGGTGTTCACCGTGCTGCGTACCCACCTCGGTATCTTCGCGGATGACGGCGAGACGCTGAACGACCTGCTGGTAGCTGGCCTGGAGGATGCGTTCGGGATGGTCCGGGTTGTCGCCGGCCAGGTAGCGCAGCCACGGCTGGTCGTGGCCACCGTCTTCCTTGTTGTGGAAAGCCACCACCTCGTTCCAGTCGTAGGCCTCGGCCTGTCGTACCCGTTCGATTCGCTCCCAGTCCTCGTCGGCCATGGACAGATTCCACAGGGCGGACAGGAAGATGGGAGAGGGGGGCTGCCAGTCGAACCAGCCGGCATCACCGTAACGATAGGGGACCAGGAGGGTTTCGTGCCGCTCTCCCATGGCTGTCATCTGGCCGATCCAGTGGTGCCACAGGCTCATGTGGTTCTTGCGGACGTCCCGCTGCTCTCCCAGATCCAGGATACGGTCCATCTGCCGACGGGGCAGCTCGAGGTAGCGGTCGTCGCGGGTCAGCAGATAGGCGTTGGCTGCGGCCGTGATGGCCGTCATCTGGATGTTGTACCAGCCGTGGGGATAGGTCCAGCCGTAAAGGCCGCCGTACCACTTCCCGTCCAGGTACTCCCCCACGGTGCCGGAGTGGCCGACGTTGTCCGGCATGAGCCAGTCGTTCTCACGGGCTCTGTCCATCCAGGCGTCCGTGTATTCCAGGACCCAGTCGCGGTACTTCTCATCTCCCGTCAGCAGGAAGGCATTGGTCACCAGACTCGTCGCCGACAGGTTGCCGACGACCTCACCCTTCTGCCAGCGATCGTGCATCGCCTGCCCCATACTTCGAGCTTTGGCCGGGTCGAGGGTATCCTCATAGCTGTCGATACCGGGCAGATCATAGAAGGGGAGTCCGTACGTCTCGCTGGCGCGGTGGCTGGAGGTCTCGCGGGCCTCGTCGGGTGTGTAATGAGGACCGCCCGATCCGAGACGCGCCGACAACAGGATCTTGTGTTCGGGGTCGTAGTTCTGCGCCTCCGGGTCTTCGTTGAGAAAGAACCCGGCGAAGCGGCGGGCGCGCATGTGGAGCTGCCCCGCGGAGGGATCGGCCAGGCAGAGGTGGTAGAAGAAGACGTCACTCTCCGACTGGTGGAAGGTGTCCATGACGCGGGCGTATTCCTTGTGCGCCTGGCCGCGTCGGGTGAGCTGACGGGTCACCGTCTCCCAGCCGCGGTGGGACAGGTCCACCAGATCATCACCACCGCCCAGCAGATAGAGCAGGGGCCAGTTGGTGTAGCCCTCGTAGAAGTCATCCGCACCACCGCCCCAGCGATCATCGTAGATGAGCTCGCCGTCATCGTGGGTGTAGCGATCCAGGAAGGGGTAGACGGCGTCGCTCATGGTAGACATCAACAGGCGCTGCTGGGCCGCCCACGACGGGGGGCGGGTTACCGGTACGGTGGCGGCGATGATCGGCGTCATCACGCACCCTCCTCCATCGGCCGGTATGCGTCGGGAACACCGGACTTGATCACATCCTGCTCGAGAAACTCCGTCCACGTCGCGTGGGTCCACAGGGCGCTGGCGCGCACCAGCTGGTGGCAGGCCGCTTCCTGCTTCCCCTCTCGATACAGCTGCAGAGCCCGCTCGAAGGGCTCCCTGGCCTGCTGCAGCAGGTCGACGGCCTCGCGGCGCTCGAAGTTTACCAGCCCTTCGGCGATCAGCGAAGAGTCGTACTCCATGGTGCCGTTGGTCAGGTTGTCGAGGTAGGGCTCCACGACGCTGAAGGGATGATCTACGTAGTCGACGTAACGTTCTTCCTCGGGGTACTCCTCGCGGCCCTCTTCGTCGACGATCGCGGCTTCGGCCAGCTGTCTCCCGAGCTGTTCGGCTTCGCCCATGGCCCGCTTCAGATACGTCGTATGCACCGGCAACCCACCGACATAACGCATGCCGAAGGCGAAGACCCACTTGCAGATTTCGGCGGTGGCCAGTCTCTGCATTCCCTGGTTGCTGGCGCAGGAGATCGAGGCGAAGGGCATGCCGGCCATCTCGCCACTCCAAATAAAGGGGTAGCAACGCTCGATGAAGAGGTGACACTGGGCGCTGGGTCCCCAGAAGTGGACAGGATCGGCAAGGATCCAGCCATTGGCCTGTTTCACCTTGGCCATCAGCTCTCCCTCCTTGCCCATGCCATCGCGCTGGGCGCAGGAGTGATCTTCGCTGCGGATGCAATTGAAGCAGCTGGCGCAGGGCTTGATCTCGTACTTGTGCAGATGGACGAACTCCACCTCTACCCCAGTTACGCTCTCAGCGCCGGCCATGGCCGAGTGCAACAGCCCGGCCGTGAATCCCTTTGTCCTGCCACTCGCCAGCAGCGCCAACACCTTGGCCATGTCAGTTTCCCCTGTCGTGGTGTCTGCAGCGGCCATATGCTACGCAACCCGCGTCGCGGAGGGAAGGCGACGAATCGGAGTTGCCAGACTACCTTACGCGCCAGGAACAGGGAGGGTGCCGCCATGGAAAAAGTCGATGTCCACGTGCACGTCTTCGATCGTCTCCGTCCCGAGTTCCCCCGCGGTGTCAGTGCTCTGGCGCCGGCCGACAGAGAGGCGACGGCAGAGCAGCTGCTGGCGGAAATGGGGGAGGCGGATATCGATAAGGCCGTGCTCATCGATATGGGAGGGACCGATATCGAGCAGCACAACTACGTCGCCCACTGCGTGAGAACGTGGCCGGATCGGTTCACGGCCACGGGGCTCGTCGATGTGGCCGACCCGGCCGCCGCCGACAGACTGACCGAGCTCTACGAGGCCACCCCGATCGAGGGGATTCGTCTCGGTGGCGGACTCGGGGATCCAGCCGCCGAACAGGCGGAAGATCTGACAGCCTACCCGCTGTTCCAGCGGGCGGCAGAGCTTGGCGTCAACATCAACCTCTACGGGCGCAGCGATGGCGTCGCCAGCATGGAGTTGCTGGTGGCAGCGTTCCCCGGCATCAACATCTCTCTCGATCATCTGGGGATCTGTCCGTCGACGCCGCTGGTGCCTGACGCCTGGGTGCGTCCTCGTTTCGAGCAGGAACCACTGCCGCCGGCGACGTACGAGCAGATCCTGGGACTGGCTCGATACGACAACGTCCATGTGAAGGTTTCCGGGGAGTACGCCTTTTCCAAGGCCGCCTATCCGTACGCCGACATGAAGCCGATGGTCGAGCGTGTGTACGAGACATTCGGTCCCGAGCGGATGATGTGGTGCACGGATTTTCCGTGGATCGTGGCGGAGCCGGGGTACGGCCGGCTGGCGCAGATGATCGACCACCACCTGCCCGGGATTCCGACGCGGGAACGAGAGATGATGATGGGTGGCAACGCCCTCGGCATCTGGTTCAGGAGATAGACCATGGCAACGACCGATCTGCTCAAAGTCGGAGTACTGGCCTGCAGTCGCTACGTCCACACCAAGGGAATCTGGGGACCGATCATCGAGCCAGAAGCAGATGGCGGACCCTCCGCGCAACGAACGCGGATGACGGGGATGGCCATCACCCACGTCTGGGACGTGGACCGGAGCGGCGCCGAGGAGTTCGTGCAGCAATACAGAGGAGCGGAGATCGTCGACGAGTACTGGGACATGGTGGGGAAGGTGGACGCCATCATCCTCGACGACTTCGATTCCTGCCTCCACTTCAAGCACCTTGCCAGGCCCTATCTGGAGGCGGGGGTGCCCATGTTCATCAACCGGCCCTTCGCCCTCAACGTGGAGGATGCCCGGACGATCCTCGATCTGGCCGCCAAACACGACACACCGATCATGTCGGGATCGAGCTTCGAGTACGCCCCGGAGATCGCTCAAATCAGGAGCAACATCGAGGAGATCGAGCCTCTCTCCGGATACTGCGCCGCCAACTCCATGTCCGACTACGCCACGCACGGGGTTCACGGTGTGTTCTTCGCCTATGCCTGTGTCGGTGGCGGCATTCGCAGCGCCGCGTACCAGACGCCGGACTGGCACACGCCGAATGGCCTGGTGACCATCGAGTATGAGGGGCGGGACGGGGGCAAGCCCTTCTACGGCTGCGTGCAGGAGATCTCCGGTGTGTGGGCGTGGATGCGAGCCTTCGGCAGCCGGACCTTCGAGCAAAGCGTACACGCGGGGACACATTTCTGGCCACCGATGATCATCGCAATGCAGAAGATGTTTCAGACCGGACAGATGCCGGTGACACACGACGCGCTGTTCGAGAAAACGCAGCTGTTCCTGGCAGCCTTCAAGTCGCACGTCGAGTGCGGCGGCGCTCCCGTGGCGCTGGACGATATCGGCGACTGGACCGCGCCGCTGCTGAATCCCGATCCCTACCCGGATGGTTTCTTCAACCAGTAGAGGCTCAGACGATGGACATGCTCCTGCGCCATCTCACGATCGGCGAGCTGGCAACCCTCTTCGAGCGCCACCGCGGGCGATCTCCCGCACCCTATCTGACCGACCCCGAGAGAGTCGCCCGGGCTCGACGGCTGGCGCGGAAGAACGGCCAGTGGCAATCCCTCGCCAACGACTTCGATCCCACCGCCCCCATCGCTGTGCTCAAACGATCGGCGTATCGGAACTTCCGTCGTGTCGGCGACCGTCGCGTTCCCGAGGCGGCCGCGGCCGAGCGGCGAGGCCAGCTCGGCCAGGCATTCCTGGCTCTCTGGCTCGATCACCCCAGGGCCGATGTGGACTACCTGCAGGATCTCATGTGGGCGTACTGTGACGACTGGACCTGGGTCATGGCAGCGCATGAGGGTCGGGGCATCGATCTGGGCTCGGTCAGCATCGGCGTGGTGCTGGCGGAGATTCTCCACGTGGTCGGGGACCGGCTCGAGGAGGAAGTACGAGCGCGCGTCACCCGGGCCATCGAGCGGGAGATCTTCGAAAAGTACTGGGACTACCGGCACCCGGATGAATGGAAGACGGTACGCATGAATTGGAACCACGTGTGTAACGGGGAGATCATCCGCACCGCCCTCTACCAGATCGAGGACCCCCATGTCCTGGCCCACATGACTCACGTGGCCATCCAGAATATGAGCTATGCCCTGGACGGCTTTGCCGCCGACGGTGGCTGCGAGGAGGGACCGGGGTACTGGGCTTACGGCTTCGGCCACTACCTCGCCGCCGCCAACGCTCTGCTTCACAAGACCGACGGCGAACTCAACCTGCTGGCAGGGGAGCGTATCGCTGCCATCAGCCGCTACCCGCTGGCCGCCCACATCGAGGGTCCCCTGCGCTCCACCTTCGCCGACGCCAGCCACGGGTACGTGCCGGCCGAGTATCCGATGATCATCAATCAGGTCCACCCTATGCCCGGGCTGTACGGGCTCTGCGCCACCCATCCGGATCGCACCCTGCGACTTGGATCGCCCCACGAACTGGCACTGTACAGCGGCAGGAAAGCACCGGCCAAGCCCGAACTGAGCGATGCCCACCTGCCGGATCTGGGTCAGGTGAAGATGCGCGGCAAGCCGGGTCGCCGGATGCTGACGGTCATGGCCCTGGCGGGCAACAACGGCGTACCCCACAACCACAACGATATCGGCAGCTTCCTCGTGCACCGGGGTGACCGGTTGTGGCTCGATGATCCCGGCGGCCCCATCTACACGCGCAAGACCTTCAGCGCTCGCCGTTACGACATCATCTTCTGCAATTCCCTCGGCCACTCCGTGCCTCTGATCAACGGCGTGCAGCAGAAGGCCGGCGCCCGTTACCGCGGTGTCCTGAGCGTGGAGAATCTCAACGGCCGGGGTGAGAAGACGGCCGTCATCGACATGAGCCGGGCCTATCCGCGGGGGACGGTGCGTTCTCTCGTGCGTACACTCACACTGGATGGGGAAGCCAACACCCTGGAACTGGAAGACGTGTACGAGTTCAGCGGCACGCCGACGGCCCTGGAGGAGGCCTTCATCACGCTCGAACCGGCAAAGGTGGCTGCCGGCGGCAAGAGCGTGCAGATCGGTCCCCGAGGACGCGGTCTGCTGCTGTCCGCCCCGGACACGGCGGGGCGGTTCCGTGTCGCCATCCTCGAGGAGGAATCGAAGGAAGGCCGTACGGACAAAGTGATCCGGCGTGTCACCTTCACACCCCGTACGCTGTCACGGCAGATGCGGCTCGTCTTCCGCATCGCCTAAGGACGCCAGCCACGGGATGCCGTGTTGCGATTGCCTCGGAGATTGTGAACACCGCGCATGGCCTTCACAGGTGGCCTCGACAAGCTGTTGCTGCCAGAGGGGCGCAGGCGATCGACGCGGAACTGGAGCGCCGGGTGGTTGTGGAGACCTCACTGCGTGATTTCGCCTACTATGTCCGACGCGTGCGGGAACTGACCTTCCCGCAACAGGCTGCGGAGGGCAGTTTTCAGATAGCTGGCGAACATATCGGCAATGGCTACGCGGCGATCGGTTCCAGTTTCTGCTCCTGCCGATGTTTGTTGATCCGATCGAGCTGCCAGGGTACAAGGCTGCCATCGGGACGGAACCGAGGCATGTGCTTTCCCTTCACCGTGGACATCGGCATCAACGGCGGCTGGGCGCGCAGTTGCCGCAGCGAGGCCGCATCGAGTCGGTCACCGACCGTCAGATCGACGACGTCGATATCCTCAATACGAGTGGTGCCGAGACCACGTTCGGCGGCCACCTGCAGGTAGGGAGTGGCCTGCGGGTCGATGCCCATCAGGTACGTGCCGACCACATCCACGAGCACTTCACTGGCGCCCATGATCGTCCATCCCAGAGGTCGGTTGTCACCGTGGTTGAAGCCGGTGCCATCTCGCCCGATCAATCCGTCGACGACACTCAGCTGGGGGATGCCCAACTGCAGTCGGGCGACGGTCTTGTCGGACTGCTTGTGGCAGAAGCGCTCTTCGTGCAGGCTGATACCGCGCTCGGTGATGTCGTGGGCCTGGTCGGCGAAGGGCTCGTCTTCGGTCTGCTGGGCGCACATATGTCGCTGCGGACTCAGTATCGTGCCCTGAGTGTTCTTCATAGCCAGGGTCGTCAGGCTCAGGTTGTGGCACTTGGCCACAGGTACGTTGAGGTAGAAGGCACACTCGGTGGCCTGCCGGGCAAACGTCAGCTGGGGGAAGACGACGCCGCCGGGAATCGCCACCTCCACACCCCCGGCCAGGTCCAGATCTATCAGCTCGAGCCCCACCCGCCCTAACCCCTGCGTGTATCCGCTGAGCTGCGCCCAGTGTCCACGCTTTTTGTGGCCGTACCCTTCGCCTACCAGCAACTGGTCCTGATCGGCTCCCTGCTCCAGCAGGGCGTCGACCAGACCGGCAATGAACCCCGGGTGGGTGATGATGCGGCTGTCCGGAGCGGCCGGGACGGTGATGTTGGGGTTGAGGAGAATGGTCCCCGTCTCGGGCAGAGGCAGTTCCAGTCGCTGCAGCGCCTCCCTGGCGAATTCACGGTATCGCTCGAAGGGCGCCGTCGTACCCTCGACATCCGTTCGATACAGATACACACATTCCA
>Ga0187827_10000973_pt1 | contig 43452 bp, 54 predicted proteins | sample ETNtaG_39_FD_167969 | JGI IMG/M metagenome (GOLD analysis project Ga0187827, IMG submission 167969) | Marine microbial and viral communities from oxygen minimum zone, Eastern Pacific Ocean - ETNP2014_SV_150_PacBio MetaG (Illumina Assembly) | ecosystem: Environmental > Aquatic > Marine > Hypoxic...
ACGATATCATCTCCTGAAGTTGAAATTAAAGAAGACATTCAAAAAGAAACTGATGCAAAACCAATAGAGAAAACGATATCATCTCCTGAAGTTGAAATTAAAGAAGACATTCAAAAAGAAACTGATGTAGAATCAGTAATAATAGAGTCAACAAAATCTAAAACCAATGCTGACAAAAAAATAGAAGTTAAACCAAGGAAGTCTAATGTAAGGAAGGGAAAAAGAACTAAAAAATCAGGCCCCAAGATCAAATTAGATAAGAAAATCGTTAGAAGAAAAGTAGAGTTAAAAGAGAAGGAGACCAAGGATGAAAAATCTAAAAAATAGTGAATTGATGAAGTTGAAGCCGAAGGCTCTCGACGAGAAGTTAATTGATCTTAGGAAAGAAATGGCTGAACTAGTTAGTTCGGCTGGTCGAGGAACTCTTAAGAAAGAATCTGGAAGCCTAAAGTCTATTAAACGTAACATTGCAAGGGTTCTAACTGTTATTAATGAAAGAAAGGCAAAAGAGGATTTTGAGTAAGATGTTTTCTGAAATGTCTGTCGTAAATATTATGTTTCATGAGCTTATTGGATTAAAAATAACGGTTGTCAAGAGTTCAGAAGATACTTTGAACGGTCTTTCTGGAGAAATTGTGGATGAAACAAAATATACTTTGAAAATCAAGACCAATAAAGGATTAAAGATAATTCCAAAATCGATCGTCACGATAAGTATTGAATTAACCAATGGGAAATTTATCACGGTTGATGGAAAAAGGATTTCAGATAGGCCAGAAGATAGAATAGGGAAAATGAGGCGAAAGCATTGAAGAACATTGGGATAGATGTAAAACCACCAAAGAAGACCTGTAATGATGACCTTTGCCCCTTCCACGGGTCAACTAAGATAAGGGGAAGAATTGTAAAAGGAAAAATCGCATCAGCAACAACAGGGGGTAACGCTGTAATTGAGAGACAGTACTTTCAATATGGTAAAAAATATATGCGGTATGAGAAGCGGCGCAGTAAATTACATGCACATCTTCCATTATGCATTGAGGTGGCAAAAGGGGATATGGTTGTATTAGCTGAATGTAGACCACTAAACAAGACTGCTTCATTTGTGGTAATAGAAAGGACAAGTGAATAATATGTCCGGTAAATCGCGGGCGGTCTCAGCAAAAGGAGTTGAAGAATTTAAGAATTATATTACACGTGCTATTCCAGTACAAGCCGTCATCACTTGTGCAGATAATTCAGGTGCTAAGACATTAATGGTGATTCAAGTATCGAAGTTTAAAGGGAGGAAAGGGCGAATACCAGCCGCCTCTGTTGGAGATCACGTTACCGTTGTTGTAAAGAAAGGGCCTCCGGATTTAAGACGCCAGACTTTTGGAGCCGTAATAGTTAGGCAAAAGTATCCAGTTCGTAGAATAGCAGGTAACCGAATAAGTTTTGAGGATAATGCTGCTGTTATTATGACCCCTGAAGGAGAGATGAAGGGGACAGACATCAAAGGACCTGTAGCATCTGAAGCTGCAGAGCAGTGGCCTAGGATTGCAAATTTGTCATCAATGATAGTATAGGAGAACCAATAAGATATGACACATCCAAGTAAAGAAAGAAAACGTATGTATGACGCACCAAAGCATGTAAAATCATCAATGGTTGGTGCATCTCTTTCGACTGATCTTCGTGAGAAGTATAAAGTTAGATCCATTAGAATTCGTAAGAGTGATAGTGTTAAGGTTCTTCGTGGGGAATATAAAGGAGTAGAAGGAAAAATAACTAAGGTCTTTGTGGAGGATGGAAAAATAAATGTGGATGGGGTAACGCATGAAAAGATAGCTGGAGGAACTGTACCAATTAAAATTCATGCTTCAAATGTCATAGTGACCAGTTTAAATATGGATGATAGTTGGCGAAGAAAGAAACTAGAAAAGAAAAGGAGTTAAATGATAAAAATGGGGAGAAAAGGAGAAGATAAACAAACGAAGAGATCTAAGGCGCCTAGCTTCTGGGTTATTAAAAGGAAAGAAAAACGATTTACAGTCACTGCATCTCCAGGACCCCACGGTATAGAGGAAAGTTATCCGCTCACAGTCTTGATTCGGGATGTTTTAAAGATAGTAAATACTTTTCGTGAAGCATCAAACATAATAAGAGATGGAAAAATAATGGTTGATGGAGTCGTAAGAAAAGATCCAAACTTTCCTGTAGGTCTTATGGATGTTTTGCAGATACCATTATTGGAGAAAAGCTACAGGATGGTACCAATAAAGGGATCTGTTTTGGCACCAATAAGAATACCGGATTCTGAAAATAATCAAAAGCTCTGTAAAGTTCAAAGAAAAGCAACAGTACATAAGGATAAAATTCAATATGGTTTTCATGATGGAAGATCTATCTTAGCAGAGAGTGAAACGGATCTAAGTCCCGGTGATGTGTGCCTTTTAGAAATTCCCTCTCAGAATATCAAAAGAGTGGTTGTGTTAAAAAAGGGCGTTCTTGCTCTTGTGGTGAAAGGTAAACGTGTAGGTAAAATAGGGCAAATCAAAGAGATAAGACCTGGAACAATCACTCGTCGCAAAATGGTCGATTTAGAAATTGAAGGAGTTATAGCCGAACTACCAGCTGACATGATAATTGCTGTAGGCGATGATAAGCCATGGATAACATTAGTAGGAGACGAATAAGTTTTGAGTACTAAATTATCTGAATTAAAAATTAGAAAGCAATCAAGAAATGAATCTAAAGAAAAAAAAGGAGTTAAACCTATCATGAAAAAGGTAATTGAAAAGAAACTTTCTAAGGCAAAAAAAACGAATAAAGAGAATCCAATGCGAATTATTAAGATTGCTAAAGTAGTCTTGAATATTGGAGTGGGGCAATCTGGAGAAATTATTGAGCGTGCCAAGAGTTTACTTCAAGATCTTACAGGGTGTAACCCAAGCTCCAGAAATGCTGAAAAGACAGTTAAAGAATTTGGTATACATAAGGGAGAACCTATTGGTGTTACCGTCACCTTAAGAGGAAAAAACGCATTCGATGTATTAAAACGTCTTCTGGAAGCAAAAAATAATCAGGTAAACAAGAGCTCTTTTGACAGAACAGGAAACTACTCTTTTGGAATCAGAGAACATATAGAAATACCTGGTGTAAAGTATGATCCTACAATTGGAATATTTGGGATGGATATATCAGTAGTTCTAGAAAGACCAGGAACTAGAGTGATGAAGAGAAAAAGAGCCAGTTCAAGAGTTGGAAGCAACCACAAAGTCACTCCAGATGATGCTATTAATTATTTTAAGACGAACTTAAAAATAGGAGTTTCATAGAAATGGTAAAAGATAGACATGGAAAACCAAGAAAGTATGGTAAGGGTTCAAGAATCTGTACAAGATGTGGAAATTATTCAACAGTAATTCAGAAGTATAATCTTATGCTTTGTAGACAGTGCTTTAGGGAAGTTGCTTCTAGGATAGGGTTCGTTAAATATAGCTAGGTGCAAAATGAATGCCAGCAAATCAAGTATTACCCAATCTTTTTTCAACGATATACAACAATGAAATTAGGAACAAGAAGGAGTGCCTAATTATACCAACATCTAAGCTTGCAAGTGAAGTTCTTAGGACAATGCAGAAACACAAGTATATAGGCGAATTTGAATTTATTGATGATGGTTTATTTGGAAAGCTACGAGTACAGCTCCTTGGCAGAATAAACAAATGTGGCGTAATTTCGCCAAGATTTGCAGTTAGAAAGGATGGATTCAGCAATTGGGAGAGACGGCGTCTACCTGCTGTTGGCGTAGGCATACTGATAGTTTCAACTCCTGCAGGAGTTATGTCTCACACGGAAGCTCTAAGTACTGATATGGGAGGGAGGTTACTTGGTTATGTCTACTGAAATAAAAAAAGAGGAGCAGATGCAACTAATTTTTGAAGTACCTGAAGGAATAGAAGTGAGATTTAGTGATAATATTCTTTATTTAAAAGGTCCTTTAGGAGAAATTAAGCGTGATTTCAGTAAGATTAGATCCAATATATCTCTGGTAGGTAAAATCATCACAATAACTCCTTTCAGCTCGAGAAAAAGAAATAGGTCTATTACTAATACATCTAGATCATTAATCAGAAATATGATAAATGGTGTAACTAAAGGATTTACATACAAATTGAAAGTAGCCTATGCACATTTCCCGATCACTGTAAAGATTAAGGGAAAAGAAGTTCATGTAGAGAATTTTTATGGTGAGAGAGCACCAAGAATTTCCAAGATAGTTGGAGATTGTAAATTAGAGGTTCAGGAAGATGATGTAATCGTTAGAGGAATTTCACTAGATGATGTTGGACAGACCGCTGCTAATATTGAACAAGCAACTACTGTTAAGAGGAAAGATCAAAGAGTATTTTTGGATGGAGTGTACATATATGAGAAAAGCAGAGACTAGTTCTAAATCCAAGCAAGAGTCTACCGCAAAACCATTATCCAAATCTAAGGCCAAAAAGCCTAAAATCATAAATGGGAATGGAAAAGCTCCTAAAACTGAAAAGAAAGTAACAAAGGTAGGAAATAAAGATAAAAAGAAACCTTTTGGATCTACATTGATAACAGAAGAGGCAAAGGAGTTACTAAAGCTTCGAACCAAAGTTCGTCAGAATAGACCAAAGTTTCTGCGCCAAGAAAGTTGGCGGTACTCTAGGGTAGGAGATTCTTGGAGAAAACCCAAAGGTACAGACAGTAGAATGCGTCTGAGAAAGAGGGGTTGGCCAAATCTGGTAAAAATAGGCTATCGCGGGCCAATTAAAGCTAGGGGATTACACCCATCAGGGTTCAATGATATTCTAGTTTTCACTAAGGAAGATCTTGAAAGATTGAATCCTGAGACTGATGCAGTTAGACTATCTTCTGGCCTTGGTGCAAGAAAAAGAAGTGAAATAGTTGATCGAGCGAATGAACTTGGTCTAAAAATCTTGAATCGTTGTGGCTTAAGGGTATTATCATCAAAAGAGTAAATTGGAGGAACCAGAATATGAATTTATCAGTAAAAAAGAGAATGGCTGCAGATGTTCTAAAGGTTGGTAAAAAAAGAGTGAAGTTTGATCCCGAATCCACTGACGATATCTTCGATGCTATCACAAGAGAATCTATCCGTGGATTGGCCAGTAGCGGAGTAATCTCCGTGAAACCTAAGAAGGGTATTTCACGTGGTCGTGCTCGAAAAATGAGAATCAAGATTAAGAAGAGAGGTGTAGGTGCCGGTTCCAAGGAAGGCGCAAAAGGTGCTAGGCGTGGAAAGAAGTCCATTTGGATTAATAAGGTTAGATCTCTCAGAGGACGACTAAAGGTTCGGAGAGACAGAGGCGAGATAAGTGGGAAAATCTTTAATGAAATGTACCGACAGATAAAAGGTGGGCATATAAGGTCATTAAAACACTTAGAGAGCATTCTTAAGCAATATAAAAAGTGAATTGATGGCGATGGTTAAAACTAAACATATCTATATTCTCAGAAGGAGAAGAGAAGGAAAAACAGATTATAAAAAAAGGAAAACAGTACTTATGAGTAAAACCACATTCATATCACCTAGAATAACCAGTAAAAATATTAGTGTTCAGATTTTAAAAGCGACCCCACAAGGAGATCGTGTACTTACTTCAGCTTACGTTCACGAACTCTATAAACTAGGCTGGAATGGTTCTGGCACTAGTCTGCCTGCAGCATATTTAACCGGGCTAACAGTGGGATTAAAAGCCTCAAATCTTGGTATTAAGAAGTGTGTGACATATATTGGATTGAGACGATATATACATGGCTCACGGATTTCAGCAGTATTGAAGGGAGTCATAGATAGTGGTTTGGAGATTTCAGAAGATACCAAAACTATGCCATCTAAAGAGCGAATTAGTGGGCAGCATATTTCGATGTATGCCCAGTCTCTTTTGAAGATTGACAAAGAGAAGTACAAACGAATGTTCTCAAAAAGAATAGAACACGGATTCAAGCCAGAAGAATATCCAAAACATTTTGAGGATGTAAAAAAGAAGATTCTAGAGAAATATGGTGCAAAAAAGATTTGATGCGTAAATCCAAAAATGAAGAAGATCCTTTGAAATTATGGAACCCCAAGACAAAGCTTGGACTTCTTGTATCTTCAGGTAAAGTTACCTCAATGAATGAAATTTTTGAGAATGGTTGGAAGATCAAGGAAGCAGAGATTGTGCAAACCTTACTTCCTGAGATAAAAAGTGAGGTTGTAGATGCAGGAATAGTTCAAAAACAGACTGACGCTGGCGAGATGACTAGATTTGTATCTATTGTGGCAGTTGGTGATGGAGATGGGTGGTTTGGCATTGGGCGTGGAAAAGCTTCTCAAATGAGAACTGCAATTGAGAAGGGTACAAATAATGCTCTACTAAACTTAATCCCCATAAAGATTGGTTGTGGAAGTTGGGAGTGTAAGTGTGGGAGGGCGCACTCCACACCATTCAAAGTAAGGGGGAAGGGAGGAAGCGTAAGGGTTGAGTTAATTCCAGGTCCTCGAGGACTCGGTTTAGTTGCTGGTGAAACAATAAAAAATCTCCTTACACTAGCAGGTATAGAAGACGCGTGGACTAGAACATTTGGTTCTACAAGTACATCTTCGTCAGTTGCATATGCGGTATACGATGCATTAAAGAAGGTTCATGGGCTAAGCATAATTGAGGAGTGATATTAAATTAGTGAAGAGTTTATTGATTGTTAATATGCGTGGTATGGTCAGTACATCTACACAAGTTAAAGACACATTGAAAAGCCTAAATTTGGAGAAGAAATTTCGTGCTACTATAGTACCAGAGACTTCATCATATAAAGGAATGCTCCAAAAAGCAAAAGATCAAGTTTCGTGGTGTGTGGCGACAACTCCGATTATAAAGAAGTTGCTGGAAAAGAGAGGAAGAAAAGATGGGTGGAAACCTCTTCAACAAGAAGATCTAAGTAAGTTAGGATATGAGAATCTGGATAATCTTGTCAAAGATATATCACAGTCAAAAGTAATCCTCCAGAAACTTAAAGGAGTAAAGCCGTCTTTTGCTCTATCGCCTCCAAGAGGGGGGTTTAAGAGATCAATACGGAGAAACTATAATCAAGGTGGTATTTTGGGGGCAAATCCAGATCTACCCAAGATAGTTGAGAGGATGCTCTAGTTCCAATATGTTTAGACCGAAATGACTTAATACAAGAATCATACGCGAGAATAAAAGGGATAAAACATGCCTACTAGACTAAGAAAAATTCGAAAACAACGTGGAACAAGATTTCATGGATGGGGACAAGTAGGACAACATAGGTCCACAGGTATGAAAGGTGGTTCTGGAAAAGCAGGTTTACTCAAGCATAAATGGACTTGGACAGTTAAGTATGATCCTAATCATTTTGGAGCGAAGGGATTTACGCCTCCTAATCAGAAGATCACGAAACAGTGGATAAATATTGGTCAACTTGACGATTTTGCAGCAAGTCAAGCAAATGGCAAAGGTAAGTTACACGTCATTGATCTCGATAAGATGGGTTATGATAAGCTGTTAGGTCAAGGTCAAGTGAAAGGATCATTTAAGATAATAGTATCAGAGTGTTCTGGTAATGCAAAGACCAAGATAGAAGAAGCAGGCGGAAGTATAGAGTCAAGGTAGAGTACTAAATGAGCGCTTTCAGAAGATTGGTTAAAAGTATTGCAACAATCCTACCTGAAGTGCCTAAACCAACTAGAAAGCCCTCTTTTAAAGAGAAACTCATGTGGGTAGGTATAGTACTCATAGTTTACTTGACAATGGCACAGATTCCTCTATATGGTGTTGCGACTGGAGGTCAAGATCCTTTAGCGTTTAGCCGTGTGATATTCGCTTCACAACGTGGGACCCTTATGGAATTAGGTATCGGACCTATAGTTACAGCAGGACTTATTCTTCAGTTGTTGAAGGGTTCCGAGATAATAAAGCTTGATTTCAAGAAACCGGAGGACAGGGCATTATTCTCGTCGGCTACCAAGATTTTGACACTTATCGTAATCTTAGTTGAGGCATCAGCATTCATTTTTAGTGGGATATATGGTCAGAATTTGACTTTGCAGACTATGACCATTATTTTAACCCAATTATTTATTGTCGGTATTATTGTTATTCTACTTGATGAGCTTATTCAGAAGGGATGGGGTTTAGGAAGTGGAGTAAGTCTATTTATTATGGCTGGTGTTGCACAGCAGGTCTTGTGGAATCTATTCAGCATCATTCCAACCGGAGAAGGACCATTGGGAATCATTCCATTCATTATAGACTCAGCTATTCGTGGGACCTGGGATCTTGTTCTATTTAGACCTAATAATCTGCCTAGTTTATTCGGGCTAATGATAACAATAGTGGTTATCATCATAATCATATATGTTGAGGGAATAAGGATTGAGATACCGATAACTTCAACAAAATATCGAGGATTCCAAGGTACATACCCCATAAAACTGCTATATGTATCAAACATACCTGTCATACTCGTTTCAGCATTAACTGCAAATTTTATGTTCTGGGCACAAATGACGTGGAGTAGATTTAATTCTGATAATAGTAATTCTATTCTCAATTTCTTTGCTACTTACAATACCACGGATACTGCAGGAGGCCCTACTGGCGGTTTAATGTACTATATTTCTTCGCCAGGAACTATAGGTACTACCATGCAAGATCCTCTTCGGGCTATTGGATACATACTTTTCTTTGTAGTTCTGTCGATATTGTTTGCCAGAATATGGGTTGAGATAGGAGGTCTTTCTCCGAAGGATGTAGCTAAAAATCTTCTTGGTGCCGATGTACAAGTACGAGGATTCAGACGTTCTGGTGCATCTGTTCAAGCCATTCTTTCGCGATATATACCTGTAATCACGATCTTAGGAGGTGCATTTATTGGAATCCTTGCATCTGTATCTGATATTTTAGGTACATTTGGGTCAGGTATTGGCCTACTTTTAATGACTAGTATCACTCTGCAGTACTACCAGACATTAATGAAGGAGCAACTTGAAACACAAGCACCAGCTTTAGCTAGTTTGTTAGGTAAATCGTAGAGAAGCAAACTTTTTAGATACATCATTCAACCTTCACGGTATCCAAATAGGTGTTGTTGAACAATGGATTCCAAGAAGGTGGTTATTGTAGGTATACCTGGAGTTGGAAAGACTACAATTGTGGATAAAGTCACGAAGATATTACATAAAAAAGGTGTAGGCACTAAATATATTGTTTTTGGTTCCGTTATGATGAAAGAAGCTGAAAAAATAGGTGTGAAAGATAGAGATGATATGCGAAAGTTACCAGTTACTCAGCAAAGAAAATTGCAGGTAGCTGCTTCTATTAAGATATCGAAAATGAAGACAGAAGTTCTGCTAGTTGATACCCATCTTTTTATTAAAACACATAATGGTTTCTGGCCTGGTGTTCCATATGATGTTGCGACCACACTTTCACCTACACATATTTTTTTAGTTGTAGCTAAACCTGAAGAGATTATCAAGCGTCGACTTAAAGATATGTCCAGAAGTCGTGACCCTATTACAGAAAGTGAAGTTCTAGAAGAATTGGAGATAGCTAAAAATATGTTGAGTTGTCTGGCTGTAATGACAGGTGCAACAATAATGCATATTCAAAATACAGAAGGAAAGGCAGATAAAGCTGCATTAATTGCTGCAACAGCATTAGGGGTGAATTAGTTGTTTGAACCGTTTGTACCTGCGTTCTTAATTCAGCCACCTATTGCTACATTAATTATTGCGGGTCTTGCTATGTTTGTTAATCTTGCCTCATCATTAGTAAGAAAGCGGTTTACCGATATTGAGAAAACTAAACGTATCCAGAAGGAAGTAAGGGAATTCAACACAGATCTTCGAAAAGCAATGATGAGTAAAGATAAGGAAAAGGAAACCAAGCTCAAGAAGAAACAAAAAAAGATGAATGAGATGCAGATGAAGATGATGACACAAAATTTAAAGACCTCTATGTATTTTATGCTCCCTTTCTTCGGCGTTTGGTGGATATTAATAGGGGCCTTTGGGTACGAGACCATTATGGCATATTCACCTATTGCAGTTCCACTATTAACTCCGCCTCCCAGCCTTGGTATAAGTTATAGTGTAGAACTCAACTTCTTCTGGTGGTACTTCTTATCATCAATATCTTTTAATGGAATTATTTCTAAAATAACCGGTACTGGAATGACCGACTAGAATACCAGAGAAAAATAGACTTGAAGTCCTTCATAATTTCAGGCATGGCGGCCTCAGGAAAAACTACGGTAGCTATTAAAGTCGCTGAAAAATATGGTATGAATTACCTCTGTGGAGGAGACATTTTGAAGGAAATGGCTATCTCAAAAGGCTACCAACCATCAGGTGATGATTGGTGGGACACCGAGAACGGAATGAAATTTCTAGAAGATCGTAAGAAGTCTAACCAGTTTGATCTGGAGGTGGACAAAATACTGGTAAATTCAATTGGAGAAGGGGGAGTAGTTGTAACCAGCTATACTGCACCATGGCTTTCAACAAATGGTGTAAAAATATGGTTGAAAGCATCACCTAATAGTAGGTCTAAAAGATTGGCTTCCCGTGACAAAATTGCATATAAAGAAGCAGAGAAGATAGTGAAGAAGCGAGACTCTGAAAATATCGATTTCTATAGAAAAATGTATGGCTTCAAAATTGATGAGGACTTATCAGTCTTTCATCTAGTCTTAGATACAAACAGCCTTTCAAAGAATCAAGTGATTGAAATTGTCCTCAAATCATCTCAATATTTCATCTAAATCATCCTCAATAAAAGAGGAGCTACTGATAATTGATTATGAGGAAACTAGTGAAGAATATGGAATATACCCTGAAAAAAGAACATTGGATAATATCTTAGATTATGGATTCATACCGCTTGACAAACCTGCTGGGCCTACAAGCCATGAAGTTGTGGCCTGGGTTAGAAAGATGCTTAAGGAGGATAAGGCAGGACATAGTGGTACACTCGACCCAGCTGTTACAGGCCTACTTCCAATTGGTCTTGGGCAAGCTACTAAAGCATTATCTGTATTATTATTGGGGCCCAAAGAATATGTTGGATTAGCTAGGATTCATAGTGATGTAGACAAAATAAAATTGGAGCAAGTATTCGAGAAATTCAGAGGAGAAATATTTCAACGACCACCACAAAAATCTGCTGTGAAGAGGCAAACTAGACGAAGATGGATATATGAATTAGATATCCTTGAGAATAAGAGGCAACTCATCCTCTTTAGGGTTCTTTGTCAAGCTGGGACATACATACGTAAGCTCGTATACGATATTGGTGAAGTTCTAGGCCCAGGAGCAACGATGATAGAGCTAAGAAGAACTAAGGTAAGCAATCTAAAAGAAGCGGATGGATTAGTTAGAATGCATGATTTGTATGATGCAGTATATGAGTGGAAGGAAAACAAGTCTGAAGATAAATTAATTAGCCTAATTCAACCAGTTGAAAAAATGGTGTCATCATTAAAAAAGATAGTCATCCGAGACTCTGCAGTATCTGCTATTTGCCACGGAGCTCAGCTGGCAGTCCCAGGTGTTCTCCAAGTATCACCAGACTTACGTAAAGGTGACACTATTGCCTTGTATACATTAAAGATGGAGATAGTTGCAATAGGAGAGGCAATAATGTCTGCAATTGAAATTGAAGAATGCAAAAAAGGATTAGTGGCTAAAACCAGAAGAGTAATAATGATGCAGGACACTTACCCCAGACTCTGGAAGATCAAGAAAACATCAGATGCCGGGGTCGCCTAGCTTGGTAGGGCGCAGATCCTTTTAGAGCTTAAGCCTGGAAACAAAGCTGGTGAGCCTGTGACCGTAATGGTCTCGTGGGTTCAAATCCCACCCCCGGCGCCAAATTTCAAAAAAGGTAACAGAAAAGAATTTGAATTATAGACCCAATCTAGATTTCTTGTTGATTTACCATTTTTTTTGATAAAATGGTGCGGTCGCCGGGATTTGAACCCGGGTTGCTAACTTGGCAAGCTAGTGTCTTAACCAGACTGGACGACGACCGCTCAGGTTGTACTGATGAACTCTTCGAGTTAAATGTTTGTAAAATTGTTCAGATGCGGTCGCCGGGATTTGAACCCGGGTTACCAGCTTGGGAAGCTGATGTCCTAGACCAGACTGGACGACGACCGCCTTCCTTGTTTTATAATGAATGACGGTTAAAAAGACACTGTCATTGAATCTATATCAGTGTTTCAACTAATACAAAAAATATTGCACCTAGTATTGTTGCAATTACTACTTTGTAGTTGAACCGTCTGTGTGCTTCACCTAGAAGATCTGCAGCTCCTATATAGATGAAATCTCCAGCAACAAATGCAATAATTATCACATAGAGGTCTGAAGGGACAAATGTTGAGAGTAGTGCTCCGATCGGATAAGCTGCACCAGCGAAGGCTAATATTGTCAATATTCTTCTGTTATTATATCCTGCTTTCAACATTAAAACAGTAGATGCCATCCCTTGAGGAATTTCATGAACGACAACAGCTAATGTGATTATCAATCCAAATGCGGGATCTGTTAAGTAAGCTATGGCAATACCTACACCATCAATTAAATTATCTGACGCCATTCCTGCTACTGCTGTCCAACCCATTGTGTGAGATTCACACTCCTCTTCACCACAGGTATGTAACATTATGATTTTCTCAACAAGATAAAATGTGAAAAACCCTAGAACAACAAAGATAGCATTATTTTGTAAATCACTTGCTGGAAGAAGCTCCAGAAATGCAGCTGAAACAACTATTCCTGAAGCTAATGCTACAGCATACCTTTTACTTATTTCCCTAAACCTTGGATGTAAGGCAAGTGCTCCGCTTAAGATATCCGCAGTGGCAGCTAGAAGCGCAAACAGGATGTACAACAAATCTCCATAACCTAACAATCAGCTGATTTAAGAGTAATTAAGTGTGCTCGGTTATATCGTGTTTTACCAAATTTCACTATATGATATCTTTTATATAGCCGATAATTAAACTCAATAGTATCAAAGTGAGATTTTTTTATGGCAGATTGGCATAGCTGGGTTGGAGAAGTTCTAGATGTGGATCTCACATCTGAAAAAATTACTAGAGTTCCTTCTGATAAATACTTTCCAAATTTTCTAGGAGGACGAGGCTTAGAAGCAAAAGTGATATGGGATGATGTACCTGAAGGAACAAAAGCTTTTGACCCAGAAAACAGGTTAATATTTGCTCCTAGTGCATTGACTGGTACAAATTCTCCCATGAATGGAAGATGGAATATTGGTGCACTTTCTCCTTCTCATCCTTATGAGTATCCTTCATCATCTGCTATAGGTGGGCATTGGGGTGCAGAGCTTAAGTTTGCCGGATATGATGGTGTTATCGTTCATGGAAAAGCAAGTCGACCAGTATACCTATTGATACGTGATGAATCCGTAGAAATAAGAAATGCAAGTAATTATTGGGGCTTAAATGCCATAGGGGGGCAGAAGAAGTTGGCTGCAGATATTGCGGCAGAAGGTTCTTTTCCAGATATGGGCGAAAAACCTGAAACAGGAAGATATGATGCTATAAATATTAGATCTGTGATAATAGGTCCTGCTGGAGAAAATAGTAGTAGAATAGCTTGTATCATGCATGATTCAGGTGACTGTGCAGGTCAAGGAGGATTCGGCGGTGTTATGGGCTCCAAGAATCTGAAAGCAATTTCGGTAAGGGGTACAGGTGCAGTAAAAGCAGCGGATCCGCAAAGAATGATGGAAACTGTATACAAAATACGTAAAATGCTTCGGTATAAAGCGTTTCCAGTTATCCCTCCATTTGGTGGGCCAGGTGGAATATATGGTGGTAATCCATCAATATTAACTGGGTTTGTTAAGCGAACAGATTCTTGCTTTGGTTGTCAAGTTGCCTGTAGAGGATTTTTTGATGTGCCAGGCAGTCCTCCTGGACAAGCTCAGTGTGTTCAGCTTCAGATGTATAATAACTGGGAAGGTATAGGGCCTGTTGCACCTCCCCATCCTGACTTCGCTGGTAGGGAACAAGGCGAAACTGCCTGGTACGGAGTAAGGTTGGCGGATGAGTTAGCCATTAATTCTTTTGAATTGATGGGTATTCTTTCTTGGCTTTGGGCTTGCTGGAAGGAGAAAATCTTTGGATCAACTCAGGCAGAATTTGAGGCGAATACTGGAATTCCCAAAATTGAAGATATGGGGAGTAAAGAGTTTGCTGATAAGCTCTTTGGGATGATAGCTTATCGTGAAGGAGAGTTTGGGGAGCTTTTGGCTGAAGGAACGCATAGAGCAGCACAAAAACTTAAAGAGAAATTTGGTAATAGAGTATGGGAACTCTATGAAGAAAGATTTGTGGCACATGGACAGAGACAGCATTGGTTTTACATAGGAAACCCCAAGGGTCCAGCTGATCCGACAGGCTTTCCAAATCCTATTGGGCAGTTGATGTGGGCTATGGGTTCGAGAGATCCATATTCCAATGCCAGTTTCACTCGGGTGCCTTTCGGTTCAACAGAACTTTCAGAACATATTTACGGTACAGCAGAGGCAGCAAACCCCTTCAATTATGATGGCAAAGCGCAAGCTGCATCAATTTCATATAATCGTGGATGCATGAATGATTCAATAGGTTTCTGCGATTGGTTCTTCCCAATTCTAAAGGTAGACCCATTTTTTGCGGAAGATGATGAAGGAGATGAACATAAGGTCAGTGATCTAACTATCGAAGCTCAGGTATTTTCAGCTGCCACTGGAATAGAAAAAACAATTGATGATCTTATGAAGGATGCATCTCGGATTGTAAATCTTGAAAGAGCGATTATGGTCAGGATGGGTAGACGACGCGAAAATGATACATTCAACGAATATTATTTTAATCATCCGGATAAACGAGGAAACCCTATCGACAGAACAGCTTGGGAGAAAGTGAAAGATGACTTTTATGCATATGTAGGTTGGGATCCCAAGACAGGTATACCTACTAGAGCTAAATTAGAAGAATTGGATCTTAAAGATGTTGCAGATACTCTAGATGTATAATCTCTTTTTCAATAAAATTCATTAAATTAACTACTTGATGATATTGATTTATTTGCTGTAATAATATAATTAGTTAATTACTGAATTTATTTTTTTTCTGGTAATCCCTTTACAACACTCATTGGGTTTACGCAACAATTATTTATCACCCAAAGGTATATCCCACGATTTATGGTTCTTGGTTAGAACTTAATAAGCTAAGGAATTCATATTTCAAGATAGCTTTGAAAATGGAGATAAGAAAAGTAGAGCCACCAGATGTTCATGAAGAATATGCTGAAGTTAACGTCTTAGGCGGTGTAAGTAATTTGATACATATGCATAAAGGAAATGGTTGGAAGATACCTATCACTTATTCGGTTCTTGTTCCCACCCAAAATCGACGTGGTGTTCATATGAGTAGGTTAGTATCTGCTATTCAGAGGAATAGCGAAAATGAACGAATAGAATATTCGATGAAAGACATTTGTAAAGATGTGAACAGAACACAACCGGGTTGTAGAATCATTTGTGAAATCCAGTATTCATATCAAGATCAATTTATTCCCATAACTATCAAGATGCGCGAGAAAGGAAGTATTCAATACATCTTTAGACGCACAGGAATAACTGCCTGCCCATGCAGTAAAGTGATGGTAGGGATAGGGCATATGCAAAGAGCTGAATTAACATTAAAAATGGTAAGCCGAAAAATCCAGGACTTTGATAATGTTGCAAAGAAAATGGGTGCATGCTTCTCTACTATCCCAAAAGCACATCTCAAGCGTGAAGATGAGGGAGAAAAGATTCAAGAGGCACAATCTAAACCTAAATTTGCGGAGGATGTTGTTAGAGAATGTTTGACGAGTTTCTCGATTGCTATCTCAATAGAAGTTAGATCTTTTGAGTCTATTCACCTCCATGATGCAACAGCTTATTGGAGTAGACAAGAAAATGATGACCTATAACCTATTTTTATATCCGTATTAACATATTTTTTCTGGGGTTTTTATTTAACTACAACAGTGTTTTTTTTGTCTATATCACGGTGAATACTGCTCTATTGCCTTCTCGATCAAATACCGAAATATCATTTTTACTCATATAAGGAAACCCAATTATTAACATAACTCTCCCAAAATAATTGTTAAGGTCCTCTAAAGAAGGTCTTAGTACTCCGTTAGGATGAGAATGAGCTGTTCCAAGTATTGATGGGTCTATTGGTAGCATATGAATTGGGAACGATGTGAATGTTTCACTATGAACAGGGAGTGGTGGAATCATCAGGGCATTAATCTGGATCTCATCCTTCAATTTCTTCCCTCTTACTAGAAGTATAGCTTCTCTAGGATGAAAGTTACGACAGTAGCTTAGCAATCCATCTACAACATCTTGCTTGATAATCACACGTTTTGACAAGGTATGAACAACAGAACTCGTCTAAATAAGAACTAATCTGAAGGGTTACACTATTTCAAAAAAGTTTTCCAATATTTTTTTCCCATGAGAAAAATCTTTAGAATAATATTCAGGGTGAAATTGGACGCCAAAAACATTATGATTTTTATGTTTGAATGCTTCAACTTGATACGCTGAACCTTTGGCCAATAGCTCAAAGTCCTGCATAACTTTGACTACCACTCGTTTATTTGACATATATACCTTTATTCTATCAGGTAGATCCCGAAATATATTATCATGATTTAAAATATTTATTTCCTGGTATCCTTCAAATTTTCTGTTAAACCGTGCTACTCTTCCACCAAATGCAAAACCAAGTAATTGATGCCCAAAACATATTCCAAGAATTGGTTTTCTAATCTTCCTTATCCAAGAAGCTACTTTAGAATAGGTTTCAATTACTTCAGGCCAATTTAGTGGTGCTTCTCCACCGCTCAAAACTACTGCATTAAACTTTTCTACGTTAAAGCCCTCTGCATTTGAAACATGAAGAACTTTGGGGCTATCATCTGTTATTCTAGAAATTTCTTGTTGTAATCTAATAATTTTAGAGGGTTTTGTAAGATAATTGTTGACAAGCAGTGTTTTCAAAATTTCCTCAAGTCAAATAACCGAGTTTTTGAAATCCTTTATATGGATACTGTAGCAATTAATCAATTATGATGTTTATTAAATTAAGGTGCATTCAAATTCTCTAAAAGACAGTTTTTTTTAGATATAGGAGATGAAGAGATCCCCATAGAAGGATACGAACATAAGAGCGTGGCCACTAAATATTTTATGAAAAGGAGACGAAGCTTACTAGTAACTAAAGATAAACAGAAGGTGGAACAACTATTCAAAGGATTGCCCAGAAAAGTAATAGTGAAAGGTAAGCAGGTAAGTAAAACATTTAAGGTTAATTGGGAAAGAGTTGGAACAACTGAGTTTGAAGGTGCAAGATTCACATTTACTTTAGAACAAATCTGATTAAGGGTTTTTCATAAACCTAACAAACTCTTCTTTCGTTCTAGGTCTTAAGACATAGTTATGTTTCCTCTCAAATCCTATGGAAGAAAATGGTTTAAGACCATAATCATGTCCAGGATAGACCTCAACATTATCACTTATATTTAATATCTTATCAAAAAAGCTGTGATAAAGATCTTCTGCATTTCCACCTGGAAGATCTATTCTTCCACATTCTCCGACGAAGAGTGTGTCTCCTGTGATAAGTTTGTTATCTACTAATAAACAAATGCTTCCTGGTGAATGACCCGGTGTATGTAACACTTTGATATTCGTTTCTCCAATACTGATAATTTCTTCATCTTTGACTACCAAGTCTTTTTTTATTTTTGCATCCTTATGTGCTACTATCTTAGCTCCAGTTTTTTCTGAAAGATCTATATTTCCAGAAATATGGTCAGGATGTTCATGAGTATCTATCAAGTATTTTATCGTTAGTTTCATCTGAAATGCTTTATTGAGAATCTTTTCTGTATCGAAACCAGGATCAATTATCACTCCCAAATGAGTTTTATCATCACCAATTATGTAGCTAAAATTTTCCATATGCCCAACCTTTACTTGTGCGAAAATCAATTCATAACTCCTTCCTCGGCTTCTGGAGGTACCCCAATTGATTTTAAAATAATTTTCCCAGTAATATCTTTGCGTTTCAAAAGCCCTATCTTAAGCCTATGAAATGTTATGGTTTCGTTCGCAATTACTGATATATTGTTCACTTCTCCTGTCAAAGGGTCTAATCCAGAAGGAACATCTACAGATAAAACATATGCTTTAGAATCGTTTATCAGACTTATAGCATTTGAATGCAATTTCCGAGGTAAACCTTTGATTCCAGTGCCAAATATAGCATCTATAATTATATCTGCTTCCAATATGATGGATTTCATTTTTTTTTCGAAGTCAAAGTCATCTATTGTTAGAAATTTTATAGTCTTATCCATATTCTTGATTCCGTTCCAATTAATAGTTGATTCTTTAGTCTTCATTTTGCTTCCAAGTAAAATCACTGATATCTCTTTACTATCACCAGCCAGATGTCTTGCAGCCACAAAACCATCCCCTCCATTATTCCCAGTTCCAGCAACTACAACCACTTTTCTACAATTCAATTCCTTTGCATGATTAATGATGTGACCTGCTAATGCACTCCCAGCATTCTCCATAAGTAAAATACGTGGAAAACCTAGCTTTTCACTGTTGGCGTCTATCATGTCCATCTGTTCAGGGGTTATGGGCTGCATTATTCTCAATTGTTAAGAAGTAGTAAATATCCTTATTCCTAGCGAAGTTAAAAATAAATTGCTATGGAAAATCAGAGATTAATTTAATAGCACCTACATTCATTTGATGGATCATATTTTTACCAAATTATATTTAATTTGGAATTGATAATAATCTCCAAAAGGATTTAATCATTTCCTGGGGAGGTAACTTGGTTCTAATCTTCATTTTTACTCTTAATGGATCAATTGGTGATTGAATCAGCCGATTACTAAAGATACTTTGCTTATCAATCCTTAGATATAATGAACCATGCTTGTCGATGTGATTCGATATTTCTGAAAGTAATATTTTTTTCTCTTTTTCTAATAAAAGATTCAATATCTTACTTCCAAACTTGTCCGCAATTTCTCCTTTTAGATGTATCCTAAAAGATGTAATCGGGTTTCCAAAGTGTCCTTCCAGCATCGTTTTTTCAAACGTCTTTAAAGGGATCATAAATACTTCAGAAACTCTCTTCGTAAATCCTTCTTCATCTTCGGTGGCTTGAATAAAGAATTTAATTTCAGCAGAAGAAAGGATAGATTTCTTCAATTCTTGATATTAGGATCTAAACTTTATTATAATTATTTCGAATGGTTATTAAGAAACCCTAGTAAAAACCGGTTGCAGGTTTTGGAGGATATGAATATGGTTGTACATCAAGAATATTCTGATAAAGTAAAGAGCATTCTAATACAGGAATTGAAAAATAATATGTTTATAACATCTGAATCTAGATTGAGATCAGCAGACTGGAGCATAGTCTTGAAGAAGGCTTTTAGATCTGATTTTATCTTAAAACCTATCAATAAGAAGGTTGTTGAAATGGATCTACTGAAGGAAGTTATGCAATTACTATCTAAGAGAAGGTTTGAAGAGGTTAGGCGGGTAGAGGTCAAGCAGAAAACCTCTCTAAAAAACTGGTTTTCATTGTATTCAGTAATACTGAGAGATAAAGAAGAAATTTTTGGCTTTGCCGCTATCATATTTATACCTAAGATTTGTCGTCATATTGAATTGAGTCGTGGAGTAATATATGCATGTAGGCATCATATTGCAAGCGAAGAAGACACTATGTTCGAAAAAGCAACATTCGAAAACTTTCAACAGGAGGTAAGACCCCAAATTGAAATTCTTGGAAACCTTTACAGGAGAACCAGAAGGCTCTAAACTGGGCATTACATGTCTTGGTATTGAGTCTACTGCTCACACCTTCGGGGTCTCCATAATCTCAATCGGAGGAAACACTAAGCCTGAAATTCTCTCTGATGTGCGCCGAGTTTACCAACCTGAAAAAGGGAAAGGAATACATCCAAGGGAAGCATCTAGGCATCATGCTAAAATTGCTGCCTCTACCGTAACAGAGGCACTCAAAAAAGCTAAAACACCTATGGAAGACATACATATAGTATCTTTCTCACAGGGACCTGGACTTGGTCCTTGCCTTCGAGTAGGTGCAGTAGTAGCGAGGTCAATCAGTGCTTATTATCATCTACCTCTAATCCCAGTGAATCATGCGGTAGCCCACATCGAGCTTGCAGCGATGCTCACTGGGGTTTCAGATCCTCTAGTTCTTCTAGTATCCGGTGGGCATACAGTCATTACCTCCTTCTCTTCTGGACGTTGGAGAGTTTTCGGTGAAACTCTAGACATAACTATTGGCCAATTGATTGATCAGTTTGGACGCGCAGCCGGTTTTAGTTCTCCTTTCGGTATAGCATTTGAAGAGTATGCCAAAAAATCTCAAAATTTTATTGATCTTCCTTACACAATAAAAGGGAATGATGTATCTTTCTCAGGTCTTCTTACAACTTCAAAGCGTCTTTTCCGTGATGATAAGAAACTTGAAGATATATGTTTCTCGATTCAAGAGACTGGTTTTGCCATGTTGGCCGAGTCAGTTGAAAGAGCCTTAGCATTTGTAGAAAAAGATGAATTATTACTTGTTGGTGGGGTGGCTGCGAATAATAGGCTCCAAAATATGCTTCAAGGCGTATGTAAGATTCATAAATCAAATTTTTTTTCAATTCCTAAAGTATTTAGCGGTGATTGTGGTGCCCAAATATCTTGGAACGGTATTCAAGCATTCAAGGCTGGTGTTTCAGTGGGAATATCTGATAGTTCAGTTAAACCATCTTGGCGATTGGATGAGGTAGATGTTAAGTGGAGAAGCAACTGAAGAAGGGAGCTGAAGCATCGCTTTATCAGACTAAATGGTTCGGAGAGGAAGCTATCCGTAAGATCAGGATACTCAAAACCTTTAGGCAATCAGTTCTTGACCTCAAGCTAAGGCAATCAAGAACTCGACGTGAAGCCTTATTCCTTAAAGAAGCTAGGCGTGTAGGTGTAAACACTCCCCTTGTCTATTTTGTGGATGTAAATAAAGCGGAGATAATTATGCAATTTATACCCGGAAGACGTTTGAAAGAGATTATAGATGTTTATGAAGAAAACTTTTCATTGGAATGGTGCAAAGAAGCAGGGCGGTATATAGCACGACTTCACAGCGCCGAAATAATTCATGGTGACCTTACTACTTCCAATTTTATTATATCCGATAATAGACTTATTCTAATAGACTTTGGATTATCATTCTACTCCCAGAGGCTAGAGGATAAAGCTATTGATATTCATCTTTTGAATATGGTGGTAAAGAGTGCCCATAATATTTACGCTGAAAAGATTATACATGCTGTACTAATGGGTTATCAGGAGATTGCAGGTGAATCGAGTTCTCATAGTCTACTTGAAAGAATGAAGATCGTGGAGCTAAGAGGAAGGTATAAACGAGACGAATAATGAAAGGAAAATAAAGTTTGTGACTGGAAATCCAAACAAGTTTCAAGAGGCTAAGTTAATTCTTTCTGAATATAACCTAAAACTCAAAATGGTGAAAGCAAAGATGATTGAGATTCAGAACGATGAAATTGAAATAATAGCAAACACATCCGTTAAAGAAGCTCAAACCAGAGTTAGTGGGCCTATTATTGTAGAAGATGCGGGGCTTTTTATTAAGGAATTAAATGGTTTCCCAGGTCCTTATTCAGCCTATATACATAAAACTCTCGGTTGCAAGTGGATTTTGAAGCTTCTCGATGATCTTGAGGACAGAACTGCAGAATTTAAATCAGTAGTGGCTCACACCAAAGATGCTACAACACCTACAGTTAAGATCTTTCTAGGGGTTGTAAAGGGAGAGATATCGAGAGAGATGCGTGGGGATCTAGGATTTGGCTTTGACCCCATCTTTATTCCAAAACAATTGGATAGGACTTTCGCGGAGATTAGATTAGAGGAAAAGTGCAAGTACTCACATAGAGCAATAGCTTTAAAGGAGTTTGCATCTTGGTATAATATTAACTGATAGTATCAGCGTAATCTTTATGTTGTAATTATAATTGAAGTGTGCCAGAGAAGAATATGGGTCGAATGTATTCTCATAGTAAAGGTAAATCGCATTCAATAAGACCTACTTCCAAGTGTTCTCCATCCTGGGTTATGTACAGCCAAGATAAAGTTGAAGCGTTGATAGTAAAGATGGCTAAAGATGAGATCCCTCCTAGCTTAATTGGCATTAAGCTCAGAGATGAGTATGGCATTCCTCTCTTAAAAACCTTCATTGGTAAATCTATAACTGAAGTATTAAAAGAACACAATTTGGAAAAAGATATTCCTGAAGATCTTGAGTTATTAGTGAAGCGGGCCAGAGGGATTCAGTCACACTTAAAGAGAAATACTGGTGATAGAAAGAATGTAAGATCCCTTGAGTTGGTAGAAGCCAAGATTCATCGTCTCTCAAAGCGTTACAAGAAGCTAGGTCTTATGCCACCTGACTGGAAATATGTATCCAAGGTAGCACAGCTTGCTTAGTAGCGAATAAATGCATGAGCCAACTAAAAGAGTTCGAAAAAAGAGCGGAAGTTATAGGTAAATGTATTCTTAGTCTTATTGATGAAAAAAAGACTATTCTAATAATTGGGCATCTAGACGCTGATGGTATAACTTCTGCCAGTGTAATGGGTAAAACAATCCAACGAAAGAAAGGTAACTACATAATTCGCATTTACAGTGAAATGAACTCTAAGATACTAATGGAAATTAAAAAAGGAGAATACGACTTCCATATTTTCTGCGAATTAGGTGCAGGATTAGCCACGGAGATTGAAGATATTTTTAAAGACAAATGGATAATCTTGGACCACCACCAAATTCCATCAAAGGAACAGAATATGAAACAGGTCTTTAATATTTGGCAATTCAACTACGATGGAAGCAAAGAAATATCTGCTGCTGGTATGGCCTACTTTGTTGCAAAAAAAATCGACGTGAATAACACCGATATTTCTTGGTTACCTGTAGTTGCTATGATTGCCGATAGGCAGGATCAAGGTGAAAGACGATCAGTCTTAAGTCTAAATAGAATGATACTCGATGATGCTGTAAAAGAAGGACTAGTAAATGTGAGAAGAGATATTTTGCTTTACGGTCGAGAAACAAAACCAGTTTATATGGCTCTAGCATCCATGAATACCCCATTTATACCTGGTCTAAGTGGTAATAGAGATGCCTGCTTAGCAACACTCGCATCCACGGGTTTAGAAATGAAACAAAATGGTCGATGGCGAACTCTGGCAGACTTAGACGAAGATGAGAAAAAGAAGGTGATAGAATCTATCATCCCACATCTTACGCAAGTTGAAACTTCAAATGAAGATGTAGACTCTCTAATAGGAGATGTTTATACGCTTGAAAAGGAAGATGAGCATTCTTCTCTAAGAGATGTACGAGAGTTCGGAACACTCCTCAATGCCTGCGGAAGGATGAAACACGCCGGTGTAGGTGTTTCGATATGTCTAGGTGATAGAAATGAGTCACTTATTGAAAGTGAACAGATTCTTAAAGAATATAGGAAGACCCTGAGCCAATTGATTCAGATGGTTCTCGAAGACGATACCAGAATAATAGAGAAAAACGCATTCAACATGGTGATAGGTGACGGAATAGTGGATGAAGAAATGCTTGGGTCCCTCGCATCTGTATTAAGTGGTATCCCAAGATTCGAACTAAAAATACTATTAGTACGTACAACAACAGTTGGCCATTACAAGTTTTCTCTAAGACGTCCTCCACAAGCAGGTGTCTCAATTAATTTAGGTATAACAGTAAAAGAAATAGCAGATCAGTATGGGGGTAACGGTGGAGGTCACGAAGCTGCCGCTGGTTGTAAAATTCCAACAGCTCGACTAAAAGTTTTCCTGCGGACACTTAATAAGAGGCTACAGAATAATAATGAAAATAATGGTTGATCTTTCAATGAGTTTTCAGGATGAACATCTCCTTGATTCAGTCTATAGATCTCTGGAGCCAGATAATATCGGCTTTCCAGATGGTATAGATTTTAAAATGAATAGATTAAATAAAATCCTTTCCTTTAGACTCGTATCAAAAAACGAGATACTATCTCTATTATCAACCCTTGACGATCTGATAGAATCAATTCAAATTACCTGTAATACCTTGAATAGTTTAAAGGATAGATAGATTATGCTTGATATGGATCTTGTTAGAAATAATCCAAAAAAAGTTCAACAAATGCTTGAGAAGAGACATTTAGAATATCCTTTTTCTGAACTTATAAGATTTGATAAAGAACGTAGAGCCCTCGTCACAAAGATTCAGGAGCTGAAACATCAGAGAAATGTCATATCCAATGAGATAGCGAGGATGAGGACAGAGAATACGAATACCTCTAAGAAAATATATGAAACAAAAGAGATATCGCGACAAATCACTTCAGGTGATGAAAGAATTAGAGAGTTGGATAAACATCTTCATAAACTAGTGGGTGGCCTTCCTAATATTCCTGATGAAACAGTTCCAGATGGAATTGGAGAAGAAGACAATGTTGAGATTATTCAAAACAGCAAACCCCCAACACTTAGCTTCAAGCCCCTTGACCATATAGATCTAGCTCAGAATTTGGGATTGGTGGATCTGGAACGTGCAAGCAAAGTGTCTGGTGCCCGCTTTTATTTCCTAAAAGGTGTTTTAGTCAGATTAAATCATGCTTTGATCAACTATGCTCTAGACTTTCTAGATAGTAAAGGATGGATTCTTATTCAACCACCGTATATGTTAAAGAAAGATGCAATCAGCGGTTCAATAATATTGTCTGATTTTGAAGACGTAATCTATAAGATAGATGATGAAGATCTATACCTAATTGGAACTTCAGAGCACGCAATTGCCTCAATGTATATGAATGAAATACTACGGGGTGGAGAATTACCTCTTCGCTATGCAGGTGTGAGCCCTTGTTTCAGAAAAGAGGCGGGTGCCCACGGTAGAGATACAAAAGGAATATTTAGGGTTCACCAGTTTGAGAAAGTTGAGCAATTTGTATTCTCAAGACCTGAAAACTCTCAAAATGAGCTTGAATTCATGATACGAAATGCTGAAGACTTTTTTAATGCTCTACAAATACCATATAGAATCGTTTCTCTCTGTGGGGGAGAGTTGGGAAAAGTCGCATCAAAAACATATGATCTTGAAGCTTGGTTCCCTGGTCAGGAGAAGTATAGAGAAGTAGTATCATGCAGTAACTGTACTGATTATCAGGCGCGAGGCTTGTTAGTGAAATTCAGAGATAAGCCACACGAGACATCAAAATTTGTCCACACCTTGAATAGCACATTGGTAGCAACTGAACGTACACTTATCGCCATAATGGAAAATCACCAGACGAAAGATGGATCAATAAAAATTCCAAAGGTGCTTAAGCCATATGTAGGTAATCTTGAAGTTATCGAAGCCCCATAGATTATCACCAATCTACAGAACAATGTTTTTTTTATAGAAAATGAAATATTTATCTAATCGGGTTAGAATAATATTATATCAAATAGTAGAAATAAAATATATTGATATTATATAATTAAATATCAACGGATAACTTATATCCTAATCCTAGATGAGCTTAGTGCTCAAGTATGGCTAGAGGAAGAAAAAGGCAGAAAATAAAGGATAAGTGGCGGATAAAGAAGTGGCTTATCGTAAAGGCACCTTTACCCTTCGGTGGGGATTCTGTCGCCTATATTCCTATTACAAGCGAGGCCAAAGCGATTGGAAGAGTGGTTGGAACTACACTTTTTGATATCTTAAAGCAGGATCCTCAACATTACTCGATTAAACTCTACTTCCAGATCGAATCTATAGAAGGCGATATTGCTCATACAATAGCGAAAGGTCATGAGTATTCACGTGAATATCTTAGAAGTATGGTACGCCGTGGGTCTTCCAGTATACGATTAATAAAGAATTTCACTACTCGAGATCAAGCTATTGTACAAGCACAAATTGTTGTTTTTACTCTGGGACGACTTAACACTTCTAGAAAACATGCAATCCGAAAAGTTACGGATGAAGTTACAGAACAGAAGGCTACTGAACTTACCTATAATCAATTCGCACAGGAAGCTGTATTAGGAAAAATCGCTTCAGATATCTATAATGCTGCCAAAAAGATATCCAGATTACGACACGTAGGAGTGAGTAAGACCAAGCTCATTAAAAAGCCATCGATTGAAGTTGAAGATATGGTGACCTTAAAACCTCAGCCCGAAGAAACCGAAGAGGTGGATGTTCCTGTTACGCCAATATCTTCAAATTAAGTTAACTCAAGCATCTTATCTATTGATCTTCTTGCCTTTACCGCGATATTTTTAGGCACTTTTACTTGATAAATCATCTCCTTAAGAGATTTATATACAGTATCTAGTGTAGTTTGCTTCATATACTCACAAACCGCATCTGGATTAACTGGCAGAAAAGTCTTGCGAGGATTATCCCTCTTCATTTTGTAAAGTATGCCCACCTCAGTAGCTATTATGAATCTACTAGCACTCGATTCTTTAGCACGCCTTATCATACCTTCAGTCGAAAGGATATGTGTATCCTTAGACGATATGTCTCCGTTGGCTAAGTAATACATGCTTGGAGTCAAACATCCGCATTCAGGATGGATTAGGAATTCTGCTTCTGGATGTTGACCTCTCAGATTGTTCACTACGTTTGGCCGTATACTTGCGTGAACATGACACTCTCCAGGCCAAAGTTGGAGTTTTCGTCCGGTAATTGTTTGAAGATATGTACCTAAGAAAATATCAGGCAGAAAAAGGATTTCTTTATTGGATGGAATTGCGTTTATGACTTTTAAAGCATTTGTTGAAGTGCAGCAATAGTCGCTTTCCGCTTTAATTTCTGCAGTGGTGTTAATATATGAAACCACAATTGCATTTGGGTGCTTCATTTTCCATGTCTTAAGCTGATCTATGTTTATTGTATCTGCTAAGGAGCAACCTGCTGCAGGATCCGGTACTAGTACTGTCTTCTCTGGAGATAATATGGCAGCTGTCTCGGCCATAAAATTTACTCCACAAAATACTATTGTTTCTGCCTCTGTTTCAGCTGCCTTTTGGGAGAGCTTTAACGAGTCTCCAGTAAAATCAGCTATATCTTGTATTTCACCTAGTTGATAATTATGGGCTAAAATAATAGCTTTCCGTGTCTCCTTCAATCTCTGTATATCTTCTATAAGATGATCTATTTGCTTTATCTCGAGTCTCTCCAACCTTTGTTTCACTTTATATCAGACCTTGGACATTAATATACAATATTTTACTTGCAAAAGGTTAATTCAATTCCAAAACTTAGGCAAAAACTGCCAACGATATTCATATTAATCTTCTAGGTTCCTACTTTCATACCTCCTGAAATATTCGATCTTAATGTTTCGATTGCAGAGAGAACTGCTAAATAACTCGTTTTTGGATTTGATGGGTGTTTATAATTCTCTAATTGAATCTTCATCTTTCCGAACTTTCCTTTAATCTCTATCTCATGGATATTCATGGTTATAGTAGGGTCAACGATGACCCTGACAACAGTATTCTGTCCACCTATCCCAGCTAGGCTCAAGGCTGCTGAAACATTGGTGTTAGATGGAAAAAGCTTGACAGCGTCATTGGCACATCCTTGAAAAATAATCTTAGGTTCCTTTAAGTCATCGAAGTCTTTCACTATTCCCTGGAAATCAGGTGAGGCCTTTAATGATTCTGGATTCTTACGTATAGTTGAAACAACTCTTTCTAATCCCTCAAGTTTTGCGGCCTTTACAACATCTAACCCACCTATTGCACCCGAGGGTACTTGTACTTGTCTCCCATGCTTTTTAGCTGCTTCTTTTATTCTCTTCAAGAATTCTTTATCAAGCAGAGCACCTGTGCTCATAATCAGGATGTCCTTTCCTGATGTGATCACTCTTTCGGAATAACTAATAACAGCCTGTTGAGAAGCTGCCTCTACTATTATGTCTGCACCACCATTTCTTAGAAACACTTCGAACTCGTAATATTTTTTAGGTTTATGATTCAGTTTTTGGACAAGAGTCTCAATTCGATCATCAAATAAGTCAAATAATGCTACTAGCTCAACATTATTTACAACACCCGAATCGATAGCTTCTGCTAATGTAGTTCCGATTGCTCCGCATCCAATAATTCCAACTTTTATCATGTAATGTATCTCCTTCGTTCAGATTATCTCAAGATCAAAATCGATGTTCTTCGCTGAATGGGTTATCCAGCCCAAAGATATTGCATCAACACCCGTCTCACTGTATGCCTTAACATTCTCTAATCTGATTCCTCCTGAAACTTCGAGAAATATTCCATTTCTAACTTGTCTTTCTTTTAATATCTTAATTACTTTTGAAACTTCTTGTGGGGACATATTATCCAGTAGAACAATATCTGCTCCAGCTTCAGCAGCTTCCAAAGCCTCTTCTGCCGACGAAGCTTCTACCTCTATTTTCTTCGTGAAACTAACATTCTTTCTTGCCAATTGTACAGCTTTTGTAACAGAACTAGTAATCTTAAGGTGATTGTCCTTAATGAGAACGGCATCATCAAGTCGTAATCGATGTGGATCACCCCCTCCAGACTTGACAGCTTTCTTATCAAAGATTCTAAAACCTGGTTGAGTTTTACGAGTTGCTGCAACCCTTATCTTCTGGTTGGCCCTTCTGGCCTCTTTAACCATCTTATTTGTCTCAGTGGCAACTCCAGACATTCGACCTAAAATATTGAGTGAAGTTCTTTCAGCCTTCAAAATTGACCTTGCTTTACCACTTACCTTAATGATAACAGTATCTTCTTCAACAGAATCACCCTCCATAATCAAACCTTGGGCTGAGCATTTTAGGAGATTGAATGCTAAGATAGCTTCCTCAACTCCTGATATCACGGCTTTCTCATTGCAGATTATCTTGGCCTTTACATGTCTTTCAGCATCAATAATTGAGTTAGTTGTAATATCTCCTGAACCCAAATCTTCACGGAGGAACTCCAATATTTTTAGGCTCAATCTCGATTCTACTATTTCTTTCTGAGATTCTATCAATTCTCTTACATTCTATTCATTTAGCGGTAAGATAAGGTTTTAGTAATAAGCAGAAAAAATACATACAAGTAGTCTTTAGGTAAAAACTGCTGAGGAATTTATTTGATTAATATCTTGATAATGACTCCAAGAAGATCTGAAAGAGCTCTGCACAATATTTTCGAGATTCTTAGTGATATCAATATTAAATTCAAAACTATTGACGAAATTTCTGACTCTGATGCAAAATGGGGGGACTTTGTACTTATATTGGGTAATGATAATGATATACTAAAGACTTTTCATAAGATCTTTAAACTGAATATACCTATTCTTGGTGTAAATGAAAATGATGACGGAAAGTTCCTCACAGAACTTGGATTATCTAAACTTAGACAAGTAATCCAACAAATCTCCAAAGGAAAATTCGAAGTGGAAGAATCTAAAACTCTAACCGTAAAGACAGACAGCATAGAATGTCCACCAGCTGTCAATGAAGTCGCAATCTTTCCACATCGATCCGCCACCCTTCTGGAATATACTCTAAAGGTGGATGATGAAGAGATATGGACTGACAGTAGCGATGGATTGATTATTGCTACTCCCACTGGCTCAACTGCATATGCTATGTCAACTGGTGGACCAATGATATTGCCACAGGCCAGTGTCTTTACTGTAGTTTCTGTTAATTCTTTGGATGTGACACGTAGACCCTTAATTATACCAGATGATTCTAAAGTAATGGTGGATAACATAGTCAGCAGACTTCAGTGCGAAGTAATAATCGATGGTATCTATCGCTCAAAGATAGGTAAAATGGTTGAAATATCTAAGTCAATAAACCCTGTGCGTCTTATTAGGTTGACTAAGACTTCACATACCACTAATAAGATGGCAAAGAAAATCATTCTTGCTCGTGATCTTCTTGCCATGCCACCAAGTGCAAAACTGATGCTAAAGACCTTGGAATATGAGGGGCCATTGAGCCGCCGAGATATATTGAAGAAGACAATGCTTCCTGATAGAACAGTCAGTCTGGCGCTATCAAGCCTTCTTGATAGGGGTTTAGTTAAAAGGAGATCTTCTCTCAGAGATGGACGTGAGAAAATGTATTCCACAGTGTAGATGAAAAAGCTTATACCATATACATTAACTCATTTGTTCTTAAATAGTTTTTGTGATATCATTGTGAATCGTATAATAACTCATATTATCCTAATAATTTCGGTATTATCTATATGCATAGTTTTCGCTGGATACTATGGAAATATAATTAAAATAGGAACATATGAGAATAACTATCCTAATTGGTGGCGTTTGTCAGCAAATTATACGTTAACGGGTAATGTGGAATCAATGAGTATTGATCAGGATACCGTTTCAAATGATACAATAACAGTAACTGTAACAAATCCTGGGGATCTCTATTTATATATTAGATCCATATACATTAATGAAAAACATCATAATGTCTATTCTGGCAACTCATATGTCTTTGATGCGAATGGATATTTCTATTATAACCGGAGAGTGCCTTCAGGTGGATTCGGTGTCATTAGATTGAATACAGAATTAGCAGATCTTACCCCTAAAGATGATGTTTATGATGTAACGGTTGTTACTAATAGAGGTGACCTAGAGAAATCTTTCTTGATAGAAACTTCAACTTTTCAAAGTCCATCAATCTTAAATTCTCTGACTCCGTATCTTATCCCCATTCTATTGGTATCTTATGCTAGCATATACTATTATCGAAGGTTCCAGATACCAAATTAAAGAGTAATTTAACCTCTACTATATCTAGAAACTATTTTTATAACATCAGAATCTTTTAAAATATAATCCGCGCCCAATTGAAGTCCTGTTTTTACATCAAATGCATGCAAAAATGTTTCTCCAAGGTCACTATGAATAATGAATGCCAAATCTTTGGCTGTAGATCCTTTCTGTACTATATAGGCATCTGGGAGGATGTTACCTTTCTTGTCAGATAACTTATTCTCATCTTCAACAGGATAAACTACTATTCCATCTAAGAGGTCGAGGTAAGCTGAATTTATTGTAGTTTGTACGCCTGTAGAACCCCAAATATCCAAGACATTTTTTTTAACCATTTCCAAAGCTTTGACCTGAGCGATGGTGGGGTTACTAGTATTCAACATTTTGAATGTTGATCCTCCTGCCAAATAGTCTATCATCTTAATTTCTGCTGCTTTCCTAAGTAGGAGCTCTGCTTCGGCAGCACAGGGAACAAATAATCGGCCTGTTGCTTTGATATGCTCAATATTTTCTTTCGCAAATGGGTTATCTATCTTATTAGCTGCGATTATGGATGGTTTTGATAATTCTCGAAGAGATATACAGAAATTCATTATATCATCTTCACTCCAACTCGTTGGTTTGTCTATTGTTAGATTTTTCTTTTCTGCAGCAGTGAGGATATGCTTCTCTGTTATAGCAAGTCCACTCAACCTTTCCGAGATCATCTCAGCTGTTTTTCCAGTGTTTGATTCAGAATTATTGGATATTCGTCGCCAATCTTTCAATAATAACTGCCTTAACCATAGATCAAATTCTTTTTCAACAAAATCTATGTCAGTAATCGGGTTGTCAATCACTTCTTCTGTCGTTACGCCTTCTTCATCCGTTAAACCGGATGCATCAACTACATGTATTAAAGCGTCGACCTGTCTTATATCATCTAAAAATTTGTTTCCCAGCCCTCTTCCTTCAGCTGCGCCTCTTACAAGACCTGCTATATCTACAAGCTTAATGGGAATCAGACGTGTACCATTTATGCATCGGGAATTTACGGGGTTATCTTCTACATTTAGAGTTCTACATATACAATGGGTGGATACATATGCCACTCCAAAGTTTGGCTCAATTGTAGTGAAAGGGTAGCTTGCCATTGGGACGTTGAGCAAAGTAGCTGCATTGAAGAAGGTTGATTTTCCTACATTAGGTTTCCCTATTACCCCCAGTATCATGCATATCGTTGGACACATGCTAAGCATATAAAGCGAGCTGACTCTCTTAATGGATTAATCTAAGGGTAGGTAATTGGAAAAAAATCCTTTAGGGAATAACTTTTTGATTTTTTTAGCAATGTAAATTGAAGATAATCAGCTAATCTATAGAGCGTTGTCGGAAGTATTATAGGGATAATGATGTCGTGCGATTATGGGGCGAGAACATAGTTGTCTAAAACAAAGATTCTAGTTTGTGATAGCATCTCTGAAAAGGCGGTGAATCTGCTGAAAGATACCGGATTTGAAGTATCCTATTTACCATCCATAACCCCAGAGGATCTACTCTTAACAATCCCTAATTACGATGTTGTAATAATAAGAAGTAGGACTGAGATAACCCAGGAATTAATTTCTGCAGGAAAAAAGTTGAAGATTATCGGACGAGCGGGTGTGGGATTAGATAATATAGATCTTAAGGCTGCTGAAGAGGCAGATGTTGAAGTGTACAATACGCCAGATTCTGTAACCAACTCCGTGGCTGAGCTAATCCTTGGTATGATGCTGAGTCTATCCAGGGGTATTTGTATAGGAAATTCGAGTTTGAAAGAAGGCAATTGGATGAAAAGTCACCTTAAAGGCTTTGAGTTAAAAGATAAAGTATTAGGAGTAATTGGATTAGGACGAATAGGAACACGTCTTTCTGAGCTCGTGCAAGCAATAGGTATGAATATTCTATTCTATGATATTGTTGAGGCCCCAAAAGAAACAATTGAGAAATTAAACCTAAAATATGCTGAAATTGATGACATTCTTACTAAATCTGATTATATCACATTGAATATTCCATTAACTCAAGAGACCAAACACTTCATATCTGGAGAAAAGATATCTAAGATGAAGAAAACTGCATACCTCATCAATGCTTCAAGGGGAGCAGTTGTGGATGAGAAAGCGTTACTGGATGCGTTGAAGAATGATCGCATTAAGGGTGCTGCTCTTGATGTATTTGAGAATGAGCCTCCAGGGCGAAATAAACTTGTAGTTATGTCTAATGTGGTGTGCACTCCACACATTGGTGCACAGACAGTGGAGGCACAGGAAGCAGCAGCTATTGAGGTGTCCAAAAGGATTATTGAGTTCTTTAGGTTTGTTGGATAATGTTTAAGAAGAGTTCAAAATCATACTGGTAGTCTAAAGAATGTACCGCGCAATAGAGAAAACTTGGCAAAATATGATCAAGAACAAAAGTAATGAACTAAAGTCAAAAGGTATAGCTCTAAGAAGACGACATACTATTGAACGACTTGAAAGACCCACTCGTCTTGATAGGGCCAGACGAATGGGATATAAGGCAAAACAAGGTTTCATCATTGTTAGAATTAAAGTTGGCCGAGGAGGTATGAGGAGAAGTAAACCCAGTGGAGGAAGGAGACCTAAACACGCGGGGATATTGAGAATGAAGGCTAATGTCAATATGCGTCAAACTTCTGAGAATAGAGTTGCCAAAAAGTTTCCCAACTTGAAGGTTCTCAATTCATATTTCTTATATAAAGATGGCAAGCACGCTTGGTACGAGGTTATTCTGATAGATCCAAGTCATCCATCTGTAAAGAGTGATGGGGTTGTTGGGATAATTGCAAAAAATGCCTAGAAGCCAACAGCAATCGGATTAGATGGCTTAATCAATTCACGAAGAAGAATGGTTGCATACGAACCTTTTTGAAGTGCGAATTGAAGGGAAATGAAAGATTTATCTCTTGAATAGGTCAAGATTTTCAAATCATTAACCAGTAGATGAGGTGTTCTAAAACCTCCCTCCATGCTTAGTTCAGACATCTGATTATTATAGAATAGTTTCTGCGATATTCCTTCTTCATCAAGTATGTTTTGAGTAATCTTATCAAATCTGCCGATACCCGCTCTAAAGGCGTACCCTACAAGTTGGACCATTGGAAGGATTTTCTTTGTATTATATGATATCACTCTGCTTTTTGCTCTTCTAATATCTAATATATTTCCATCTTCATTAACTGCTCCATAAATATCTCCAATATCGACTTCTCCTAAATTGAGACCCCTATTAACAGCTATTGACATAACTCTATTGAAGATATATGATTGATAGGCGTTTACGAAGAACCTCCTAATAGTAATTGGAACTGCTCTTAGGGCTACAATCCAATTATTAGGATGGTCAATAAGAGACTTTAAGACTAGTCTCTCAATATCTTGTTTTTGATTAAGTTTCTTTATTAGCGAAGGATAATTACCTGGATCCTCGATATCTTCTTTTGACAATGAAGTCTTCTTGTCATCTACCTCAATGTGCCCAAGGATAAATGTAACTGCCTCTTTGAATTGTTTTTTCACTATTGCTCTTCCAATTAGATGATTATTGGGTTTATTAGATCCAAATCTTTGATGTCCGTAGAAATTTGGTATACGATAATCGTTGATAAAACATTTCAACTCCGAAATGGATTTTTTTACTTGTTCAAAATTGGTTTCTATGTTTGATATTCTTATTGTAAATCTATTTCCTACTAAGTTTTTTCTTGTTAGGCGTTTTCTATAATATCCAAAGAGGTCCAGTGATATCTGTGATGATACTTGAATCGTTCGCGGTATCTCTTTTTTCAGCATCTTAGGGCTTATGTATTGTATTGTTTGAGCTTGTTTGTCCTTAAGTCCAAGGTAGTGCGCGTTCCATCCTAGGCGATCACGAATCTGTCGCATAGCATGAATTGTGTCAACCCCTTCTTTAACAAGTCTAAGAATAGGATATTCATTATCGGGTGTCGGTTTCTCTGATATGTTTGAATGGATCTCGGAGCTTATTAATTCTTCCACTTTGAAATCTTCATATCTATCTTTTATTCTGCCCCCGATGCCTTTGAAATCAGTAGAGTAACTTTCGATACCTATCTTTGAATCATAGCAATATTGACTTATTTCAGTTTTCATCAAAACCATTTCTCTAGGTTTTCTGATCTTTCATTCTCAACTTTCTTAAGCTTATCAAGCGCTCTATTTACTCTGTCTTCAGAAAAGGCTCGTTCACCACATAGAAATACATTAATCTTTTCCCGGTCAGGCCGACTCCATATAAGCTTCTTCTTTGGCTTTGTGATTGCGGGTTTGAGAAATATTTTTCGAATTGCAGGATAATCTATCTTCTGTAATTCTTTCCTAATGTTATCTATCTTCTCAAGACAACCGTATTTCTGTATATACTTTAGGGCCGTAATAGGACCAATTCGTCTAAACCCGTCAGGATTAAAATCTGTTCCCACCAATATTCCAATATCGACAAGTTGCTCATATGTTACCCCAAGATGCCCTAGGGTCTTCTCTAAATTTATCTCTTCAGGGGCAATGTCCATATAAACTCTTTTTCCTGGTAACTTCCTCTTTCCAGTTACCGTTACGTTCCTAACTAGTCTCTTAGCGCCAAAGAGGAGAGCATCATAGTCTTGGCTAACAACATCTGTTGCTATATTGATTTTAGTTAAGTATGATGCAGTTGCTTCTCCTTCTGAAGATGCTTCAATCCAAGGTATTCCTAGCAGTTCTAACATTCGTTTCGTATCATCTATCATGTATTCTTTCAGGTGAGATGTAGATTGGGCGTATTTTCTAGCTTCTGCTAAATCACCTTTGGATATCGATTCATTATATAATTTAACTGCCTCTTGCTTGACTTTTCGTCTTCTCTCTATTTCAATAGTCTTTAGTGACGGAGGTTTACCATCTAGGATATAGATCGGTTTAATATCTAATTCCAGTAAGTTTATGTTTCTATAGAACAAACCACTCAGATGGCTGGTTACTCTTCCTTCTTCATCCATTAAATAATTACCACTTTCACCTCTAATGATGGATAAAAACTGATAGAGTGCATTGTATGTATCCACAGCTATTGTTCGACCTGAAAGCTGCTGGAGATTTATTTTTAATGGATTAATAATATCTCTTAGATTAACTCCCAACTATATGTTCTCCATATTTTTTAATAGAAAGAGTTACTTTTAACTTTGAAGCCTTAACTCTTAGAAAATAGGTAGTCATAGATAATGAATAGGGATTGGAGATGTCTAAGGTGCGGATATATACACATATCTGATATTGAAGGAAAGTTTCCCGCTAAATGCCCTGTCTGCAAATCCACGCGTTTAATGAGAATGCCCCAAAGACAAAAAAAATGAAAGTAAATATATTCTCTCTATTGACGAAATATACAGTTTATTGACTAGGAACTCCATAATTCAAGTTTTGTAATGAGAAAAGATGCGCAATAATCTTAGAGAATCTGGTGTTATTCACATTTTTTGCCTCTAAAGAGAATGGACCAATAATAAAAATCCTCACTAAGAATGAAGATGAAGAGTATCTATTACTGATTAAAAATCAGTCCTTTGGTTTAGCTATTATAAACCACTTCGTAGTCATTATCTCTCCAGATTTACCCACTTATCCCCATGTAGGAGTTAATAGCTCATAGTTAAAAAAGTTAATAGAGATTTTCAATGAAGACCGTTAACTGTAAACATTCTTTGTTCTTGTTGGCAAGTGATTGTACATCTTTTCATAAATCGATTCATACCACGATATAATATCGGCATTAATTGAAGGCTTAACATTTCTGAAGGCAAAATCAAAATCTTGATTCATTATAATTAATTTTTTTGCAGTTCTATTCAATGCGGATATTGCGGTTTCTCTACAAAGCGATTCAAGATCAGCACTAGAATAGCCATCTGATTTATGGGCAATATCAGACAATAATATATTATTTGCAAGAGGCATTTTTTTTGTGATTACTCTAAGAATAGCTTCTCTGCTTTGTTCGTCAGGTGGGGCTACAAATATGGTGAGATCTATTCTTCCTGGACGTATGAGAGACAAGTCGAGCAAATCCGGTCTATTTGTAGCAGCTACCACAAAAATATCTCCAGCATTGTATATACTATCAATCTCTGTCAGAAGTTGACTGAGAACTCTTTCTCCTACCCCATCATCTTCGGTTCCATTAGATCTGAATTTACTAATGGAATCAATTTCATCAAAAAAAACTATACAAGGTGCTGAGGCCTTTGCCTTTCTAAATACCTCACGAATTGCCTTCTCAGACTCGCCAACCCATTTGGATAAAACCTCTGGGCCGCGAACAGTGATGAAGTTGGCTCCACTCTCTGTGGCGATAGATCGTGCCAAAAGCGTCTTCCCACATCCTGATGGACCATATAATAAAACACCTCTTGCAGGTTTGACTCCAGCTTTTCTAAACAATTCTGGATTCTTAATCGACCTAATCACATTATCATTAAGCTTCTTCTTTAAATCATCCAAACCCCCTATGTCACTCCAACTAACTGAAGGGGTCTCAACATAAAACTCCCTCAAGGCTGTAGGAACGATGTCTTTAACGGCTTCAAGGAAATCTTCTGAGGTAACATTGAGTTTATCTAATACTTCTGGTGCAATAATTTCATTTTCGATGTCAATATCTGGGATATATCGTCTTAATGCTTTTAGAGCTGATTCTCTGCAGAGAGCTCTAAGGTCAGCTCCAGTATATCCGTGTACAAGTTTGGCCATTTCTTTAAGTGATACCTCCTTTGAAAGTGGCATACCTCTAGTATGTATTCTAAGAATTTCGAGTCTAGATTCAATGTTCGGTACACCTATTTCAGCTTCTCTATCAAATCTACCAGGCCTTCTTAAGGCAGGGTCAACTCCCTCAGGCCTATTAGTGGCCCCCATAACCACTACATCACCTCTATCTGATAGTCCGTCCATCAATGCCAAAATCTGAGCCACAACTCTCTTTTCTACATCTCCAAATACATCTTCACGTTTTGGTGCAACCGCATCTATCTCATCGATAAAAATTATGCTTGGTGCGTTCTCACTTGCTTCTTTGAATATCTCACGTAGCTTTGATTCAGTTTCACCATAATACTTATTCATGATCTCCGGACCATTAACTGAGAAAAATCTGGCCTCACATTCATTTGCCAAAGCTTTCGCCAGAAGAGTCTTGCCACACCCTGGAGGACCGTGAAGCAATATTCCGCTTGGAGCTTCTATGCCCAACCTCTGGAAGATTTCTGGGTGGCGTAGAGGCAGTTCAACGATTTCGCGAAGTCTACCTATCTCGTCTTTCAACCCACCAATTTCATCATAAGTTATTGTAGATGATACCTTCCTTTCAGCTATGGGTTCAGCGAGAATTATTATACGTGAATTCTGCTCTACTTTCACAATACCTTTTGGTTTTACCTGGGATATGTTGAATATAATTGGATTACCCAGAACGACTACCGAGATATCATCTTTTTCAGTTATGGGAAAATCTTTTATGCGATTTTTTACAAAATCTGAAAAATCTTTGTCAACCGTTAGTCTTGCTCCTACAGGTGCAAGGGTCACACTGCGGGCTGACTTTGCATTTTCCTTATTTACTGAAATAAAATCATTTAATCTGATACCTGCATTCTTTCGAGTTTGCCCGTCAATCCTCAGAATTCCCTGCTTTTGATCAACGGGATCCAACGGCCAAGCAGTAGCAGCGCTAGACCCTTTACCCTTAAGTTCAACAACGTCTCCAGCTATTATCTTAAGAGAATTCATAGTATCAATATCTAACCTTGCCCTACCTTTACCTATATCTCTCTGTTTAGCTTCAGCCACCTTCAATTGAATCTTAGATACCCGCTTCTCTCTAACCATTGAGATGCCTCCGTCTCTAAGTTTAGTGATGAATAAGTGGTATAAATTTTATTCTACATGCACCTGATTACTTAATGTTAGTTGAACTCCGACTTATGCCGATTACATCAACTTGACTTACTATATCTGAAGCTTTAATAGCCTCCTCTAAAGCATCAATCGCACCATCTTTCTCTTCTAACTGAATATCTAAAATCGATGCTATCAAACCAAAAGCTATAGGTTCTTCGCTCTGGTTCTTTATGGCCACGTTATCTGGTAATTTACTCTTAATAGATTCAACGATATCATCACTCTTTATTCCAGCATCAGTAGGAAGTATTTTTAATCTCGCTGTAACAAACAACAAAAATAATGGCACCTAAGGTCCTTCAAAACCACAGTTTATACACCTATATTTCCGTGAAAATTTTCGGCACTTTTCACATCGCCATACCAAAATATCTCCACATTCTGGACAATTGAATCTCGACGCTTTATCCCCTGGCATTATAGGCCTATTACAAGATGAGCACACCGGTAATTGTGCACTTTGATGCTTTTCAGACATATCTTTTCACTTTGACCCTAATAATCATATATTAAAACAGTTTGTTCCACATCTATTCTTTCTTCGAAAATACCGTATTAATCTAACGCTACCTAATGTTTATTTTACTACAAAGAAAGTTGTCATTAACACCCTAAAGGGATGTTTATGAATAATGTTAATATTATCTATTTGTATAGATATAAATCAGTTATTTTGACAGTCGAAGTAATGACCTTAGACTTTCTAACTTATCGACCCCCGCTATACTTGCTATTTGGATTATGTTTTTCAAACCAAGGGTCTTAAGCAGAGCTATCGAGTGATAATCAAAGTCACTCTCTGAAGATATTTTTGTAAGAATATTTGAGGATGATACCGCTGTAAATATCTTATCAATATTATCATTATCAAGCCTCTCAAGAATCCTTCTTACTTGTAACAACAACCCAAATTCTTTACCAAAAAGATTTCTCCAAGCCCGTTCATACTCTTTTATTCTAAATGAATCTCCTGAGGATAAGCTCTCTCCTAAATATTTTCCAGCAAGCATTCCTCCCACACCACCACTGTATATTCCTCCTCCTGTGGTCGGTTTGGCCTGACCAGCAGCATCACCAACAGAAACAATACGTCCAGATAAAAAATTATCTATAGGCCCACCAACAACTATTTGTGCTGCTGTTTTTTTAACAACTGTACCTTCTTTAGACGCTATAAATTCATCAAGAATCTTGAACTGGTTAACACCATTTCCTGCTACACCTATTTTTGCAGAGTCACTACTGATTGGTATGACCCAAATGAAATAACCAGGAGATTTCATCTGGTTAAAATATATTTCAACTCTATCACGGTCAAACCAATTCCCAATTACTTCAAACTTAGCTGCCTGAAGAATCTTATTTTTATCCGGCAAAGATAAACATCCAGCAGCATTTACTACCCATTTTGCTGTTTGAATATTTGATTTAGACTCAACGCGTACTTTTCCATCCTTTTCAATCTTGTTAGTTACCCTATTCCCCACTTTAATATCAACCCCACTTCTACTAGCTATCTTAGCCAATTCACGATCAAACTGACTTCTATTCAGTACTAACACCCTCTGTCTACTTGCATCTAATTCAATTGTTAATCCACTAGGAGAATAAAGGATAGCTCGCTTGATAATGTTCTGAATAACACGGTTTGTTGGTGCAATGCCTATTGTTTCTAGACATTTCATGCTAACAAGACCGTCACATCTTTCAGGAATACCTATCTCCAAATCTTCCTCTAGAATCTGGACAGTAAAACCTGCCTCCGCTATCCCCTTGGCTGCCAAGAGCCCAGAAACACTTCCACCAATTGTAATTACATCCCAGTCAGATTTCAGAATATTCGCCTCTTTTGACAAAGCTTATTCGTAGCTATATTTTAAAGGATATCCAACTTTGACACAAAAATTTAAGCAGGTTATAGTTATTAGATCTGATTTAAAGATGGGGAAAGGAAAATTATCAGCTCAAGTAGCACATGCAGCCGTCTTGGCGACAGAAAAAGCGAGAAAAACAAGAAAAAGGGTCTACAGGGAATGGACTTCAACAGGACAGGCCAAGATTGTTGTGAAAGTCAATAGTCTTGATGCTCTCTTAGATATTCATCTAATTGCTGAGAGAGAAGGATTGATTACATCAATAATTGAAGATAGAGGGTTGACGCAACTCAAATCTGGAACAATAAGCTGTATTGGTATTGGCCCTGATTACTCGTCAAAAATAGATCGAATCACAAGCTCCCTGAAACTCCTCTAATTGTTACGAGAATATGAGGATCTTTTTTGAAATTCTAGTGATAGAGTTGGTAGAAGCAGAGATATTGAATGCAAGTTTAACTGTTATAGGAGGTGGACCAGGTGGTTATTCTGCAGCTTTGAGAGGTATTCAGCTTGGTTTAGATGTGATTCTTATAGAGAAAGAGAAGTTGGGAGGAAATTGTTTGAATATTGGGTGTATCCCAAGCAAATTACTTCTTCATACCACTGGTATTCTGCAACATGTGCACAATGCTGTCAAAACAGGTACTCTAATCGGTAATGTTCAATTAGATTGGAACTGTCTCCTAACTCAAAAGAATGTCTTGATAAATGACATGATTACAGAATTAGAGAAACTTTTACTGAGAAATGGTGTTAAAGTAGTTCATGGGCATGGACGATTATCTTCAGTAGGGATTGTTGAAGTGGATAGAAAAAAAGGACCACTAGAAATTAATTCTAATGCAATAATAATTGCCACTGGTTCTAGGCCATCTATTCCATTGATTCATGGAGCAATGCACGCCGTTACCACCACAAATCTCCCTGACCTTAGTAGAGTACCGGCCAGTATGGTGATAATTGGGGGAGGACCCGAAGGAGTTGAATTTGCAACTATTTTTCATGATATGGGTATTGATGTAACAGTGCTTGAGGAAACGGACCATCTCCTCCCAATTGAGGATGAAGATGTCAGCCGGGTTCTTGAAAAGGTTCTCCGCGAAAGTGGTGTAAACGTTTTTGTGAAAACAAAAGTTTCTGGAATATCAGAAAGTGATGGTGTAAAAACTGTTTCAATTCAGCAAAATGAAGTTAAAAATAAACTAAAAGCAAATGTAGTAGTTTTGGCTATGGGACGGAAATCTAATATTGAAAATATTGGGCTTGAGGCCCTTTCTGTGGCTACAAAAAATGGTTTAATCCAAGTCGATAGACATATGGCTACAAACATTAAAGGAATATTTGCAGTCGGAGATGTTACAGGTGGTGGATTGGCACATGTGGCATCAAATCAAGGTACTGTGGCCGCTGAGAATGCTTTTGGACTTGGCTCTGTATACGAGGGACTTACAATTCCAAGATGCCTCTATTCTCGCCCTCAAGTTGCTGCTGTCGGTTTGAATGAGAAAACTGCGAAGAGCAAGGGATTCGATGTAAAGATAGGAAAATCAAAAATGAATAAGAATGTTAAAGCGTTACTAATTGGTGAAACTCAAGGTTTCACTAAAATAATTGTTGAATCAATATCAAGAAAAATCTTAGGTGTAAATATTGTTGGAGAGCATGCTTCAGAAATTATTTCAGAAGCTTCACTAGCAATACGTTTAGGTGCAACAGTAGATGATATTGCTGGCACAGTTCATCCATACCCTACTTTCTCAGAAGCATTAACAGAGGCTGCTCAAGATGCTGAAATAAATTAAAATAAATTATTCTTGTAATATCGTCTTCTGATTTGTAATATATCAGTAAGATCTGCCATAAGAGAAGTTAGGATTTATTATACATCCGAATTAGAAAGTACTACTTGTAATATTATAAAATTCCTTAAAATATAAATGGGCAAAGCTTATAACTACAAATATAGTTTCGGGACCTGCGCATCAGTTTGGCGGCGTCCATATCAAGTGAATGGGCACAGCCCGAGCTGTGAAATATGGACCTCCAGATACGCAAACAAGAATGGAGATTCAATAAAGTTGAATCTGACATAAGCTAATAACCCCATAAAAATCTAACCGTACTCTCGACTCCGGTTGATCCTGCCGGACCCGACTGCTATCGAAGTGGGACTAAGCCATGTTAGTCGAACGTCTTTCAACTATGTGATTGGCGTGGCGTACGGCTCAGTAACACGTTGTTAACCTACCCTGAAGACGTGGATAACCCCGGGAAACTGGGATTAAACCACGATAGATCAAGATACCTGGAATGGATCTTGTTCCAAAGGAAAGATGAGCATGTTCATCTGTTTGCCTCAGGATGGGACTGCGTCCGATCAGGTTGTTGGTGGAGTAATAGCCCACCAAGCCTGTAACCGGTACGGGCTTTGAGAGAAGGAGCCCGGAGATGGACACTGAGAAAAGAGTCCAGGTCCTACGGGGCGCAGCAGGCGCGAAACCTTCGCAATGCACGAAAGTGCGACGAGGCTACTTCGAGTGCTATCCGCTG
>Ga0187827_10000974_pt1 | contig 43425 bp, 34 predicted proteins | sample ETNtaG_39_FD_167969 | JGI IMG/M metagenome (GOLD analysis project Ga0187827, IMG submission 167969) | Marine microbial and viral communities from oxygen minimum zone, Eastern Pacific Ocean - ETNP2014_SV_150_PacBio MetaG (Illumina Assembly) | ecosystem: Environmental > Aquatic > Marine > Hypoxic...
TCCATTTAATCCGTTTTTCCAAACATAATGTTCTGCTGTACTACTATCCATTAAATTAATATTTGCTACTTGTGTAAAAATGCTTTGCGTATCGCATTGGTTATGATTTACCCAATAAGATATAATACTAGGAATGGATTCAACACCAGGCTTCCCAGAGTATATTGACATGGTATCAGAAACTCCATGAATGTGCAAAACAGGTGTTGGATGGATAGGATTACAACTATTCAACATATAAGAGATATATGATCCTGCAACAGGTGCTATAGCGGCTATTTTATCCGAAATTTCACAAGCTATTCTATAACTCATATACGCTCCATTCGACATGCCTGTACTATATACTCTATCAGAATCAATATTATATTCTAAGGACAAGCTATCTAAGAGTGCAGAAACAAAATCAATATCATTAATTGAAGTTCCTGTCTGGCCTACATTCCAATGAGTTACCCCTGAATTATTTAATAACCCTTGAGGGTGTACAATTATAAAATTTGCTGTATCAGCTATTGATCTGAAATCAGCATGCCACATTGCAATAGTTGAAGTTCCTGATCGTCCATGAAAGTTAAAAACAAGAGGTGTAGGATTGCTTATATTATACATAGCTGGAACATACAAAATATAATCTCTTTGTACATTATTATGTATTATGCTACCATTTATAGTTTGCTGAGAAAAAGCAAATAATGGAAGAGCTAGTACAAAAAAGATTTTTTTCATTTTACTGTTTTACAATTTGTTTAGTAACCAGTCTACCATCTATCTCCATACTCACAAAATAAACACCTTTTTTTAGTTTTTTTAAATCTAAGTTTATTTGGTTATTACCAACGATTAACTTCTGCTTATCTATTTTTATTTTCTTTCCTAACTCATTATATAAAGTCCAAGTAGCATTAGTGCTTTTTTGGGTAGTAAAACTTAAAGTCAGTTTGCCGGTTGTTGGATTCGGATAAAGGGTTATCTCATTTAAATTATTCTGTTTATCATCTAAAGCCAATACATCTCCAACTGAGCTAATGTTGGTTTGGTAAATACCATTTCCGTGCGTACCTACTATAAGCAGTCCATCATTTGGTCGATAAGTTAAAAACTCCACTACAACAGAACCAATAATTTGTGGAGCGACTTGTTTCCAGATAGTATTAGTGCCATCTAAATTAGCCGTTCCATATAGCCCTACAGAAGTACCTACCAAATACAAAGTATCATTACCTAAAGGAATAATTTCTGCTGTTCTGCAAGAAGGACCATTTCCACTTCCACTTGGGTTTTGTTCCAAATTACCGGCAACCTTTGTCCAACTTGCACCTCCATCTGTGCTATGGAAAAGCGAATACAAAGAGTAATTGGAATACACTACCATTATCTCATCAGCATTATCAGGATTTATAGCAATATCAGAAGTATAAGAATTTGTTCCAGTTGGAATATTGGTAATCATATTAAGTGGCGGATCTCCTACATCAGCATTATCAATGCGATAAATATATTTGTTTTGCGTACCAAAATACACCACATTAGACGGGTTTTTGCTTGTTTCAATTACAGAAATTTTCATGGAGTTGCTCGGCAAAGAATCTGAGAAAAGATGCCAACCAAAATCATTCTTGGCATGTGAATTGTTGTAAGGAATATTAGCAACATCATTATTTCTCCAAAACTTATGTCCCTCTGCCCAATAAATTATATCAGAGTTATCATCCATAACCATAGGATTAATAAACATATAATTAGTACTATCAGCAGAGATAGGATCCATACGATTAAAAGCTAATCTCTCAGCATTGGTATCTAACTTCATTTTATACATCACCCCTCTTTGAATAGTAAGATAAAAATCCTCTTCATTATCAGCAATTCCTCCAAAACAACCGTCTCCATTAAAAGGCATATTCCAATGAGAAGTGGGATTAGCCGAAAAATTTACAAAATTCCCATTATCTTGAAAACCGCCATGTATTACATTTGAGTTAGCATTTCGGCTAACGGTTACTCCATAAAGCTGAGTAGTGTAATATCCATTATTCAAAGATGTCCAATGTACAGTATCTTGGAATGTATTATATGATTTAAAAACACCTCCATCAGTAGCACTTAACATTATACTATCATTAGAAGGCAAAAACAGTAAATCATGCTGGTCAGGATGATGATTTTTGTAAACCCCCCAGTTTCCATCTCCTTCAACAGAACCAATAAAATAACCTCCAATAATCATGCTATTATTTGGGCTTGTAAATCCATCAGTGGAGCGCCACAAATTAGTGCCCCCGATATATACTACATTGGAATTTGTAGGGTGTACTTTCACTAGTAGATCATATCCACCTTGTGCATTAAAATTATCGAATGATGTTGCTTGATTTGCTGGTATATTTACTGATAAATCCGTCCAATTCCCTGTATTTGCTTCATATTTCCAAAGAGAGGTCCAAGTTTCGCCACCAAAAAATACATTGGTATGCTGTCCGTAATTATCCGTTTCGGCAGCAAGGAAATAAACCTCATCTTCATTGCTTGGATTAACCCCAATTGCAATTCTACCATAAACGGGAGGAAATAATGAATCCGTAATATTAGTCCAATTTTGCCCATCCTCTGAACGCCAAACCCCCTTATCTACTCCATCAGAACTTAAAGTTGCATATACTACACCTGTTAATGTAATTTCTACATTGTTATGATATGTATTACCTCCACCGAGTTCTAAATTCCAAGTGTTACCTCCATTCTCACTTCTGTAAATAGAACCATAAGTGGCTGCATAAATCACATCCAAACTGTCATTAGAAGGATCTGTTTCTATGTTCCAAATAAAATCAAAATCTGAATCAAAAGATTGAGGAGTATTGGTGGCGGTTATCGAAAGGGAGTCCCAACTTAAACCTCCATCAGTAGATTTGTAGATACCATTACCTTGATAGTAAGCTCCTCCACCACTAGCTGAACTTCCTCTTAATTCTCCACTTCCAAAATACCAAACATCTTCCTTTCCTGTTCTTTTGTCTTGACTTACACAAGTCACATTATGCAATTGATTAAGCTCAGTAGTCATTGTCCAACTTTGCCCACCATCAGTAGAGCGAAACATTCCTCCACTTGCTCCTCCAGCAAAAAGTGTATTCTCATCTAGTACATCCATAGCAAAAGCTCTAGTCCGCCCACCTACATTGTAAGGGCCTCTGTGCACCCAATTTACCTTACTCATGCTAGTTGATTTTGGTAGAGTTTTAGCAAATATCATTTCTTTTTGCCTGATATTTTTCGGGATCTCTCCAGTATTAGGATCGGCTAAACGAATGCGTTCCCAAACCACTCTTTCAGCAGGATTATCGGATGCAAAAGCAATTTGTTTTTCATTGGTATTTGTACACGATATTATGCACAATACAATAATTATTATAGAAAAAAATTTATTCATTCCTTCAGGTTTTATTTTTGGTAAAAATAGTAAAAAGTAATCAGAAATCAGTAGCCACTTTTATAGTAGAGGTTTTATTATCTTTGCCATCTGAAAACAAAATCTTGGAATGATAAAAGTAGAAAGATATAGTCCTAAAAATAAAGTGAGAATTGTAACAGCCGCTTCTCTTTTTGACGGACATGATGCTGCTATCAATATCATGAGAAGAATTATTCAAGCCACTGGCTGTGAAGTAATTCATTTAGGACATGATAGAAGTGTAGAAGAGGTAGTAAATTGTGCTATTGAAGAAGATGCGAATGCTATTGCAATGACGTCTTACCAGGGAGGGCATACCGAATACTTAAAATATATGTATGATCTTTTACAAGAAAAAGTAGCATCTCATATTAAAATCTTTGCTGGAGGTGGAGGAACTATTCTACCAGAGGAAATAAAAGAATTAGAAACTTATGGCATTACTAAGATATATCATCCTGATGATGGCAGAGAAATGGGACTTCAGGGGATGATAAATGATTTGATTGAAAAATCAGATTTCTTGGTTGGTAAAAAGTTAGTTGGAGGAATCTCTGAGATAAAAGATAAAAATGTAAATGCAATTTCTAGAATGATCTCTGCTGCAGAAAACTGTCCGAAAAATCATACTGAAATACTCTCTGAAATAAAAGAGCTATCAAAAAAATCAGAAACTCCAGTCCTTGGGATTACAGGTACTGGAGGATCTGGAAAATCATCATTAATTGATGAACTCGTAAGAAGATTTATAATTGATTTTCCTGAAAAAAATATTGCAATTGTTTCTGTAGATCCATCAAAAAGAAAAACTGGAGGTGCACTACTTGGAGATAGAATCAGAATGAATGCAATAAAATCGGACAATGTTTATATGCGTTCTTTAGCAACTCGTCAAGCAAATCTTGCTCTTTCTGCCTATGTGAATGATGCCCTAGATATTCTAAAAGTTGCTAAGTATGATTTGATTATTTTAGAAACTTCTGGTATCGGGCAATCGGACACAGAAATATTAGATCATTCAGATATCTCTTTGTATGTAATGACTCCTGAATACGGAGCTTCTACTCAATTAGAAAAGATTGACATGCTAGATTTTGCAGATTTTATTGCTATTAACAAATTTGACAAGAAAGGAAGTTTAGATGCACTTAGAGATGTAAAGAAACAATACCAAAGAAACAACCAAAGGTTTGATGAGAAAATTGATGATATGCCAGTTTTCGGTACAATTGCATCTCAATTTAACGACCCAGGGGCCAACTCACTTTACAAAGCAATAATGGATAAGTTCTCGGAAAAAGGATTAGGAAATTTTAGTTCTTCTTTTGAAATCACTGATAAGATGAGTGAGAAAATCTTTGTTATTCCTCCAAATAGAGTTCGTTATTTATCTGAGATTTCTGAAAACAACAGAGATTACGACAAGTGGGTTATCAATCAAAAAGAAGTTGCTCAAAAATTATATGCTCTTCAAAAATCATTAGATATTTTATCTGATTCATCTGATGATGTTTTATCTCAGATAAAATCGGAATATGAAACATTATTGTTAGAACTTCACCCTAAGAATAAGATTCTGATTGACTCTTGGGAAAAGGTGCAAAAAAAATACAAAGAACATCTATTCAAATATAAAGTTCGTGATAAAGAACTTTCTGTTGAAACTCACTCAAAATCACTCTCTCAAACCGATATCCCTAAAATATCATTACCAAAATATGAAGCGTGGGGAGATATTCTAAAATGGCAATTACAAGAGAACGTTCCTGGAGAATTCCCTTACACAGCAGGATTATTTCCTTTTAAAAGAGAGGGGGAAGATCCAACAAGAATGTTTGCGGGGGAAGGCGGTCCTGAAAGAACGAATAAGCGTTTTCACCTTGTAAGCTTAGGAATGCCAGCTAAAAGGTTATCTACAGCTTTTGATTCTGTAACCCTTTATGGAAATGACCCAGGCAAAAGACCTGATATATATGGTAAGATTGGGAATGCAGGAGTTTCTATTTGTTGTTTAGATGATTTAAAGAAATTATATTCAGGATTTGAACTAGCTAATCCAATGACATCCGTGAGTATGACTATTAACGGCCCTGCACCTATAATGTTAGCATACTTTATGAATGCAGCTATCGATCAAGAATGCGAAAAATACATTAAAGAAAATGGTCTTGAAAAAAAGGTTGAAAAGAAGATTACAGATATTTACAAAAAGAAAGGAGTCAAAAGACCTGAGTATCAAGGTGATCTGCCAGAAGGAAACAATGGATTAGGCCTCTTTTTGTTAGGAGTTACAGGGGATGAAATCTTATCCTCTGAGATTTATCAAAAAATTAAAATTGAAACTTTAGCAAAAATTAGAGGAACAGTACAAGCAGATATTTTAAAGGAAGATCAAGCGCAAAACACCTGTATTTTCTCAACTGAATTCGCCTTAAGAATGATGGGGGATGTTCAGGAATACTTTATTGATAATGAAATAAGAAATTTCTATTCTGTTTCAATTTCTGGTTATCATATTGCGGAAGCAGGTGCTAACCCAATTTCTCAATTAGCATTTACCCTTGCTAACGGATTTACTTATGTAGAATATTACCTAAGTAGAGGAATGGATATCAATGAGTTTGGCCCTAATCTTTCATTTTTCTTCAGTAATGGTGTTGACCCTGAATATGCAGTAATTGGTCGTGTTGCCAGAAGATTATGGGCTAAAGCCATGAAAAATAAATATGGAGCCAACAAAAGATCTCAGATGTTGAAATACCACATTCAAACTTCAGGGCGTTCACTTCATGCACAGGAAATTGATTTTAATGATATCCGAACCACCTTGCAAGCACTTTATGCTATTTATGACAACTGTAACTCTTTACATACAAATGCTTATGATGAAGCCATCACAACACCTACTGAGGAATCTGTAAGAAGAGCAATGGCAATTCAGTTAATTATTAACAAAGAATTAGGGCTCACAAAAAATGAAAATCCATTACAAGGGGCCTTTATTATTGAAGAACTTACTGATTTAGTAGAAGAAGCAGTACTTACAGAATTTGATAGAATTACAGAGAGAGGTGGTGTATTAGGTGCTATGGAGACTATGTATCAAAGAAGCAAAATACAGGAAGAGAGTTTGCATTATGAAAGCCTGAAACACACGGGAGAATATCCAATTATTGGGGTTAACACATTCCTGAACAAAGAAGGATCACCTACTATTATTCCATCTGAAGTAATTAGAGCAACTGAGAAGGAAAAAAAATATCAAATTTCAATGTTAGATGAACTACATAAAGGAAATGATTCTAAATCTGCAGAAATATTGAAAAAAGTACAAGAAGCTGCTATTCAGAATCAAAATATTTTTGAGTTATTAATTGACGCTTCAAAAATATGTTCTTTAGGAGAGATTACAAATGCCTTATTTGAAGTTGGAGGGCAGTACAGAAGAAACATGTAAATTTATATGATTCTTATTCGAGAAATACAAATTGGAGATGCTGAGAATCTCTTAAATCTGTTAAAAAGATTAGATGCTGAGACTACCTTCTTACTTTATGAAAAAGGTGAACGTAAAAGAACAATTGAACAGCAAAGAAAAGATATACAAGAGCAGTTAGAAAAAGGAGTTTTGACTTTTGTACTTGAGGATAATAAAAAACTAGTAGGTTACGTTTTTGGAAATATTTTTACTGCAAACAGAAAAAAACATTGCATGAATTTAGCAATAGCAGTTCTACAAGAGTACACGGGTAAAGGCTATGGAACTAAATTAATGAATACAATAGAAAAATATGCAATTAATAATGGGATAACTAGATTGGAATTAGAAGTTTCTAAAAAAAATAAAGTTGCTATATCCCTCTATCAGAAAAAAGGATTTGAAGCAGAAGGAGTAAAAAGAAATGCTTTTTTAGTTAATGGAAAATATGAAGATGAATTACTAATGGCAAAAATCATAAAATGAAAAATACAATAATCACACTTATATTAGTTGCTTTTGCAACAATTACAAATGCACAAAATTATTTTAAGGCAAAAGTATTGGATTCTGAGTCTACTGAAGCTTTGATTGGCGCTACAATCTTACTCAAAAACACAAATAATGGGGTTAGTACTGATGTAAATGGATTAGCAACGCTTAACAATATCCCTAACGGAGAACAAACTATTGTAATTACTTTTATCGGATATGAAGATCAAAATTTGAGATTAAACTTTCCAATTGAAAGTAACAAGATGCATACTGTACTACTTTCTGCTTCTGATACGGAAATGGATGAAATAATTATTGAATCTACAAGAGGAAACAGAACGGTTGCTAACTTGCCTACTCGAACTGAAGTGCTTACAGAGGAAATAGATGAAGCAGCAAGTATGGAAGCAAGTAAAATTGCACACCTAATAACACATTCCACAGGGATACAAGTACAAACTACAGCCGCAGGAAGTAATGGAGCAGTCGTTAGAATTCAAGGTCTAAATGGAAGATATACACAAATGTTAAAAGATGGTTTTCCATTATATGGAGGATTTTCTGGAAGTTTAGATATTTTGCAAATTCCACCTTTAGATTTACGACAAGTAGAGTATGTTAAAGGATCTGCATCTACACTTTATGGTGGCGGAGCTATATCAGGACTTATTAACTTACTTACTAAAAAAGCAGATAAGGACGAAATACTTTTACATATCAATCTCTCTCATATTGGCGCAAGAGATTTTAATGCTTTTAATTCCAAAAGATTTGGGAAATGGGGATTTACCAATTTAGCTTCTATGCATCTCCACAACCCTTATGATGCGGATGAAAATGGTTTCTCGGATATTGCTAAAGTCTCAAAATTTAATTTTAATCCTAAACTATTTTACAATCCGAATAAGAAAACCAATTTGTATTTTGGTGCAACTATCTCTAAGGAAAATAGAAAAGGGGGATCTATGAGTAAAATAAATAATCAAAATACTTCTAGCTCTTATTTTTTAGATGAGCAAGAAAGTAGCCGTTTTACTACTCAGTTTTCAGCAAACTATAAATTAGATAAAACAAAAACAATCACACTAAAAAATAGCTTTTCTTCTTTTGATAGATACATTAATATTGATGAGAATATCTTGGGTACTTCTACCACATTTGGAGGAAATCAACAGAATAGCTTTACAGAATTAAACTTTAACATTAATAAGGAAACACAAAATATCAATATTGGTTTTAATGCACTAGAAGATAGATTTACAGAAGAAAACTTTATTCCTCAACCTCTAAGAAATCAAGAATATCAAACGCTTGGTTTATATGTAAACCACCTTTGGGATGTAACAGGTAAGTTTGCTTTGGAAAGTGGTTTAAGAGCAGATAAAGTAGACGCCTCAGCCTTAAGCACAGAAAATGGAGGACAATCCTTTATACTTCCTAAAATCTCAGCTTTATACAAACTCACTCCAGAACTTTCAGTTCGATTAGGAGGAGGAATGGGATACAGAATACCAACCATCTTTAATGAAGAAGCTGAAGCATACGGATATAAAAATATCCAAAGAATTGACTTTTCAAATATGCAAGCAGAAGAATCTTACGGAAGTAACTTTGATTTTAAATATCAATCTACTTTTGGTTTGGATAATGTATTACTTTCCTTAAATCAGATGTTCTTTTATAATATAATTGATAACCCGATAACATTAAATGAAAGCAACATAGATAATCTGTTTTACCAGCAAGTAAACGATTCCTTATTTTCCAAAGGATATGAGTCTCAAATAAAACTTACTGTAGGGAAATTTACTTGGTTCTTTGGATATACCTATACAGATGCTTATTTGGAAAATGAAGAAGACGAAACTCCACTTACACTTACACCAAAACATAGCATAAAAGGAGATCTACTTTTTGTAGTAGAGGATAAATGGCGTATTGGTTGGGATTATGATTATAAATCAGGTCAATTCTTAAATAATGGAATGAAAACAGAAAGTTTATTTACAACAGGTGTTATTGTAGAACGAACAATTGATAATTTTGTAATCTTCCTTAATGCAGAAAACTTTACAGATGTTAGACAATCAAATATGGGAAGTACACTAACAAATGGGAGCCCTCAATTTACAGAAGTTTGGGCACCACTTGATGGTTATTTCTTTAATGCAGGACTGAAAATTAAATTATGAGAAAAATAATAGGAGTTTTATTACTGATTAGCACAACATTAATAGCTCAAGACAAAGGGCAATTTGAATCTTATTCCAACAACTTTTATGGCAAGATTGTTAGCGAGAGTAAAAGATATGATCAAAAAGAAAAAGAAGGATACAAGGCTTTCAAAATGGATTTTGAAGGAAAAAAAATTCCAAAAAGTTTGGAAGAGTTTACGATTGTAGAAACTGCTGAGCCTATCTCACAAGGAAACACAGGAACTTGTTGGTGTTTCTCTACAACTTCATTTTACGAAAGTGAAATTAACAGATTAACAGGTAACACAATTAACTTATCTGAACTTTACCCTGTCTATTTTGAATATATTGAAAAATCAAGAGGCTACATCCAAAGCAGAGGAAACACACATTTGGGTGAAGGATCTGAAACCAATGCTGTGCAAAGAATGATGGAGATGTACGGAATTGTTCCTCTTGAGGCTTATGAAGGAAAACCATCTGATCAGCCTTTTTACAATCATGAAAAGATGTTTTCAGAGATTGAGACTTACCTTAAAAGTTGTAAAGTTACAAACTACTGGGATGAGCAGGCAATACTATCAAATATTAAGTCCATTTTGAACCATTACATGGGGGTACCTCCTACATCATTTAGGCACAACGGTAAAACGTATACTCCAATTTCATTTATGAAAAATGTCACCAAATTAAGACCGAACGACTATGTTGATTTTATGAGTCTGATGCAAAAACCATATTGGAGTCAAGAAGAGTACAAAGTTCCTGACAACTGGTGGAGAAGTGCAGATTACTACAATGTTCCTTTAGATGAATTTATGTTTGCTATAAAAAATGCCATAAAAAATGGATATTCCATTTCAATTGGAGGTGATGTTTCTGAAAGCGGATATTCTTCAACCAATGATGTAGCAATGATTCCTTCCTATGATATTCCATCTGAATTTATTGATGAAAATGCTCGTCAGTTTCGTTTTTCAAATGGAACAACTACTGATGATCACGCAATTCATCTAATTGGTTATAAAATAGATAATAATAATGACTGGTGGTTTTTAATTAAAGATAGTGGTTCAGGTAGTAGAAATGGCAATTTCCCTGGCTACTACTTTTATCATGAAGATTTTGTAAAATTAAAAATGATGACTTTCACCATTCATAAAGATGCAGTAAAAGAGACGCTTGATAAATTCAAAGATGATTAAAAAGATATTATTCCTTTTATTCATCCCTTTTCTAGTAATCTCTCAAAATATTAATGAAATATTTACTGAAAAAGGAGAAGTCTTTTTTTCTTTTCAGTATAAAAATAAAAGTAAGTTAAACGAACTCTCTAAAATTATTTCTATTGATCATAAAACAAATGCTGAAATAGCTTTTGCGTATGCTAACAAAAAAGAGTTTTCTGAATTTCTGAAATTAAACATTGATTATACAATCATTAAAAAGAAACCTTTAAATTTTACAAACGGAAGTAAAAATAATTGGAATTACTACCCTACTTATCAGGAATATGTGGATATGATGATTGGCTTTGCAGATTCATTCCCAACTATTTGTAAACTGCATCATTTAGGTACACTCAACTCAGGAAGGGAAATATTAATAGTCCAAATTTCTGATAATGTTAGTCAAAAAGAAAACGAGCCATCCTTTTTATACACATCATCAATGCATGGGGATGAACTTGCTGGATACATCTTAAGTTTAAGGTTAATTGATTATATCCTTAATGGATATGGAACAGACCCAAAATTAACTGATCTAATAAATGAGGTTGATATCTGGATAAACCCACTTGCAAATCCAGACGGAGCTTATGCTGGTGGTAATCAAGATGTATGGAGTGCTACCAGGTATAATGCAAATTGGATAGATTTAAACAGAAATTATCCTGATCCTCAAGATGGCCCTCATCCTGATGGAAATCCTTATCAAGAAGAAACTAATATCTTTTTAGGACTTGCAGATACTGTTAATTTTACCATTTCAGCAAATATGCATGGAGGAACAGAGCTAGTTAATTACCCATGGGATACTTGGAGTACACTTGCTGCTGATAATAATTGGTGGGAATATGTTTCAATGGAATATGCGGATTCTTGTCAAACAAATAGTTCTTCAGGATATTTTAACTCTCAAAATAATGGTATTACTAATGGATATGATTGGTATGAGGTTGATGGTGGAAGACAAGACTATATGAATTATTTCAGATATTGCCGTGAGTTTACATTAGAGCTTTCTGATGATAAAACACCAAACCCAAACGATTTACCAACACTTTGGGATGCTAATTATCCTTCACTTCTAAATTATATGGAACAATCCCTTTTTGGGATTAGAGGGATTGTAACAGATAGTATAACGGGCAATCCACTAAAAGCAAAAATTGAAATATCAGGACATGATATAGATAGTTCACATGTATATTCTAATCTGCCAATTGGAAATTATCACAGACATATTTATCAAGGGAATTACGATATCACTTTTAGTAAAAGTGGCTATCATCCCAAAACAATTAATGCTTCCATTTTGAATAATGATATTCTTGTTGAGGATGTACAATTAGTACCAATTGGTTTTGCAGGAATAGAAGAAATCAAATCTTCTGAGAATAAAAGACAAACCTATGATATTTTGGGAAGACCTACTGATAAAAAGGAGATAAGGATATCAAAAGAAGGTAAAACATTCATTATAGAATAATGTATGATATAGCAATCCTTACTGATAAGAGATATGTAAATCCAGAAAAAACCGATTGGTATATTGATCAGGTCCTGTTAGAAGATAGGCTATTACAAACTGCATTAGAAAACAAAGGAATAAAAGTTACAAAGAAAGATTGGGCAGATAAAGAATTTGATTGGGCTACTACTAAATATGCTATCTTTAGAACTACATGGGATTATTTTAATCGTTTTGAGGAATTCTTTAATTGGCTAGAAGAAACTAAACACAAAACTATTTTTATCAACTCTACAGAAATAATCAATTGGAATATTGATAAGCATTATCTGCAAGATTTATCGAAAAATGGTATAACTATAGCTCCTACTCTATTTATTGAACAAGGAGATAATACCACCCTTACTGATTTATTTATAAAAACAAAATGGACTGAAGCAGTTATAAAACCTGCAATCTCCGGTGCTGCAAGACATACTTATAGGGTTTCTCCATCTAATTACAGAGATTATGAACACATATTCAAAGAACTGATTGATAAAGAATGTATGTTGTTTCAAGAGTTCCTTAATAGCATCACAGAAAAAGGAGAAATATCTTTAATTATGATTGATCGAAAATTTACTCATGCAGTAAAAAAGATGGTAAAAAAAGGAGATTTCAGAGTGCAAGATGACCATGGAGGAAAAGTGGAAAGATATTGCCCTTCACAAACTGAAATCTTATTTGCAGAACAATGTATTGAGAATAGTCCTTTCTCACCAATTTATGCCAGAGTTGATATTGTTTACGATAATAAGAATAAGATCTCACTAAGTGAACTGGAACTTATTGAGCCTGAACTTTGGTTCAGAAACAATCCTGAGAGTGCTAAACTTTTAGCTGAAAAGATTGAAAAACTACTTTACTGATACAAGAGAAATATCAAACTCAATCTCATCCAAGATTAATTTGTCACCTAAATCTTTAACATAATTTCCTGAATGATACTTGATATCCCATAGTGTTCTGTCAATCTGAATCTTTGCAGTAGCAGAAAATTGATTCCTATTTATATTTATATCTGCAACAAACTCGATAGTATTTGTAATTTCTTTGATAGTTAATTCAGCGACAACAGTATAAGAGGATTCCAAATCACCCTCTGAAACAGGATCCTTAATTACTTCTCTAATCTTGAGAATTGAGCTTGGAAATTTCTCTACATAGAAGAAATCATCTGATTTTAGATGTCCTTCAATTCTTGCTTTCATTCTTCCTTCCATATCAGTGTTACTTATGGAATTCATGTTAATATTAATTTGACCTCCAACCAAAGTGCCATGATCAATCATCAAGAACCCTTCTTGAACTTGAACAAATCCTTCATGTCCTTCCGTAACTTTTGATCCTTTCCACTTTATAGTTGATTTATGTATATCAACTTTAACATAATCGATATGTGGCTTTGTAGCAATTGCAAAAAGTGTAAAAATACTTAGTGTAATTAAGAGCATTATTTTCTTCATTTCTTTTCGTTTTTTAGTTTAAACAAAAATACATAATTTTACGGAAAATAAATCATAATGATAGAAATAAAAAGATTCACTTTTGATAATTCAGAATTGATGAAAATAGCACATCAAATAAGACATGTTGTTTTTGTAATTGGGCAGAATTGTCCTGAAGAGATTGAATGGGAATATGAGGAAGAATCTACTCATTTTTTAGTTTTAGATAATGGAAGGTCGGTAGCTACCGCAAGGCACAGAAAAACTAAAAATGGTTTTAAATTGGAACGCTTTGCTGTTGTGGAATCTGAAAGAAAGAAAGGTTATGGAAAAATAGTTCTTAAAGCAATCTTAGAGGATTTATCAGATTTTAATGGCAAAATTTATATGCATGCTCAGAAACAAGTATTACCTTTTTATGAGAAATCAGGATTTAAAAAAGAAGGGAAAGAATTTGAAGAAGCTGGAATTATGCACTTCAAGATGTACTTAAAAAAATAATTAGTGTGGCATTAAAGAAGAAGCCACTTCTGTAGTCCATTCATACTTATCTTCTAATCTACCATGTTGCAAATCAATCAATGCCTTTTTTAGCTTCTTTGCATAACTATCCTCTTGTTTTGGCAACTGCATTTTATTACTATCTAATGTTATGGAGCCAATAAAAATAACGGAAACAGCTGTTCCTGTTCCGAATGCTTCTTTTAATCTTCCATTTTGGTTTGCTTCTTCTAATTCTTGAACACTGATTGCTCTTTCCTGAACTTCAATACCCATATCTTTGGCCAATTGCACTACACTATCTCTTGTTATTCCACCCAAAATAGTGTCTGAGAGCTTTGGTGTAATGAGTGTATCATCAATTCTAATCCAGACATTCATAGTGCCTGCCTCTTCCAAGTACTCATGATTTTCTGCATCTGTCCAAATAATTTGACTAAATCCCTTTTCTCTAGCTAGTTTGGTAGGATAAAATGAAGCAGCATAATTTCCAGCTGCTTTCACTGCTCCCGTTCCTCCTTTTACTGCTCTTGTGTATTCTTGTTCAATCTTTACATTCATCTCTCCATCATAATAAGTAGTAGTTGGCGAACAAATAATCATAAAAGTATACTCATTAGAGATCGTGGCTTTTATACACTGACCAGAAGCAAAAATAAAGGGGCGAATGTAAAGAGAAAAATTATCCTCTTCTTTCACCCAATCGGAGTCCAATTTTAGAATCTGATGCAAACCCTCCATAAAAATATCTTTAGGAACTTCTGGGATACAAAGTCGCTTGGCTGATTTGTTTAATCGATTAAAGTTATCTTCTTCACGAAATAAAAGGAGTCTACCTTGGTCTGTTTTAAATGCTTTCATACCTTCAAAAACCGATTGCCCATAATGAAAAACTTGTGCTCCTGGCATTATTGATAAGGAATTATATGGCATGATCTCAGGCTCTCCCCATTCTCCATCTTTGTGTTTGCAAATAAGCATATGATCAGAGAAAGCTGCTCCAAATTTAAGATTATTAAAATCTATTTCTTGAATATTGGATTGACCTTTTTGAGTAATCTTCATAGATAGTAATACTGAAATTTTGAGGATACAAATTTAATAAAAAAGGGGAGTAAATTACTCCCCTTTCCGTAAAACATGTAAACTGAATCTAAGTTTTATCTTTTATCAGATATTACTTAACGACAATTATGCGTTCTGTACTCAGTAGATTTCCACTATTATCCTTAATGGAAACCATATACTGACCACTATTTAAATCAATATTTTTTAGGATTAAATGATTTCCAGCTGTGAAATTCATTTCGCCTGATTGATAAACTTTAACACCTAGAATATTGTAAATATCCATTGTAATTACAGCTCCTTTTTCCAAGGTTATAGGGACATACATCATATTATTCACAGGATTAGGATAAATATTTTCCATTGCAAATCCATTGTTGTCTTCTATACCAGAGGTCATTGAAACCTCAAACTGAATGGTTTCATCAAAGTAGAACATTTGGTCGCTCACTCTAAATACTGCCAAGTAAGGTGCAGTTCTGACCGCACTTACATCAGGAGTCCAAGAGAAAGTCCCTTCAATTTCGTTACCATTTCCTGTTGGTACAACATTAATTGTAGCTGGAACAGTTGTTAAATCAAATGGCTCACCAAAACCAAGCATATTTACCACATCATTTACATCCGCATCAGATGCTAAAAGGTGTAATTGGTAATTTTGATTCGGGCTAAGCACTATATAAGGATAACCACCAGAATTGGTTGGCACGGATTGCATATTAGAGATTTGAGGCATAGAATTGGAGGTGTCAGGGATAACAATAAATTGCATATCTCTTATCATTGAACCAATATTTACTCCATTTCTAAATTCTTCAATTACAAAGGAAGCAACAAAGTGTCCTACCATATTTGCACTCCAAGTAAGTGCACCTGTAACGGAATCCAAAGAAAATACAGCAGCAGAATCAGAATAGGCAGAATCAGAAAGGAACTCATACCCACTAACTGTTCCATTAATAGATAATGGAACATCTAAATGCCATGCAAGTGAATCTCCATCTGGATCAAACGGAAGTGGATTATATTGCCATAGTGTATGTGCTGGCAAATAAGCAACTGGAGGAGTAGTATAAGAAGGTGAAGAGTTTGGATTCAAACTATCAACCATAAGGAAAGTAGATAACTTCATACTCTCACTAAGTGGGTTAGACATATTGATAATCGCTCCATTTCTACAGCACTCGTCCCAACTAATAGCGTAATAGCCATCTCCTGGCATAGTAATAGTATCTATAAAGGTGTAAACCTCTACGCCATACACAGAAACTACTGAAGGCATAAGACCGCCTGAAGTTGTATCATAGTTTACTGATGAGGTAAATAACGAAATCCAGCCTCCACTTGTGTCTTGCTCAAAGACATTAAAGACAGCAACAAGCCCCATTGGAACGCCGATAGTGTCTCTGTAAGCAGTAAGCTCAATTTGATAATCGTAACCACCAATATTAGTAGCTACAATCTGCCCACCCATTAAGTGAGTTGCGTAAGTTGAAACAGCCATTGCTGAAACAAAAACGAGTGTCATTAGTTTCTTCATGATTTTAAATTTAAAGTTAATATCTGGTTTTTTAATTTGATACGACAAATTTGATAAGAAAATACACTCTATACAACAAAAAACAAATTAAACACGTTTTAATCTTATGCGTTCAGATATTATTTTTAGATCATTTCCTACATAAGAACATTGTGGTTTCTATTATTTTACAAAGCATCATATTTATAGTCTAAAAATCAAATAATAGCATATATTTGCAGATCTAAAAATACAAAAATAATCTAAAAATGAAGAGAATTGTCTTATTAAGTGTAGTATTGTTTGCCATTTCATGTACAAATAGTCAAAAAACAGAAGAAGGAGTAAGCCAAAAGTATGGAGATCAAAATATCACTGAAGAAGGAGTAATTACCGGAGAAGAACTTATGGCCTTATTAGAGAAAAAAGATTCTGCACAAGTAAAGGTTGCTGGTAAAATTAATGCTGTTTGCCAAAAGAAAGGTTGCTGGATGTATATCGATTTAGACGAATCTAATGAGATGCTTGTAAGATTCATGGATTACGGATTCTTTATGCCATTAGATGCATCAGGGAGTACTGCCATTGTAGAGGGTATTGCTAAAGTAGACACTCTTTCTGTTGCTTGGTTAAAACATCAATTAGAAGATGCAAATTCCAGCCAAGAAGAAATTGATGCTGTAACTGAGCCAGAAATTTCATACAGTATTGAAGAAGCCACTGGGGTAATTTTAAAATAATGAAATTAAGTTTAAAAATATTAGGAGGGTGCATTATAGCATCCTCTTTTCTTGCTTGCCATAATAAAGCAGAAGAAGAAAGTTGTGAGGTAATAAATTTTCCTAATAAAGACAGTGAGTTAGCACTACTTATGCGTGAGCTTTCTGAAGACACAGAAAATGTAAAATCACAAATTCAAAAAGGAAAAACTCCAGTATTTTTTACAGAATTTGAGAGCTTACACACAGCAATACCAACAGATACAGATGTAAGAGGAGATGGGAAGTACACAGCTTTTGCTGATGTTTTTATTAAGTCAGTAGAGAATTTACTTTTAACTGAAGATGACAAAGTAGATGCTTATAATTTTATGGTAAAAAAGTGTGTAGATTGCCACAAACAGATTTGTCCTGGCCCAATCAAAAGAATTAGGAAATTGCATATTAAATAGATGAAAAAAGAACTCATCATTACAAAAGATGGTTCTCATTCTATTTTTGTTCCAACCTTAAATGAAACTTATCATTCTAAACATGGCTCAATTACTGAGAGTATGCATATTTTTATCAGGAACGGACTTCAATATCACTCAAAAAACAACTTAAATATTCTGGAAGTTGGTTTTGGAACGGGGCTAAATACTTTACTTACTTTAGAAAATTTAAATAATAAAAATGTTCATTATACTACTTTAGAACCTCACCCTATTACAGAAGTAATTTATAGTAATCTAAATTACTATTCTTTTACTAAAGCAGATAAAAATACTTTTTTAAGAATTCACACCTCAGATTGGGAAAAAGAAATAAAGTTATCTGAAAGTTTTACTTTATTTAAATCTAAGCAAAGTTTACAAGATTTCATCTCTAAAAAAAAATATGATATTATATATTTTGATGCTTTCGCACCTGAAAAACAACAAAATATGTGGGGAGAGGATATCTTTGAAAGGTGTTTTCATCTACTTAATAAAAATGGTTTTCTGGTCACTTATTGTGCTAAAGGAATAGTAAGGCGAACTTTGAAATCGGCAGGATTTGAAGTCGAAAATCTAGCAGGACCACCTGGGAAAAGAGAGATAACAAGGGCTAATAAAATATAGCATCTAGAGTGTTTTTGATTCCTTTAAAAGCGCAAAAGAAAATAAGAGGAAGTAAAATAACGCCTAAAACTAGAATAGTATAACTCCCGTGTTCCATATTATTAAACCCAATGTATAATAAAGTAGCATCCAACAGAATAGTTAAAGAAGTAACGGAAAGCCATATTAGCCCTTTAATAAGTTTGTCTTTATCCATTATAATTATCTACTGCTTTTCGAACAGATCCATACTTTTGAAGTAAATCATTTGCGGTATCATAATCCACCCCTAACTCTTGCATTATCATTTTACTACCTCTATCTACCAATTTGTTGTTAGATAGTTGCATATCTACCATCTTATTACCTTTTACTTTTCCCAATTTTATCATCACAGCAGTGGAAATCATATTCAAAATTAGCTTTTGTGCAGTCCCTGACTTCATACGCGTACTTCCTGTAACAAATTCTGGACCAACCACTACTTCAATTGGATAATCAGAAAACTGTGCCAAAGGTGAATTTATATTGCAAACAATACATGCGGTAGTTATTTTGTTTTTCTGGCAATTCTCTAAAGCACCAATCACATAAGGAGTCGTGCCAGAAGCCGCTATACCAATTACGACATCTTTTTCTGTTATTTGATATGTCAACAAATCTTTCCATCCAAGCATTTTATCATCCTCTGCAAACTCTACAGCTTTACGCATTGCTTTATCTCCACCAGCCATTAGTCCTAAAACAAGTCCCTGCTCTACTCCAAAAGTTGGAGGACATTCAGAAGCATCAACAATTCCTAATCTTCCACTTGTTCCGGCTCCAATGTAGAACAAACGCCCCCCATTTTTTATTTTAGGAACAATATTCTTTACTAATTTCTCAATCTTGGAAATTTGCTTTTTTACCGTAAGCGCAACCGTTTGATCTTCTTTATTAATGTTAATGAGCAAATCATTTACGCTCATCTTTTCCAATCCATCATAAAAGGAGCTCGATTCAGTAGTTTTTTTCATTTAATAAAGCTGTGGGTATTTTACTGGATTAGCTTCATGCATTATAGCATATACTTTCTCAAAAACATCTTCAATGGATGGTTTGCTAAAATAATCCCCATCTTTACCATAAGCAGGTCTGTGAGCTTTTGCAGAAAGTGTTTGTGGCTCAGAATCTAAATGATAGAAAGCTTTTTGTTCTTCTATAATCTTTTGCATAATATAAGCACTTGCACCTCCAGGAACATCTTCATCAATTACTAATAATCTGTTTGTTTTTTTTATGCTTTCTACAATATCATGATTCAAATCAAAAGGCACCAAGGTTTGAATATCAATCACCTCAGCTAAAATACCTGCCTCTTCTAATAATTTAGTTGCTGCAGTAACAATCCGCCAAGTTGAACCATATGTTACAAGAGTAATATCTCCCCCCTCTTTGGTAGTTTCAATCATACCAAGAGGTGTTCGAAATTCCCCCATATTGTTTGGTAATTTCTCTTTTATCCGGTATCCATTCAAACATTCAATTACCATTGCCGGTTCTTGAGAAACCATTAAAGTATTGTAAAAACCAGCTGCTTTAGTCATGTTTCTTGGCACACACAAATTCACTCCCCTTGTACCATGAATAATCATCCCCATAGGAGATCCTGAATGCCATATTCCTTCCAATCTATGTCCTCTTGTTCGAATAATTACAGGAGAAATTTGGCCTCCATGAGTTCTGTAACTCAAAGTTGCAACATCATCCGCCATAGTTTGAAAAGCATACAGTAAGTAATCTAGATACTGTATTTCTGCAATAGGGCGCAAACCTCTTAAAGAAAGACCAATTCCTTGTCCTAAAATAGTAGTTTCTCGAATGCCAGCATCAGCAACTCTTACTTCTCCATATTTCTCTTGCAAACCTTCACATCCTTGATTAACTCCTCCTATTTTACCCACATCCTGTCCAAAAATCATTGCTTCAGGAATATTTTCAAACATTTTATCAAAATTATCGCGAATAATTATACGTCCATCAACCTCCCTAGCATCCGCATCAAAAGTAGGGCGTACTTCTTTAATTTTTCTTGCAGAAGTGCTAGTTTCATTATATAATTTTGAGCTATATCTTGCATAGTTTTCAGAATTTAAGCGATTAATAAAGTTGATTAATTCCGATTTCTCATTCAAATTCTCATTAGCAATTTTTGCTAAAATTTGTCTAGCGACAGATAAATAATCTCTTCTAAAAACACCAAACATTGCCGATTGTTTTAAGTCAGCAAGCCAACCCTCTAATTCAGTAATTTGCACCTTACCTGCAATATTATTTGCAATATTCAAGAATTCATTAAGTTCGGTTTTTAATGGTGCTTGATACTGTTCCCAAGCAGATTTTTTCTCCTCTTTCACAAATGCTTTCACCTCAGTAACAATAGAATCTAATTCTTCCCTTGTTGCTATCTTGCTTTCTATAATCCACTCCTCAAATTTCGCTATACAATCATAATCTTGTTCCCATTGCAATCTTTCTTTACTTTTATATCTTTCATGCGAACCAGAAGTAGAATGGCCAGTTGGTTGTGTCATCTCTACTACATGAATAATACAAGGAATATGCTCATTTCTAGCTAACTTTTCACACTTTTCATAAGCATCTACCAATGCAGGATAATCCCAAGCTTTTACCTTCATAATTTCAAAACCATCTGCTTTCTCATCTCTTTGGAATCCTTTCAGGATTTCAGAAACATCCGACTTTGTCATCTGCAAATCATTAGCTACTGAAATACCGTAACCATCATCCCAGATAGAAATAATTGCAGGAACTTGCAACACACCAATAGCATTTACAGCTTCCCAAAAATGTCCCTCTGCACAAGTAGAATTCCCAACTGTTGCAAATGCGATTTCACTTCCACCATTTGTAAAACTTGGTTTATTTTTTGCAAGTACTTTGTTTTCTCTATAAATTTTAGAAGCTTGAGCAAGCCCAACCAATCTTGGAAATTGAGATGCTAAACAAGCCATGTCAGAAGTAGAGTTTTTTTGCTCCATTAAGTTTCTCCAACTTCCATCATCATTTACAAAACGACTTCCAAAATGATTCATCATTTGCCTTGAGCCAGAGCTAGGTTCAGCTGAAAGTTCAGGATTTCCATATAAATGAGAAAACATTTGTTTAGTGGTAAGTTGTCCTATGGCCATCATCAGTGCTTGATCCCTATAATAACCAGCACGAAAATCTCCATCTTTAAAAACTTTTGAAAGAGCTACCTGCGCTAATTCCTTTCCATCTCCAAAAATCCCAAAACTTCCTTTCCCAGACAACACATCTCTTCTTCCTTGCAAACTGGCTTCTCTACATTCATTTATTAATCTATAATCAGAAAGTATTGTTTTCTTAAAATTATCAATTGTAATCTTCTCCATTGTTTGTTGCTTAGCAGTCATTAGTTTTTCCAAATAATTGAAGTGCAAAAATAATCAAATATTAACATAAAGCTCCTGTTTTTATTAGTTGGAAATAATTCGTAAAAATAAGTTTAGATTTATAATAAAGATGTTTATATTTGCAGCCCTCTTTAAGTGAGGATTAATCACGAGATGGTTTAACCAAATAAAAAAGAAAATGGCAACAAGAATTAGATTACAAAGATATGGTAAAAAAGGAAAACCAATTTACCATATTGTAGTGGCCGACCAAAGGTCGAAAAGAGATGGAAGATTAATTGAAAGGTTGGGACTCTACAACCCAAACACAAATCCAGCAACAATAGAGATTAATTTTGATAGTGCTGTAAATTGGGTATTAAAAGGCGCCCAACCAAGCGATACTGCAAGAGCAATTTTATCATACAAAGGAGTAATGATGAAGAAACACTTAATAGCTGGTGTTGCTAAAGGCGCTTTTTCAGAAGAAGATGCTGAAAAAAGATTCACGATTTGGATGGATGAAAAAGCTAAGAAAATTACTAAGAAAGAATCTGAATTAAAAAATACTGCAATTGATGCTAAAAAAGCAAGATTAGCGGCTGAAAAAGCCATTAAAGAAGAAAAAGCAAAAGCTATAGATCTTAAAAATTCTAAATTAAAAGAAGAGGTAGAAGCTGCAGCTGCTGTAAACTCAGAAGAAGCTCCTGAAAATGAGGAAGTAGTTGAAGAAGAAACAAAAGCAGAAAAAACTGTTGAAGAAGATCCTGCAACTGAGGAAGTAGTTGAAGAAAAAACAAAAGCAGAAGAAACTACTGAAGAAGATCCTGCAAATAAGGAAGTAGTTGAAGAAGAAACAAAAGTAGAAGAAACTACTGAAGAAGCTCCTGCAACTAAGGAAGTAGTTGAAGAAGAAACAAAAGTAGAAGAAACTACTGAAGAAGCTCCTGCAACTGAGGAAGTAGTTGAAGAAGAAACAAAAGTAGAAGAAATTGAGGAAGAGGAAGTTGTTGTAGAAAAAAAGGAAGAAGACTCTGCTGAGGAAGAGGAAACGAAAGAAGCTTAAATACAAATAAAATGCAAAAAAAAGATTGCTTCTTAGTAGGAACAGTTTTTAAATTGCACGGATATAAAGGGGATGTCAATATCTATAATGAAGTTGATGTTCCTTTTGATTTTAATACGCTTGATTATTTTTTGATTGAGCAAAATAGTGAGCTTATCCCCTTTTTTATTGATAGAGCAAGACCTACTAAACCAAATGTTATTTTGGTAAAGTTTGAAGATGTAGATTCAGAAGAAGAAGCTAAAAAAATACTAAAACGAAAAATATTTTTGCCAAAAGAATTTTTTTCAGAAACAGATGATAATGATATCTCAAAAAAGCAACTCATTGGCTTTTTGGTGATTGATATAAAAATGGGTGAGTTAGGAAAAATCACCTTTATCAACTCAAAAACAGCACAACAACTTATTTATGTACATAAAGATGGAAATGAATTCTGTTTCCCTTGGCATGAGAAATTTGTAAAAAATATAGATGCCAAAAAAGGAATTATGGAAGTGGAAATACCTAAGGAATTTTTGGACTTAAACTAACTCCTCCACAAAGTTAATCCCATTTTCAGAAAGCTCCTTTAAAACAGGAATGTAAATATCTTTGGTAGTTGGAATCTTTACTCCAACTGAATTTATCTCTCCACTTAAGATTAATTTAGTCGCGATAGCCACAGGCAAACCTACTGTTTTTGCCATAGCCGTATATCTTGGATCATACCCAAAAACTAAAAGGGAAGAATTAAGTTTCTTTTGCTCGCCATTTTGCACATACTCAAACTGATGTTGCATCACTATCAAGTCCTTATCCTCAGATCCAAGAGTCCATTTAGATTCCAGAATTGCTTGCAATAACTGAGCAGGACTAGCATTTTGTATTCCAACCTTCTCATTAGAAAACAAGCCTAACCAATTCAATTTCTTAAAAATTACACCTTCAGTTGTTAAATTAAATTTCTTGCAAAGTTTTTCTTCAGTTGACAATGTATCATTTTTTGGAAGGAAGATATCTACTAATTCTCTGTTAGAAATAATTTCAGAATTTTCTATCTTATAAGAATCATCTGTCATCCCTAACTGAACAAATATATTCCAGGCCTTGGAAAATCCTTTTCTCCTAAGTGTCCCTCTAAATAATGTTGGAATATTTTCTATATCATAGGCTTTTCTATAAGACAAGGAATCTCTATTAGCATATCCTTCAAACTCACCTGCATCTAAAACAGTCATAGTTTCTGTACGTTCAAAAAGTTTAGTATAAGGGATTTCTTTACACTCTCCATTCTCAATATACTGTGCAGTGCCTTTTCCTGCTAATACCACATTCCTTGGGTTCCAAGTAAATTTGTAATTCCAAGGATTATTATCGAAATCAGGATGAATTAAACCTCCACAAAAAGATTTAAATGATGTTAGCTTTCCTCCTTTCTTTTTTATTTTATCAATCACTTCCATGGCTGACATATGATCAATCCCTGGATCAAGTCCCATTTCATTTAATAATAATACTCCTGCTTGTTTTGCCGATTCGCCTAAATCTGCAATTTCATTTGAAACATATGATGCCGTAACCATATTTTTTCTCAACTTTACACAATCATTAGCAACTGTAATATGCATACTTGCTGGCAACATAGAGACCACAATGTCAGCTTTACCTATCTCCTCTTCTCTTTTTTTCTGATCTGTTACATTTAAGAATATTGCTTTCCCATTTTTATTGTTAGCAACTGCCTTTTTTGCTAATTCTTCTGAAAAATCCGCTATAGTTACTAACCAATTATTTTCTTGTGCGTTATCTAATAAATATTTAATTAATATTACTGCTGATCTTCCTGCTCCTATTACTAAAATATTTCTCATAAAACTTTACAAATTTGAAAGGCGAAAGTATTATTTATTTAATAAAATCCTCAATAATATTCATCAAAAAATAATGACTTATCTCATACTCTTATAGATAATTATCTTTAATTTTGCTTCTTCAAAAACTAGAAAGAAAACATTATGACCGAAACAGGAAAGCGAGCACAAAATGCTACCATCTCTGATTTAGGAATTAAAGACGGAACTGCACACTGGAATTTATCACCAGAAGAACTATCAAAAATTGCAGTTGAGAAAGGGCAAGCGACAGTAACTTCTACTGGAGCAATAAATGTAAGTACTGGAGAATTCACAGGACGTTCACCAATGGACAGATTCATAGTTCGTGATTCAATTACAGAAGATTCTGTATGGTGGGGTGATGTAAACTTATCTTTTGATGAAGATAAATTTGATACTCTACACAAAAAAGTATTAGACTACTTATGTTTCAAAGAGATGTATGTGCGAGATTCTTATGCATGTGCTGATGACAAATACCGTATTAACATTCGTGTGGTGAATGAATACCCTTGGAGCAATATGTTTGCTTACAATATGTTCTTACGCCCTACTGATGGTGAAATTGAAAATTTTGATGCTGAATGGACTATATTGAATGCTCCAGGATTTATGGCAGATGCAGAGGTTGATGGTACACGCCAGCATAACTTTGCGATTCTAAATTTTACAAAAAAAATAATCCTAATCGGTGGGACTGCTTACACTGGAGAAATTAAGAAAGGTATTTTTTCAGCTCTTAACTTTATTTTGCCACATCAAAAGAATGTGCTTGCTATGCATTGCAGTGCTAATGTTGGAAAAGAAGGAGATACAGCTATCTTCTTTGGATTATCTGGAACAGGAAAAACAACCTTATCTGCCGATCCGAATAGAGATTTGATTGGTGATGATGAGCATGGTTGGGATGGTGACACTGTATTTAACTTTGAAGGGGGATGTTATGCAAAATGTATTGATCTTTCTGCTGAGAAAGAACCAGATATTTTTGCTGCTGTTAAGTCAGGAGCACTTTTGGAAAACATCTCATTTTTTGACAATACTAATAAGCCAAACTATGAAGACGACTCAATCACCCAAAATACAAGAGTAAGTTATCCTATCTATCATATTGATAATATTGCTAAACCATCATTAGGAAGAAACCCTAGAAATATTTTCTTTTTAACAGCTGATGCATTTGGTGTATTACCTCCAGTATCAAAACTTACAAGAGGACAAGCAATGTATCATTTTATCTCAGGTTATACTGCAAAAGTTGCTGGTACTGAGGCAGGTGTTACTGAGCCACAAACAACCTTCTCTGCTTGTTTTGGGGCTCCATTTATGCCTTTACACCCTACAAAGTATGCTGAGATGTTAGGAGAGAAAATGGATGAAAGTAATGTAAATGTATGGCTAATTAATACTGGCTGGTCAGGTGGTAAGTATGGTACCGGTGATAGAATCTCATTAAAATATACAAGAGCAATGATTACTTCAATCTTGAATGGGGAATTAGACAATGTAGATTTTACTACTCATGAAGTATTTGGATTACATATGCCAACTTCATGTCCTAATGTTCCTTCTGAAATATTAAGCCCAAAAAATACATGGGTAGATAAAAATGCATATAATTCAAAAGCAAATGAGTTAGCAAACGCTTTCAATAAGAATTTTGCACAATTTGCTGATAATGCAAATAATGAAATCCTAGATGCTGCACCAAAAGCAACAGTTAGGAGTTAAATTTATATATTAGATTATAGATGAAGCCGAGCAAATGCTTGGCTTTTTTTATATTTTTGAAAAATGCAATTATTTTACACAAATAGCACAGAAAACCATTTTACAATAAGCTCAGAAGAAAGCAAACATGCCATTAAAGTATTACGCAAAAAGGAGGGAGATTTTTTAAACTTTACAGATGGGAAAGGTAATCTCTTTATTGCTGAGATACTTATTGCAGATAGTAGAAAAACAAAAGTGAAAATTGTAAAAAGAGAAAAAAAAGATAAACAACATAAGTACTATTTACATATTGCCATTGCTCCTACCAAGAATATGGATAGGTACGAATGGTTCTTGGAAAAAGCTACTGAAATTGGTATTGATGAAATTACACCTATTATCTGTGAGTACTCTGAAAGAAAAATAATAAAACCTGAAAGATGTAATAGAATTTTGCTTTCAGCTATGAAGCAGTCGCTCAAATTCCATTTACCTAAACTGAATGAGGCAATTACATTAAAAGATTTCTTGAAGAAGGATTCTAAAGGAAATAAATATATTGCCCATTGTGAGGATTCAGAAAGAATTGAATTGAAAAATGAAAGAACAGAAAAGAGAACACTGATTTTAATAGGGCCTGAAGGTGACTTCTCTCCTGCTGAGATTGAGATGGCTTTGAAAAACCAATATAAAGCTGTAAGTTTGGGCAATAGTAGGTTAAGAACTGAGACTGCAGGAATTGTAGCTGTACACACCAAAAATATTAAATACAAACTAAAATTATGAAAAAACTACTACTTATATTACTTTGCTTGCCTATGATTGGGTTTGGACAAAACACCTATGAGATAGCCATACTTAAATATGGAGGTGGTGGGGATTGGTATGCTAACCCTACTGCCCTACACAACCTCATTGCTTTTTCAAACGAGAACATTGGTACTAATATAAAAAAAGAGCCTGCAATAGTGGAAGTAGGTAGTAGCTATATTTTTAATTATCCTTTCCTACACATGACAGGACACGGGAATGTAGTTTTCAATGCTAGTGAAACAGAAAATTTACGCAATTATCTTTTAGGAGGTGGCTTCCTACACATTGATGATAATTACGGAATGAATCCTTTTGTGCGTACAGAAATAAAAAAAGTATTCCCAGAAACCGATTTAGTAGAACTGCCTACGAATCACCCAATATTCCATGGAAAATACGAATTTACAAATGGGCTTCCTAAAATCCATGAGCATGATGCAAACCCACCAAAAGCATATGGTATAATTATGGATGGTCGTTTAGTTTGCCTGTACACGCACGAAAGTGATATTGGTGATGGCTGGGAAGATGCAGAAGTCCATAATGACAGTGAATTTATTAGAGCTAAAGCCCTACAAATGGGTGCAAATATCTTGGAATATGTTTTTGAGAATTAAAGTAATTCTGAATCTATCGAGAGTCCTTGCAAGAATCCTATTGACTTTTCGATATCAGTGTGTAATAACCTGTCTTTCTCCAGAAATTTTACTTCATCACGATAAATATCAAGAATTGATTCAATAAAATTAGAAGATTTTAAATTTCTAAAAGCCAATCCTTGTGTCGCATTTAGCATTTCAATAGCTAAGATACGCTCTGTATTTTCTACTACTTTAAATAACTTAGTTGCCGAATTAGCTCCCATACTCACATGGTCTTCCTGTCCGTTTGATGATACAATAGAATCTACTGATGCAGGTGTGCATAATTGTTTGTTCTGACTTGCAATACTTGCAGCTGTATATTGTAAAATCATCATTCCTGAATTAAGCCCAGCTTTAGCAGCTAAAAATGGAGGAAGTCCTCTTTGACCAGAAATAAGTTGATATGTTCTTCTTTCAGAAATAGAACCTAGCTCAGCAATCCCAATAGCCAAATAATCCATTGCCATAGCAAGTGACTGGCCATGGAAGTTACCTCCAGAAATTATTTTGTCTTCTTTAACAAAAATTGTAGGATTATCCGTAACTGAATTTATTTCAGTAATAAATATGTTTTTAACATGACTAATAACATCTCTTGTAGCCCCATGTACTTGCGGAATACATCTGAAAGAATAAGGATCTTGTACATCTTGCTTCTCCCCTTCTTGAATTTTACTACCATCTAAGAAATCACGAATATTTTCAGCAGTTTTTAACTGTCCTTTATGCGGTCGAACTAAATGTATTAACTCATCAAAACATTCACTTCTACCATCAAAAGCCTCTAATGAAATACTAGAAATCATATCTGACAAATAAGAAAGTCTCTGTGCTTTAATCAAACTCCATACACCATAAGCACTCATAAATTGTGTTCCATTAAGTAGCGCCAATCCTTCCTTTGATTGCAACTGAATAGGACTCCAACTCAAACCTTTTAATACTGATTTTGACTTTCTCTTTTTTCCGTCAAGATATACTTCACTCTCCCCAATAAGCGGTAACGATAAATGAGCCAATGGAGATAAATCGCCACTTGCTCCTAAACTCCCTTGCTGATAAACTACAGGTAATACATCTTTATTGAACATATCTATAAGACGCTCAACTGTTCTTAATTGAACACCTGAATGTCCGAATGCAAGTGATTGTACTTTTAACAATAAAATAATCTTTACAATTTCTTGAGGAACTTCTTCCCCAGTACCACAAGCATGAGATAATACCAAATTCTTTTGTAGCTGAGCTAGCTCACCATCTGATATTTTATGATTACAAAGTGAACCAAAACCAGTATTTATACCATAAATTGGTTCTGATGATGATGCAATTTTATTATCTAAATATTTACGACAATCTTTAACCTTCTTTTGTGCACTTTTACTTAAAGCTATTGGAGTATTTGTTTCTAAAACCTCAACTATAGATGAAATAGATAAAGGTTGACCCCCTATTTTAAATGCTTTGGCCATTTAAGAAAGTTGCTTAATTAATTCACTAATATTTAATGCTGATTGTTCACCAGTATTCATGTCTTTTACAGTTAACACACCAGACTCCATCTCGTTTTCTCCAACTAATACTACAAACTGAACACCTTTAGTATTTGCATAATTCATTTGCTTTTTCATTTTTGCTTTTTGAGGGTATAGTTCTGAACTAATGCCAGCTGAACGCAATTGCTTTAAAAGAGGTAAACAATAAGATGATTCAATAGCACCAAAATTTGCAAACATTATAGTAGTACTAATTGTAATATCTTTTGGAAACAATCCTAATTCCTCAAGCACTAAATAGATCCTGTCTATTCCAAAAGAAACACCAACTCCTGAGATATCTTTTAATCCAAAATTAGATGTTAAATTATCATACCTTCCTCCTCCTCCAATTGAGCCAATTTGCACATCATTCGCTTTTACCTCAAATATGCACCCTGTATAATAATTAAGCCCTCTTGCTAGAGTAATATCAAATACTAAATTAGTCGATTGCAACCCTAATTTGTTAATCTTTTGCATCACAAATTGCAATTCTTCTAATCCTTTTGTTCCATCTTCTGATTGACCTAATAATGCAGCTAAATCATCAATATTTTTAGCATTTAAAAAAGTATCCAAAATACTCATTGATGATTCTTTAACACCTTTACTCTGCATTTCTTCTTTTACTTTCTCAATACCAATCTTATCAAACTTATCAATAATAATCACAACATCATCAAAGATTTCAGTTGCTCCCATAAGTTCAATCATCCCGCTTAATACCTTTCTGTTATTAATGCAAATATCCACATTAGGTATATTTAGTTTAGAGAACACATCATCATAAAGTTGAACCAACTCAACCTCACAAAGCAAAGAATCTGTTCCAATAACATCTGCATCACATTGATAGAACTCTCTATATCTTCCTTTCTGCGGCCTATCAGCACGCCATACATTTTGCATCTGATAGCGCTTAAATGGAAAAGTAATCTCATTCCGATTTTGTACTACAAAACGAGCAAAAGGAACTGTTAAATCATAACGCAATGCTTTTTCAGAAATCTGTTTTGTTAAAGATTTTGAAGTAATATCATTTTCCAAATTAGCTTTAGAAAGATAGTCTCCAGAGTTTAAAACTTTAAAAATTAAACGATCGCCTTCATCACCATATTTACCTGTTAAGGTCCCAACATTCTCCATTGCTGGCGTTTCAATTGGGGCATAGCCATAGCATTCGAAAGCTGTTTTAACAGTTTCAAAAATGTAATTCCTCCTGAACATTACTTCAGATGTGAAATCACGCATTCCTTTTGGTATAGACGGTTTTGTGTTACTCATAATTGTTTGCAAATATCGTAAAATATAATAGATAAGTTTCACTATATTTGGCGCGAAAATTATGAAACAACTATTTACCTTATCCCTTCTTATATTGTTGTCTTGCAGTATGAATAATAAAAAGACTATTGAGACCATAAAACAGGACCCTTTCGAGATTGATGCTATAAAAAAGGTATTAACTACCCAACAAGAATGTTGGAATAATGGAGATATTGATGGATTTATGCAAGGATATTGGAATTCTGAAGAATTAATATTCACTTCACTAAGTCATAAACCAGCATATGGATGGGACAATACCTTAGAGAGATATAAAAATAGTTACCCAACAAAATCTAGTATGGGAGCATTGAATTTTGAGATTTTAGATTTAAGACTTATTTCAAAGACTACTGCAACTCTTAAAGGAAAATGGGAACTTATTAGAGAAAAAGACCATCCTAACGGACTGTTTTGGTCAGATCTTGAAAAGTTTGATGAAAATTGGCTAATCACAAAAGATTCTACCATATCATTTGAAATCAACATCCCTAAATAGTTTATGAGAGAATATCTCTCATTAATAAAATTTAGCCATACCATATTTGCAATGCCTTTTGCACTTATTGGTTTTTTCTTGGCTAGCAAAGATTCTGAACCTGAATGGATCACACTTTTTTATGTAGTTCTTTGTATGATTTTTGCACGCTCGGCAGCAATGGCTTTTAATCGATATATTGATAAAGATATTGATACAGCAAACGAAAGAACTGCCAAAATTAGAGAAATCCCAAATGGAACAATTACTGCAAAAAACGCATTAATATTTGTAATTATTAATTCCATGCTATTTATTGGGGTTACTTTTTTCATTAATTCCTTATGTTTTAGACTATCTCCTATTGCGCTTATTATTATCTTAGGATATAGCTTTACCAAACGCTTTACAGCTCTTTGTCATTTAGTGTTAGGTCTAGGGTTATCATTAACTCCTATTGGTGCTTACTTGGCTGTTAGTGGTGAGTTTGCTATTATTCCCATTCTTTTCTCATTTGTAGTACTATTCTGGGTAAGTGGTTTTGATATTATTTATTCCATGCAGGATGAAGAATTTGATAAAGATCAAAAGCTACATTCCATTCCGGTTCTACTAGGGAAGAAGAACGCATTAATCTTATCAAGAGTGCTACACTTTATCGCAATACTTATTCTATCTCATATTGGCAAAACTGCAAATTCTGGAGAATTTTATTGGATTGGATTCTCCATATTCTCAGCACTACTTATTTACCAACACACTTTGGTAAGAGATAATGATTTAAGCAAAATAAATTTAGCTTTTTTCACCACGAACGGCATTGCATCTGTCATTCTGGGAGTATTTGTAATTTTAGACTATATTATGAAGAATCAATAAAATCGTAGCAGGATTACAACCTAACACCTATTTACATGTTACAGCAAGATTTCAAACTAAAGATTGCTCCTCTAGTTTCTTTAAGCCTCTGCAGTAGGTCCACCAAAATTCATAGGGATACCACCAGTAGGGTCAACATCTTTTATCTCGCCATGCTGATCTTCAAATTTTGAAATATTATCATTCAAAGCTTTCATAAGGCGTTTAGCATGTTGAGGTGTAAGAATAATTCGTGATTTTACTTTTGCTTTTGGAACTCCAGGCATCATTTGAATAAAATCAACTACAAACTCAGAGGGAGAATGATTGATAATAGCAATATTGCTGTAAGTCCCTTCAGCTACTTCCTCACTTAATTCAATGTTTAGTCCGTCTTGTTTTTTCTCTTCTGACATAATAATAAGTTTTTATTCTTCCGTTATTGTTACTTTCTCTTGTGCCAATTCTGCTGTTTTATCCCCTAGTAATTTATCAAATTCTTCTTGTGAACCAACAATTAAATCGCTTCCATCAATAAGGCCAGTTCCTGCTGGAATTTTGTGCCCAACAATTACATTTTCTTTCAATCCTCTAAGACCATCTCTTTTCGCTCTAATAGCTGCTTCATTCAATACTTTTGTAGTTTCCTGGAAAGAAGCTGCTGAAATCCAACTATCGGTTTGCAGTGAAGCTCTGGTAATTCCTTGAAGTACCGGACGAGAAATTGCCGGAACAGCATCACGCGAATCAATGGGCTTCATATCCTTTCTTTTAAGTCGGGAATTCTCTTCTCTTAACTGTCTTATAGTAATTAATTGCCCTCGGTTGTAATCGGTTGAATCACCCGCATCTTCAATGTATTTTTTACCGAAAATCCAATCGTTTTCTTCCGTGAAATCGATTCTGTTTACCAATTGTTTTTCCAATAATTTAGTATCACCAGAATCAACCACTTCCACTTTCCTCATCATTTGTTTTACCACAACCTCAAAGTGTTTGTCGTTAATTTTCACTCCTTGCAACCTATAAACCTCCTGTACCTCATTCACAATATATTTCTGAACAATAGCGGGTCCTTTAATTGCTAAGATGTCTCTTGGCGTGATTACGCCATCACAAAGTGGCGTTCCCGCTTTTACAAAATCATTCTCTTGAGCTAATATGTGTTTTGAAAGGGGCACTAAGAATTTCTTTTCCTCACCAGTTTTTGAGGTTACAATAATTTCTTTATTCCCTCTTTTGATTTTCTTTCCAAATGAAACAATACCATCAATCTCAGAAACTACTGCTGGATTAGAAGGATTCCTTGCTTCAAAAAGCTCTGTAACTCTTGGAAGACCACCCGTAATATCACCTGAAGAACCTTGCACCCTTGGAATTTTAGCAACTACTGTTCCTGCCTTTATTGTTTTTCCTTCATCAACCGAAATATGCGCTTTTACAGGAATACTATAAGACCTTTCCTTACCTTTTGCTTGAATAACAATAACAGGATTTTTCTTTTTATCTCTACTATCAATTATTACTTTCTCTTGATGCCCTGTTTGCTCATCCGATTCAATTCTATATGTATATCCTTCCTCAATATCTTGGTATTGAATCTTTCCAGCAATCTCAGAAATGATAAGTGCATTGTAAGGATCCCAATCACAAACTACATCTCCCTTAACAACCTTTCCGGATTTTTTGTAAATATTAGAACCATAAGGAATAATATGAGTAGCAATCGTAACGCCTGATTTTTCATCAATTATTCTAAGTTCAGCTGTTCTAGAAATTACAATTTCAACATCTTTACCACTAGCCTTTTTCGTTTTAATGGTTTTTAAATCTTCAATCTCAATCTTACCATCATTTTTAATAGTAATACTCGAATCTGCTGCAGCTCTAGAAGCCGTACCCCCAACATGGAAAGTTCTTAGCGTAAGCTGAGTACCCGGTTCTCCAATGGATTGAGCAGCAATAACACCAACTGCCTCTCCTCTTGCTGCCATTTTTGCAGAAGCCAAACTTCTACCATAACATTTGCTACAAATTCCTTTTCTGGTTTCGCAAGTAAGAGCAGAACGAATTTCAACTGCCCCAATTTCTGCTTCTTGAATCTCTTTAGCAATTAATTCAGTTATCTCACTTCCCGATTCAACAATAACATTATTATCGTTTGGATTGTAAATATCATGCAAGCAAACTCTTCCTATAATTCTTTCAGATAAAGTTTCTACAATATCTTCATTGTTTTTAAGGGCAGTAGTTACAAGCCCACGCAAAGTACCACAATCTTCTTCTGTAATCACCACATCTTGCGAAACATCAACCAATCGTCTTGTCAAATAACCAGCATCTGCAGTCTTTAGAGCCGTATCGGCTAATCCTTTTCTGGCACCATGGGTAGAAATAAAGTACTCTAAAATGGAAAGCCCTTCTCTAAAGTTAGTGATAATAGGATTTTCAATAATAGAATCTCCATGATCACCTGATTTCTGTGGTTTGGCCATCAATCCTCTCATTCCAGATAACTGACGAATTTGCTCTTTCGAACCCCTTGCACCAGAATCCAACATCATATAAAGAGAGTTGAAACCTTGCCTTTCGGTTCTAAGTTGGCTCATTACAGTTTCGGTCAATCGAGCATTTGTATTAGTCCAAATATCAATTACCTGATTATATCTTTCGTTATTGGTAATTACACCTAAATTATAGTGAGAAAACACCTCATCTACTTTTTCATAAGCATCTTTTACCATTTGTTTTTTCTCTAGCGGAACAACTACATCCCCTAAATTAAAAGAAAGGCCACCTTTAAAAGCCATTTGAAAACCAATATTTTTAATGTTATCTAAAAATTCAACTGTTTTGGCTACACCACATTTACTTAAAATATCACCAATAATGTTTCTTAAAGCTTTTTTGGTTAGTAATTCGTCAATAAAACCAATATTTTCAGGAACAAATTCATTAAATAATACTCTACCTACTGAAGTTTCTAAAAGATAATCTTTTCCTTTTTCATCTTTTACACGCACTTTTATGATGGAATGAAGTGCTACAATTTTTTCATTGTAAGCAATATTCACTTCCTCAGCAGAATAAAAAGTCATTCCTTCTCCTTTAACGATAACCGCCTTTTCTATTACTTTTCCTTTTTCATTTTTTACCTGATCTGCAGTTACTTTTTGCTTTGTCATATAATAAAGTCCAAGCACCATGTCTTGTGAAGGAACTGTAATTGGAGCTCCATTTGCAGGATTTAGTATATTATGAGAAGACAACATTAAAATTTGTGCTTCCAAAATAGCAGCCGTACCAAGTGGTAAATGAACCGCCATTTGATCCCCATCAAAATCGGCATTAAATGCAGTACATACAAGTGGATGTAACTGAATAGCTTTTCCTTCAATCATTTTTGGCTGAAAGGCCTGAATACCCAATCGGTGAAGAGTTGGAGCCCTATTTAAAAGTACAGGATGTCCTTTCATTACATTTTCTAAAATATCCCAAACTACTGGTTCTCTAGCATCAATAATCTTTTTGGCAGATTTTACTGTTTTTACAATTCCTCTCTCAATCAGTTTTCGAACAATAAATGGTTTGTATAGCTCTGCAGCCATTTCTTTCGGCAAACCACATTCATGTAGTTTCAAATTAGGACCAACAATAATTACCGAACGAGCAGAATAATCTACCCTTTTCCCTAAAAGATTTTGACGGAATCTACCTTGCTTTCCTTTCAAGTTATCCGATAATGATTTCAGTGCCCTGTTTCCATCTGTTTTTACAGCAGATGATTTTCTGGAATTATCAAAAAGTGCATCTACAGATTCTTGCAACATCCTTTTTTCATTTCTTAGAATTACTTCAGGAGCATTGATTTCCATCAATCGTTTCAATCTGTTATTTCGGATAATAACTCTTCTATATAAATCATTCAAATCAGAAGTTGCAAACCTTCCTCCATCTAGTGGAACAAGTGGACGCAACTCAGGTGGATTAACAGGGACAACTTTTATTATCATCCACTCTGGTTTATTTTCGGTATGCTGATTCGCCTCACGAAAGGCCTCTACTACTTGCAATCTTTTAAGTGCTTCCGTTTTTCTTTGCTGAGAAGTTTCCGTATTTGCCTTATCTCTTAACTCGAACGACAAGGCATCCATGTCAATTCGTGCAAGTAAATCAGCAATTGCTTCTGCACCCATTTTAGCAATAAATTTATTTGAATCTTCATCAGGCAAATACTGATTTTCTGTTGGGAGTGCATCTAATATATTTAAATATTCTTCCTCAGTAATAAAATCATTATCCTTAATTGGATCTCCTTCTTCATTTAGCCCGCCAACTCCTGCTTGAATCACAACATATCTTTCATAATAGATAATCATGTCCATCTTTTTGGTTGGAAGCCCTAAAAGATATCCTATTTTATTAGGTAGCGTTCTGAAATACCAAATATGAGCTACCGGAACAACCAATTTGATGTGCCCAACTCTTTCTCTTCTTACCTTTTTCTCAGTTACTTCCACCCCACATCTATCACAAACAATTCCTCTGTAACGGATTCTTTTATATTTACCACAATGGCATTCAAAATCCTTTACTGGCCCAAAAATTCTTTCGCAAAAAAGCCCATCTCTTTCAGGCTTATATGTTCTATAATTTATAGTTTCTGGTTTTAACACCTCACCAGATGAACTTCCTAATATATCTTCCGGAGAAGATAAACTGATTTTTAGGTGTGAAAAATCTTTGTGTTGTCTTTTATCTTTAGTTATTGGCATAATATTATTAAATATTTTTATTCAAAAGATACTTTTAATCCTAATCCACTAAGCTCATGTAACAATACATTGAATGACTCTGGAATTCCTGCTTTTGGTAAAGGATTTCCTTTTACAATGGCTTCATAAGCTTTTGCTCTTCCTATTACATCATCCGATTTTAAGGTTAGCATTTCTTGTAAAATATTGGAAGCACCATAACCCTCTAATGCCCAAACCTCCATCTCACCCAATCTCTGTCCACCGAATTGCGCTTTACCCCCGAGTGGTTGCTGTGTAATAAGGGAATATGGACCAATAGAACGAGCATGCATTTTATCATCAATTAAGTGTCCTAGTTTTAGCATGTAGATTATTCCCACTGTTGCGGGTTGATCGAATTTCTCTCCAGTTCCACCATCATACAAATAAGTTTCTCCATAAGCTGGTAATCCAGCTTCTTTCATTTCTTTATTAATGTCCTCAATACTAGCGCCATCAAAAACAGGAGTAAAATACCTTTTATCTAATTTCTGACCAGCCCAACCTAAAATGGTTTCGTAAATCTGACCAAGGTTCATTCTTGAAGGCACACCCAAAGGATTTAATACAATATCAACTGGGGTTCCATCTTCCAAAAATGGCATATCTTCATCTCTTACAATTTTAGCCACAATACCCTTGTTTCCATGTCGTCCTGCTAATTTATCTCCTACTTTTACTTTTCGTTTTTTAGCTACAAAAACCTTGGCTAATTGCAGAACGCCTTTTGGTAGTTCATCCCCAACAGTAATAGCAAATTTATCTCTTTTGTGAAGACCATAAATCTCATTATACTTTTTGATATACCCAAGAAGAATTTGATTTACTATTTGATTATGCTTAATGTTAGTAGTCCATTTTTTAGTGTCTACTGTTAAAAAATCAACTTCATGAAGTAGTTTTTGCGTAAACTTTGTGCTTTTTGGAATAATCGTTTCACCTAACACATTCGTTACCCCCTGTGAAGCTTTTCCTCCAATCAATGTATATAATTTATCAATTAGTACTTTTTTCAATTTAGCAATTTTCTTTTGAAATTCTAACTCTAGCACATCTATTTCATCTTTATCTTGTGCAACTAATCTTTTATCTTTAACTGATTTTGAGAATAATGTTTTATTAATAACCACTCCTTCATAGGATGGTTTGGCTTTTAGAGAAGCGTCTTTTACATCCCCCGCTTTTTCACCAAAAATCGCTTTTAATAATTTTTCTTCAGGAGTAGGATCGGACTCTCCTTTTGGTGTGATCTTTCCAATAAGAATATCGCCCGCTTTAATCTTAGCACCTATTCTAATCATACCATATTCATCCAAATCTTTTGTAGCTTCTTCACTTACATTCGGAATATCGGCTGTAAGTTCTTCCGCCCCTCTTTTTGTTTCCCTTACAGAAACACTATGCTCTTCAATATGCAGTGAAGTAAATAAATCTTCACGAACAATTCTTTCTGAAAGAACAATAGCATCCTCAAAGTTATATCCTTTCCAAGGCATGAATGCTACTTTTAAGTTTCTACCAATAGCTAATTCTCCATTCTGAGTTGCAAACCCTTCACAAAGTACTTGTCCTTTTTTTACTTTATCCCCTATTTTTACAATAGGTTTGATATTCATACAAGTACTTTGGTTTGTTTTTTTGAATTTAGTAAGCTCATAAGTTTTTATATTCTCATCAAAAACCAAAAGTTGTTCGTCAGGAGTATAATTGTATCGAATCGTAATTTTACAAGCATCTACATATTCTACTACTCCATTTCCTTCTGCATTTATAAGCACTCTAGAATCTCTTGCAACATGTGGCTCTAATCCAGTTCCAACAATTGGAGCATCTGTTTGCATAAGCGGAACTGCTTGTCGCATCATATTAGATCCCATCAAAGCCCTGTTGGCATCATCATGTTCCAAAAATGGAATAAGAGATGCCGCAATAGATGCAATTTGGTTTGGTGCCACATCCATTAATTTTATTTCTTTTGGACTTGCAACCGGATAATCTGCCTCTAATCTTGATTTAATTCTTTTACCTTTAAACTTTCCTTGTTCATTAATTGGTGCATTTGCTTGGGCAATCATTTTATCCTCTTCATGCTCCGCATTCATATAGATTGGTTCTTTATCTAATTGCACCACCCCATCTTCTACTTCACGATAAGGGGTTTCAATAAATCCTAAATCATTAATTTTTGCATAAACACAAAGGGAAGAAATCAGTCCAATATTTGGTCCTTCAGGAGTTTCAATTGGGCACAATCTTCCATAATGCGTATAGTGTACATCACGTACCTCAAAGCCCGCTCTTTCTCTGGATAAACCGCCAGGCCCTAATGCAGAAACTCTTCTTTTGTGTGTAACTTCTGCCAGTGGATTGGTTTGATCCATAAACTGAGAAAGCTGACTTGTTCCAAAAAAGGAATTAATTACAGAAGAAAGTGTTTTAGCATTAATCAAATCAAGTGGAGTAAACACTTCATTATCTCTTACATTCATTCTCTCACGAATCGTTCTTGCCATTCTGTTTAATCCTACAAAAAATTGGCTTGAAAGTTGCTCGCCAACTGTTCTTACTCTTCTGTTAGATAAATGATCGATATCATCTACATCTGTTTTGGAGTTTACCAATTCAATCAAATTTTGAATAATGGAAACAATATCCTCATTGGTTAGAACTTGTTTTGTTTCTGGAACATCTACTCCTAATCTTTTGTTTATTCTGTATCGACCAACATGCCCTAAACTATATCTTTGATCGGAAAAGAATAATTTATCAATTACACTTCTTGCCGTATCTTCATCTGGCGGCTCAGCACTTCTAAGTTGGCGATAAATATATTCTACTGCCTCTTTTTCTGAGTTGGTTGGATCTTTTTGAAGCGTATTGTAAATCAGTGCGTGATCGGCAGCATTAGCATCTTCTTTGTGAAGAAGGATAGTTACTGAACCGGAATCAATAATCTGATTGATATGCTCTTTTTCTAAAACAGTTTCTCTATCAATAATTACTTCATTTCTTTCAATGGAAACCAATTCTCCTGTATCTTCATCTACAAAATCTTCAATCCAAGATTTTAAAACCCTAGCAGCCAATCTTCTTCCTACCAATCTTTTCAAACCACTTTTTGTTACTTTTTCTTCATCCGCCAAATTAAAAATTTGCAAGATGTCTCTATCGCTTTCATATCCGATTGCTCTTAAAAGAGTGGTAACCGGCAATTTCTTCTTTCTATCAATATAGGCAAACATGACATTATTGATATCAGTAGCAAATTCAATCCAAGATCCTTTGAAAGGGATTACTCTTGCTGAATATAATTTGGTGCCATTTGCGTGAAAACTCTGTGCAAAGAAAACCCCAGGGGATCTGTGGAGTTGAGACACAATCACCCTTTCTGCGCCATTGATAACAAAAGTACCTTTTGGCGTCATATAAGGAACATTCCCAAAATATACATCTTGGATAATGGTTTCAAAATCTTCATGGTCTTCATCAGTACAATATAGCTTTAACTTTACTTTTAGGGGCACTTTGTAAGTAAGCCCTCTATTGATACATTCTTCAATAGAATATCTTGGAGGATCAATAGTATAATCAACAAATTCTAGAACAAAATTATTTCTAGAATCTGTAATTGGGAAAATACCTTCAAAGGTTTGATAAAGCTCCTCTTTTTTTCTTTCTTCACTTGTTGTCCCTAATTGGAAGAAATTATTGAATGTTTCTAATTGTATGTCTAAAAAATCTGGATAATCTATCTGATTTCCTATTGATTCGAAATTTATTCTTTCTGAAATATTAGTATTAGTCAAGGAAGTAATCTTTAAATTAAAAAACGGTTTCTATAAAAAAACAAAATAGATCAGACCTTATATTATTACAAGATCTGAACCTTTATTTTGCGAGTAGAATTATTTTAATTCTACTTCAGCACCTGCTTCTTCAAGCTGAGTCTTCAAAGCTTCTGCTTCATCTTTAGCAACACCTTCTTTTACTGCTTTTGGTGCACTATCAACAATATCTTTAGCTTCTTTTAGTCCTAATCCAGTAAGTTCTTTTACAAGTTTAACTACTGCTAATTTAGAACCGCCCGCAGCTGTAAGGATTACATCAAACTCTGATTGTTCCTCACTAGCTGCTTCACCTCCTCCAGCTACCGGACCGGCAACTGCAACTGCTGCTGCAGCAGGTTCAATACCATATTCATCTTTTAATATGTTTGCTAGTTCATTTACCTCCTTTACCGATAAATTCACTAACTGTTCTGCAAATTCTTTTAATTCTGCCATTTTATTTGGGGTTTAATTGTTCAACTTTGATTAATTATAAATGTTGGAAGCATTCTCTTTATTTAATTTTCTTTTTTATCTTCTTCTGATTTTGATTCCTCTGCTGGCTCTTCTGCTTTTGGTTCCTCTGCTAGCTCCTCTGCTTTTGGTTCCTCTGCTGTCTCTTCTGCTTTTGGCTCTTCTGCTTTTGATTCCTCTGCTGGCTCTTGATCTATTTTTTCCTTCAAAGTAGTCAAGATTCCTGATAATTTGTTTTCTCCAGATTGCAATGATGAAATTACATTTTTGACTGGAGATTGTAATATGGTAATGATTTCGCTAATAAGCTCTTCTTTCGACCTTAACTCTACTAAAGCATCTATATTCTCATCTCCTAAATAGAAGCAATCTTCAATAATTGCTGCTTTCAAAATAGGTTTGTTATGTTTTTTTCTGAAATCCTTAATAATTTTTGCTGGGGAATTACCAATCTCTGTAAACATAATAGAAGTATTACCACTTAATGTTTGGTAAAACTCCTCAAAATTAGAATCGTTTCTTTCCATTGCTTTTTTCAGCAAAGTATTTTTCACTACTTTCAAAGTCACATCTCTTTTGAAACATAATCTTCTCAAATCGCTAGACTCTTCCGCTGTAAGCCCTGAGATATCTGCTAAATAAAAATTTTTATTCTCATTAAGCAGAACATCCAGATCCTCAATAAACTTATTCTTTTCTTCTTTTGTCATCTTTATTTATCCTTTAATAAGCATTTGTAGAAACCGAAATGCCTATCCCCATTGTACTTGAGATAGAAATACTTTTAATATAAGTCCCTTTTGATCCAGATGGTTTCATCTTCACAATGGTCTGAATTAATTCTTCAGAATTTTCTGCAAGCTTCTCCGCATCAAATGATGTTTTCCCGATAGAAGTATGCACAATCCCAGTTTTGTCAACTTTAAAATCAATTTTACCTTTTTTGACATCTGTTACTGCCTTACCTACATCATTACTTACCGTACCTGATTTTGGATTTGGCATCAATCCTCTAGGACCTAATACTCTTCCTAATGCACCAATCTTACCCATCACAGATGGCATAGTGATAATTACATCAATATCAACCCATCCGCCTTTGATTTTTTCAATGTACTCGTCTAAGCCAACAAAATTAGCGCCTGCCTCATTTGCCTCAGCTTCTTTATCAGGAGTTACAAGTGCTAACACTTTCAAATCTTTACCAGTGCCATGAGGGAGTGTTACAACTCCTCTTACCATCTGGTTAGCTTGTTTTGGATCAACACCCAGTCGGATTGCCATATCAACAGAAGCATCAAAGTTTTCAGGAGCTGTTTTTTTAACAATATCGGTTGCCTCCTGCAAACTATAACTTACAGCTGTATCAAGGCCATCTAACACAGCCTTTCTTTTTTTACTCAACTTACTCATCTTTAATTTTTAATTTAAAGTGGTTAAGTAACTACTTTTGTATGTATTTAAGCAGCAGCTACTATATTCTTTGCTACAGGACCTTTTTCTCCATCTGCTACTTCAAAAGTAACGGACTGTCCTTCTTTTAATGTTTTAAAGCCCTCCGATTGGATTTCTCCAAAATGAGCGAAATAATCAGTTCCGTCTTCACCTTCAATGAATCCGTAACCTTTACTAGCATTAAACCATTTTACTGTACCTTCCATAATTGTTTGTTTTAAAATTTATCTAAAATTGTGATTTTAGCAACCACCTAGCTATATACACTGCAATTAAGCAGCTACTATATTTTTTGCTACAGGACCTTTTTCTCCATCTGCTGCTTCAAAAGTAACGGACTGTCCTTCTTTTAATGTTTTAAAGCCCTCCGATTGGATTTCTCCAAAATGAGCGAAATAATCAGTTCCGTCTTCACCTTCAATGAATCCGTAACCTTTACTAGCATTAAA
>Ga0187827_10000975_pt1 | contig 43415 bp, 28 predicted proteins | sample ETNtaG_39_FD_167969 | JGI IMG/M metagenome (GOLD analysis project Ga0187827, IMG submission 167969) | Marine microbial and viral communities from oxygen minimum zone, Eastern Pacific Ocean - ETNP2014_SV_150_PacBio MetaG (Illumina Assembly) | ecosystem: Environmental > Aquatic > Marine > Hypoxic...
ATAAATACCATAATATATATGCATATATATTAAACTTTCAGTGAAATACATGGTTTTTCAAGAATAGTGATGAAAAATAATACTTCAAAAGTTTTGAGCTAAACAAATACAAAACTTTTAACCCATAAAATGCTCGTAATAAAAGTAAAAAAAGAATTGCAGGCGGAAAATGAGGAAGAAAATGACGAAGAGGGGGAAGATGACGATGATGAGGAAGGTGATGAGGAGGAAGATGACGAAGAGGAGGAAGATGACGAAGAGGAAGAAGATGACGATGATGAGGAGGGTGATGAAGAGGAGGAAGATAACGATGATGAGGGCTACGAGGAGGAAGACGAAGGATACGATGATGATGACGGGAATGGTTCAGAACAAATCTCCGGCGGGCCTAGTATGGAACCGATGATTGAAGTCCAGAAAGTTGAGGTCCATTGTCCAAAATGCAGTGCGGTTGTAAGAGATGGAGATGTTTTCTGTATATCATGCGGAATGCGTATGGACGAAACCGGTATTGAGCCCAATTTCATTGAACCTGTTGCGGAGGAGGTTTCACCACTCCCTGCCCCACCCCCCGAAGACGCTCCAAACGATATTGTGTCCGGTATAGAAAATGGTTAGATACCACAATCTAATTCATAAAAGTCTCCGAATTTGTTTATGTACCCCAATCCTGGCTTAAGAAAAAGGTTTTACTCTAAAAAAATTTGGTTTCCCATTAGAGAACGGTTCGAGTATATATTGATCCTTTTCGATTCGCGACTAATAAATTGATTTCGGGAAGGAAAAGATATTTCAAGGTGATCGGTCCTTTCATCAGAAATAAGTTAAAGGAATGAAAATGATGAATTTATCAAATTTGGCAGTGGATTGGAATTCAAGTTATGGCAATGGACCACCACTATGGAGAATTGCATTGACCATTGGAATAATGATCATCGGTTTTGCATTGAACCTGTTCCTGTCAAGATTTCTACCGATATATCTTTCAGAGATCATATTATCACTGGATCAGCGTTCCAGAAAAAAAAAAGGGAGTAAGGAAAATGTTGAATTCAAAGGTAATCTTGGTATTCAGATAAGTACTTTCCAACAGAATATAAAAAATTTTATCAGATGGACGGTATTTCTGTCATTCACCATAATAGCATTCAATGCCCTGGGATATGATAAACACAGTAGCTTGGAATTGTTTGGATATGATTTCTCTATCTGGATGATCATGAAATTCATGGTCCTTTTGATAATAGCCTTGCTTTTCGTAAGGATTTTGTTGATGCAGATAATCCGCTTGATACTATCGGTACTCTTCGGAAAAGGCGTAACGAGGAAAGTATTTCAAAAAGAGAGTAAGAGGCTGAGGGGATTCACCATTCCACTGTTTACCATAATTGCTGTGATCTTCGCAATAAATTTCGCATTTCCTGATAAACAGAATCTACCTTTCTATTCAACATTGTATACCATATTCACCACTATTACCATAATTCTCGGGGTATTATTTTCCACCCGAATAACGATTTTCATACTTCGGGTAAGATATTCCATTAAGAAAAAACTGGATTCTCATGCAACCAACGCTGTTGAAAATTTTGTAAAAATATTGTCGGTGATCATAGGACTGGGTATTTTACTTTCGTTTTACGGTATCGATCCGGTAGCGATATTCGGCGCCCTGACATTCATAGGTGTGGCCGTGGCGTTCGGTCTACAGGACAGCATAGCAAACATCATGGCCGGTTTCATGCTTGCGGCGGATAAACCTTTTGCCATCGGTGACAGAGTAAGGGTAGGAGATGCAGCCAGGGAGACCTGGGGAGACATAAGTAAGATCGGATTGAACACCACCCGTATCAGGACCACAGAAGGAGAACTAGTTGTTGTACCGAACAGCTATATTGCTAAGAACGAGATATGGAACTACACAAGGGATTCACCCGTCATCGTGCACAAGATAGACGTGGGAATCAGCTATGGATCGGATTGGAGGCTTGCGAAAAAGATAATGATAGAGGAAGCAAGGGCTCATCCCCGAGTGCTGAAAAACCCGAATCCGTATGCCACCATGGACCGGTTTGGTGATTTTTCCATCCATATGAAACTGTGGTTGTGGTTGAAACACGCCCTTGACAGGGAACAGGTGCGCTCAGACCTCCTTGAATCCATCAAGGACAGGTTCGACAGTGAAGGTGTTGAGATACCCTATCCGTACCGGACAGTTGTCTACAAGAAAGAATTGTCTAAAGAAACGAGATTGGCCGATAAAAGAGCTTATGTGGATACTAGACGCTATCCTTCCCAGGGAACTAATTATTTCGAAAGTGGGGACTGGCACAATAACGGCGATAAAATCCAGGGAACGGAAAATCCACCGGGAATCTATATCTTGGTTCCAAGTGTCAATCCGAATACGGCCAAAAAACTCGCAACATTCGCAGTGGATTTCGCAAAGAAGACTCATGGTGAGGTTACTGCCCTGTACGTGATGGTCGAGAGTTCGGATGACAAGAAAAAGAACGGCAGGGGAATCCTTGACGTTTTCCAGAAGATAGGTAGGAATGAAAAAATACCTGTAAATACGATTCTCGAGACCGGCCACCCAGTGGACCGTATTATCGAGCACGTTGAAAGGGAAAACGTGGATTTCATCATTATTGGTAAACCCGAAAAAGGAGGATTGTTGTCCTGGATGAAAGAGGATATTGAAAAGGAAATTCGCTCGAGGTCCGATGTGCCCCTGATAATACTGCCCGACTGAGTGTATGCCTATTCGAAACTCATCTAATATTTTGCCTTGTTCAGAAGCATTTCTTAATCCTGGACAACCATTTTTTTGTTAAATATAGAATTGGATTTTTTTCGATCAACTGATTTATTTATACTAATTATCAACTTGTATCAATTACAAGAAAACAAATAAATAAAATAAATTTCATATGTAATATACATCGAAAAAGAGTGATAAAAAATGAAAAACAGGCATATGTGAACCTTGCTTCGAGAGATACTCCATTACCGGTTTCTTGTTTTTCGGTTTTCTATTTATCTTGTACTTGTCGTGATCTACTTCATAAAGGGGATATACCAGGGTGGTAATGGCAAGCATCGCCAGTTCAACGGTCTTGCTGGGTCTGGCCTTCCATCCTGTTTACCAGGGAGCGAATATCCAGTTGTATTTGACGCCTTCGCTCTCTGTGGCTCGCTTTATCTTTCTGATGAGGGCCTTCGGGGAGTTGATACGTATAGATAATAAGAACAACAGTATCGACCTGAATTGTTGAACAGAAGATGTTGATATGAGATGGCAATGAACAAAAAAAATATTTATAATATCTTATGAATAACAAAATAATAATTTTGTCAGGTGACGGAATATGAACCGACCTTATGTTGAAATAACTACCAACCTGTGCAAAGGTTGCACTCTGTGTACTGTAGAATGTCCGAAAAAATGTTTGGTCATGTCTGACAAGATCAATATCCTGGGTTATACCTATGCAGAATATATTGGAGAGTTCTGCACAGGTTGTGGCTTTTGTTTCTATGCCTGCCCCGAGCCTGGAGCTGTAACCGTTTATAAAAAAATAAAAAGAAAGGGGGAGAATATATGAAGCAATTTGAGAAAGGGAACGCGTGTATTGCAAAGGCGGCACTCCTTGCCGGGTGTACCCACTATTATGGTTATCCTATAACCCCATCATCAGAAATAATTCACACAGTTGCAGAGCTTTTTCCAGAAGTTGGTGCAATCTTTCTCCAGGCCTCTAGCGAAGTGGCGGCCATTAACATGGTCTATGGTGCGTCTGCTGCAGGCAAAAGAGTATTAACTTCTTCAAGTGGTCCGGGGATCAGCCTAAAGCAAGAGGGAGTGTCATATCTGGCAGCTTCCGAACTTCCGTGTGTGATTGCAGATATTCAAAGAGCAGGTCCTGGATTAGGCAATATCTGGCCCAGCCAGGCTGACTATTTCCAGGTAGTGAAAGGAGGTGGACACGGCAATTATAGAACCCCTGTCTTTGCGCCAAATTCTCCACAGGAGATGGTGGATTTTACCATAGAGGCCTTTGAAGTGGCAGACAGGTATCGGACGCCGGTTTACGTATTCGCTGACGCGTATGTCGGCCAGGTAATGGAATCGGTCGATTTCCCCACCACCATCAGAAAAATACCTGAAAAACCCTGGGCACTGAAAGGTAATAAAGAAACTAAGGGCAACTTGATCACATCCATTCTCATGAGCCCTGAATTGGAGGAAGAATTGAATATCAAACTTCAGGAAAAGTATCGTGAGATAGAAGAAAAAGAACAACGATATTCAGAATACATGGTGGAGGATGCCGATATAATTTTGATGGCATATGGAATTACCTCAAGAATAGCCCAGAGTTGTGTCGATATTCTGAGGGACAAGGGAGTCAAGGCGGGCCTCTTTCGACCAATCACACTGTGGCCGTTTCCAAATGATAGGCTTAAGGAATTGAGAACCAAAACTAAACAATTTGTTGTTTTCGAGTTATCGAACGGACAGATGGTCGATGATGTTCGGTTGGTTGTTAAGGATCATGCAAAGGTGGATTTTTACGGAAGAATGGGGGGAGTGATCCCGACTCCGGACGAGCTAGTACTGAAGGTGGAGGAGTTCTTTAATAAAATGTAGTGGTGAATCTCATGGTAAAGGATGTTTTGAAAAAACCAACCGGCTTCTACGAAAAATTCGAAAGAAAACCCACTGGCAGCCAGTATACGACACACTACTGCCCTGGGTGCGGGCATGGTAAGATCCATAAGATAATAGCAGAGGCCCTGGAAGACCTGGAAATTGGTGATAACACTATTTTTGTTTCCCCCGTAGGCTGTTCTGTTTTTGCATACTATTATATCAATGCAGGTAACATTCAATCTGCTCACGGTCGCGCAGCGGCAGTGGGGACCGGCCTTTCAAGATCAAATCCCGACAGTATCGTCATCAGTTACCAGGGTGACGGGGACCTGGCCGCTATCGGTACGGGAGAAACTATCCACGCTGCGAATCGGGGCGAAAACATGACCGTGATCTTCGTAAACAATGCCATTTACGGAATGACTGGCGGGCAGATGGCTCCAACCACCATGGAAGGGCAGATAACAACCACTACACCCCGGGGAAGAGACCCGGATGACCAGGGCTATCCAATAAGGATGTGCGAGATGATCGGAACCTTGGAAGCACCGGTCTTTGTGGAACGGGTATCGGTGACGGACTCCAAAGGGATCAGGAACGCCCGGAAGGCTATCCGAAAAGCTCTGCAATCACAAAAAGACGGGCAGGGATATTCCTTCGTAGAAGTACTATCTCCCTGTCCGGTGGGATGGAAAATGTCATCTCCTGATGCGGTCAAATGGGTGAAAGATGTAATGGAAGAGTATTTTCCAGTCGAGAATTTTAAGGACCTTATAAAAGAACGTCCCCCCAAGCCAAAACCTAAACCTTTAGCAAGCTCCGATGAAATAATAAAAGTATTGGGTCTTACCGGAGAGGAAAAATTATTTGACGCTGACCCGGAATTTTTAGAGAATTTCCCTGAGCAGAGGCTCCGGATCGCTGGATTCGGGGGACAGGGCGTCCTCATGGCTGGGACAACTTTGTGCATGCTAGGGATGAACAAAGACCTATCAACGTGCTGGTTACCGTCATACGGGCCCGCCATACGCGGAGGCACGGCAAACTGTCATGTAGTTCTTTCAAACTCGAGCATTGGAAGTCCTGTCGTTGACAAGCCCAATGTATTGATCGCAATGAATTTGCCCTCGTTGGATTCCTTTGAAGATATCGTAACTCCCGGCGGCCTAATAATTGTCAATTCTTCCATTGTGGAAAGGAAAGTAAAGCGGGATGATGTAGAATCGTTATACATACCCATGACCAGGATTGCGGAGGACCAGGGTCTACGACGCGCGTCCAACATGGTGGCATTGACCGCCTATATATCATATACCAAGCTGATGAGCATTGATGAGTTGATCATTCTCTTTGAAGCCAATTTCAAGAAGAAGGAATTGATTCGGAAAAATGTGGAGATAATCCGGGCCACGCATCAATATATTCAAAATATGTAGTTTTTCTCAATGGGAAGAGGGCATTGTTGTTTTATCCCATTTGGTGTCGATTCATGGTATATTGTCAACGGTGAAAATCTTAACGAATCAGAGATTCGCTTATCCCTGCCCGCAGGTGTGCGGTCAGGTCTCGACAAAATGTCGAAGCCTTTCGAGTACCGCCTCGAAAGGGATAGATGTGTAGCAGACACATCGAGGTTTTCAGCTTGATAATCCTTGACGACCCTGACTGCTCGTCTGGCATGACAGGTCTCGATGAATCAATAAATTCATCTGACTTGCCAAGACGTTACTTGAAAAGTCGAGTCCTTCTGGCTCGGCTTGAAAGTGTGGCGAGCCAGCAGGGTCGCCTTTACTTGGCAAGCCATTACCTGTCATGTTTCGCGGAATTGTGGACCCGTAGGTGCCTGAAGAACGAGTTCTTCTGCACCCTAATAGAATCTCTGATTCTATGTCGGGCTCAGTTGTATCTTTGATGCAACGGAGGGTGTCTCCGGAATGAAATGGGAGCCTGTAGGTTTGCAAAGGAAATCGAAGGCTCAGCAATGCCCAAAGGGTATTGCGTAGCCTGACCGCACACTTGCGGGCAGGGATAGGAACATCTCTGATGTTTCAAGACGAAGTGGGAGCCCGTAGGGCCGATTCCGCTTCATTCCATGGAAATAGATAGTTGCCAAAGTAGCCTTATATTGAATATAAACTTAACCGCTCAAAACGACCGTAAATATGTATGATCAATTCAATTTTTTTCGGTCCTGCAACCATAGCTGATGATGTTCATGACAATGCTCATATAATGGTTAACGGATAAAGCCCCATATCAATGTTAAAAGAAGATTCGTATTTTGGGTGAGAAAATGTCTATCAAGCTGTTGATAGTTGGCGGTGTTGCAGCCGGTGCTAGCACAGCTGCGCGAGCCCGAAGGTTGAACGAACATACAGAGATAATTTTATTTGAAAGAGGGGAATTCATATCCTACGCCAACTGTGGACTGCCGTACTACATCGGTAGAGAAATTACCCATCGGGATCATCTGTTGGTAGCCACCCCGGAAATGCTGAGAAATCGGTTCAATATCGACGTGAGAACCTTTTCGGAAGTTACGAGAATCGATCGGGAAAATAAAAAGGTGACCGTAAAGAATCACATCAGCAACGAGAACTACACGGAAAGTTACGACAAACTGGTCCTCTGCCCGGGTGGCCGACCCATAAAACCTCCATTGGAGGGAATTGACCTCGATACCGTATTTTCGCTCTGGACCATTCCCGATTCGGATCGAATAAAAACATATATCGAAAAGAAAAAACCCCGGTCCGCAGTGGTGATCGGTGGAGGATTTATAGGACTTGAGATGGTTGAGAATCTAGTGGCAAACGGCCTTGAAGTAACTCTGGTGGAGATGCTCGACCAACTAATGCCCCACCTGGATGTGGAGATGGCCTCCATAGTTCAATGTTATATCGCAAAAAAAGGATGTCATCTTCATCTATCTGATGCGGTTAGTTCTTTCCGTAAACTGGATGGACGTACGATGGTCATCACCGGAAAAGGGGAAGAAATTCATTGCGATATGGTCATACTTTGCATTGGCGTTCAGCCTAATAACGAACTGGCTAGAGAAACCGGACTGGAACTGGGTGAGAGGGGCGGCATAAGGACCAACGAGCACATGCTGACCTCGGACCCGGACATCTATGCCGCCGGCGACGCAGTGGAGGTGACTGATTTCATCTCAGGTAAGCCCGCCATGATTCCACTTGCAGGGCCTGCAAACAAGCAGGGTCGGATCGTGGCTGACAACATATTCGGTAGGAGGTCCGCCTACAGGGGAACTCAGGGGTCGGCTGTGGTAAAGGTTTTCGATATGACCGTTGGGCTTACCGGGAATAATGAAAAGAGTTTGAAACGTAATGGCATATCCTATCTTGTATCTTTCACACAGTCTTTTTCCCATGCCTTCTATTACCCGGGGGCACATATGATGAATGTTAAATTAATATTCGATCCCGAGCATGGAAAGATACTGGGAAGTCAGATTATCGGGAACGAGGGAGTGGACAAACGTATAGACGTAATAGCCACGGCGATACGCGCAGGTATGACAGTTTTCGATCTCGAAGAACTTGAATTGGCTTATGCCCCACCCTATTCTTCAGCCAAAGATCCGGTGAACATTGCAGGATTTGTGGCAAGCAATATAATTCGCGGGGACATGAAGATTATAAAATGGTACGAATTGGATGAGATCGACCGGAATACACATATATTGCTGGATGTTAGAGACTTTGATGAGCTTGAAATGTATCCTTCCCTCACTGGTGCCGTACATATTCCTTTGAACGAGCTACGCGACAGATTATCAGAACTGGCCAAGGACAAGACCTATATCATTTACTGCGCCATGGGTCAGCGCGGGTATATAGGTTATCGAATGCTCACCCAGCACGGTTTTAAATGTAGGAACCTCAGTGGTGGGTACTATCTTTATGATGCAGTAAAAGGATATTGAGAGCTTGAATTACTTGAAACTCAAGGAGCGATTGTACAGTAAGAACGCCGGAACGATAATTTGTTATAACAAAATGATGTTTCGAGAAATGCCTTGCCAGCATTCGTGATTAGTGACATATCAAGCTTAATGGAAAAGGGGAAATTATAGAGCTGAAAATGTTTTTGTCGCGTAATAATGAATGGAGTTGTTTTAATGGCAGATAATAATGAACAAAGACATATGCAGATGATGGAGCAGAATCTGAAGATCGTTGACAAACTGACCAATATCAAACATAAGATCGCCATCATGAGTGGAAAGGGCGGAGTGGGAAAGACAACGGTTGCCGTGAATCTTGCTTTTTCCCTAGCATTTTCAGGCGCAAAAGTCGGATTGTTGGATGTGGATATCAACGGCCCCAACGTACCCAAGATGCTTGGAATTGAGGACGAGAAACTGGGGGGTATCGATGGAGCCATCGAACCGGTCGTCGTATCCAAGAATTTGAAGGTGGTTTCCATGGCTTTCCTACTTGCTGAAAGAGATATGCCGGTCATCTGGAGAGGACCTGTGAAGATGCAGGCGATCCGGCAATTCCTGGGTGATGTTGATTGGGGTAAGCTGGACTACCTTGTCATCGACCTCCCTCCTGGCACGGGGGATGAACCGCTCAGCATTGCACAGTTGATAAAAGAGAACAGCGGGGCCGTGATAGTGACAACTCCCCAGGATGTGGCCCTATTGGATTCACGAAAGGCGGTGAATTTTGCAAGAGCACTTGAGATGCCGGTGATCGGGATACTCGAAAACATGAGCGGCTTTAGCTGCCCCCATTGCCACAAGGATATCGACCTTTTCAAGGTGGGTGGAGGAAAAGTTGCAGCCGGAGAAATGAGTGTTCCTTACCTTGGTAGCGTGCCGCTTGATCCAAATATCGTCGAGACCGGTGACAGCGGCGTCCCATTTGTTCAAAAATACAGAGGTTCGGAATCCGCCAGGGTCTTTGAAAAGATCGTTGATAATGTTAAGAAATTTGTTGGCGATTAAAGGCACTAAATTGAAATGGTTGCTGGCCTTCCAAATTTATTCTTATCTGAAAAAAACTACCATTTAACTTCCACGTCGTCGGTCCGATAGTTCTGGTTAACTTGCGATTGCTTTATGGGAGTGGTAATGCCCCCTTTGTACATTTCAAGACCCGTAAACGCGATCATTGCACCGTTATCAACGAGAAGTCCACCCTCCGGGACAAAAAAATCCCCGTCTCTCTCTTCAGCCATGGTCCGAACCATCTGTTGTAGCCGCCTGTTCATGGCAACCCCACCTCCAAGAAGCACTTCTTTCTTCTCTGTATGTGCCATGGCTCGCTCGGTTACCTCCGTGAGCATGGCGAAGACGGTCTCCTGAAGGGAATGACACAGTGAACCGAGAGGCACCTTCCCTTTTTTTGATAAGGCGGCGGTGAGGACACCCGAAAATGCAACATCCATACCCTTCACTGAATAGGGAAGCGGTATGTATTCATCACTCTTCAATGCCATTTTTTCGATCTTCGGACCTGCCGGGAAAGGCATTCCCAGCATCCTACCGAACTTGTCCAGCATGTTCCCTACACCGATATCCTGTGTTTCTCCGAACACGCGGTATCGGCCCTTCGCCTTTGCGATGACCTGGGTGTTGGCTCCGGAGGCATAGAGAAGGATGGGGTCCGTCGCTCCCACAATCTTCCCGATCTCCAGGTGTGCCACGCAATGGTTTACTCCTATAAGGGGGATGTCGAGCCACAACGACAGAGCCCGAGCCGCTGTGGCGGTGCTCCTCAAGCACGGGCCGAGTCCGGGCCCCTGGGAAAACGCTACCAGGCCCAGATCTCGTGCGGCGATCCCGGCTTTCTCGAGGCTTTCGCCAACCACTGTATGAAGAACGGCTGCATGATGGTTGGCCGCCTCCCTGGGATGAATTCCTCCTGAGGGAGGCCGATACATATCCCTGACATTAGAAATGACTTTCCCCTCACCATCCACCACCCCCGCACCAAACGTGTGCGCCGTGCCTTCGAGACCCAAAACGAACAAAATAACATCTCCCGTAGTATAATTAATCCGCATTCCTTTCACGCCAATCGCGCAGAGCCCTGTATGTGAAGATCATATTCTTTGCGGCAAAGGTCTCATCAAGTCTCTTTCTCGTTGTATTTTGCGGGCATTTTCTCAGTTCTTCAGCATCGGCCTCCGCTATAGCTTTCATAACCTCTACGAAGCGGTTCATCTCCTCAATGGTCTCAGTCTCGGTGGGTTCAATCATTATGGCCTCGTGGAAGATCTGCGGAAAGTAGATGGTAGGAGCGTGGATTCCCTCATCCAGAAGCCACTTGGCCGCGTCCAGGGTGCTGGCCCCCTTTTTCTTGAGAATGCTACCGTTGAGGACGAATTCGTGCTTTCGGAGGCCTGGATATGGAAGCGGGAACAAATGCTCGAGTTTCATTTTCAGGTAATTCGAATTCATTACAGCAGCTTCAGAAACTTTCTCAAGACCATCTCCACCCACGAGCAATGTATAGACATATGCTTTCACCAGGACGAGAAAATTCCCCAATTGACCATGAATCTTGCCAATGGTGTAAGGTAGTTTATGATGCAGATCAAATTTAATAGAACCGTCATCCTTCACTAGTTTTAGAACACGAGGTACAGGAAGGAATTTCTCCAATTCTTTCGTAACTCCGATTGGACCTGCCCCTGGGCCCCCACCTCCATGAGGAGTTCCAAAGGTTTTGTGAAGATTGAAATGAACTATGTCAAATCCCATCTTTCCAGGTGTGGTCTTTCCCATCACGGCGTTTAGATTCGCGCCATCATAGTACAGAAGAGCTCCGTGGGCATGCACCTTTTCAGCAATTTCCCGTACCCGTCTTTCGAATATACCGAGAGTGTTCGGATTCGTGAGCATGAAGGCACAGGTTCTATTGGATAGAGCTGCCTCCAATGCTTCAATGTTAACACAGCCGTCCCCTTCCGATGGTATCTCGATAACCTTGAGCCCGGCCATTGCCCCGCTTGCCGGATTGGTACCGTGGGCCGTATCCGGTAATATTACCTCGTCCCGTTCTTCCCCTTTCGCTTCGTGGAACGCCCTTGCGATGAGGAGACCGGTAAACTCACCGTGAGCACCGGCTGCCGGCTGCAGTGTCACGGCCTCGATACCACCAATCACAGAAAGAATTTTTTCTAGTTCGTATATCAGTTCAAGGTTCCCCTGGACCATATCAACCGGTTGCATCGGGTGGGTCAGGGCAAAACCCTCGAGGGAGGCCATCTTCTCCGAGAATTTTGGATTGTACTTCATTGTACAGGATCCAAGTGGGTAGAAACCGCTGTCCACGCCCCAGTTCATCTGCGATAGGCGCGTGTAATGCCTGGCTATTTCGACCTCGGTGAGACCGGGAATATTTATGTCGTCCTTCTTCCTGATCTCTTTCGGGATAAATTTATCGATCATGGTCGGGTCCAGGCATTCCTGGGAAAAGCATGCCGCCTGTTTCTCGATACAACCCATCTCAAATATCAAGAGTTCATCGTATTTCGCCTGCCGGTAAGCCATTAGACCACCTCCATTGATTTCAGATCGGCAATCAATTTATCAATTGACCCGTTGGAATTCATTTCAGTGGCGCAGAGGAGAAACGAATTTTCGAGTTCGGGGAAATCCGTTCCAAGTAGATAACCGAAAATGTTTCCCATTTTCAGAAGATCGTCATAGAGTTTTGCAGGATCAAATATATGCGGGTCAATGGTGACCACAAACTCATTGAAGAAATCACTTTTGAATCGCGGTGCGCTTATACCGTGAATCTTCGAAAGCTCTTCTCGGAGACGATGAGCATTGGTCAGATTGGCAAGACTCATCTCGTACAATCCTTTGGGCCCGAGACAAGCCAGGGTCATAGCGCATCTTACAGCGCACAATGCCTGGTTCGAGCATATATTGGAGGTAGCTCGTTCCCTCCGTATATGCTGCTCCCTGGTTTGCAGAGTCATGACATAGGAATCCTCTCCATCGCGATCCTTCGTGTATCCGATCAGTCTGCCAGGCATCTTCCGAACGAATTTCTTATTGCATGCAATGTACCCCGCACCGGGTCCGCCGAATGACGGCGGATTGCCGAATTGTACTTCACCGATTGCCACATCGGCCCCGGTTTCACCGGGATTCTTCATAAAGGGTGAAGTTAAGAGATTGAAGCCTTCCACGAATAGTGGTCTTTTTCTGCCCTCACCCAGCATTTCCGGTATTCTTGCGATATCTTTTTCCATTACACCGAAGAAGTTCGGATTTTCTACGTAAATACCACTTGTCTCACCGGTTATGGAACTTTCAAGACTTTCGAGGTCAAGCCCACCTGTCTTCGGATCATAGTCCACTGTCTTAATTTCAATATTCTGATACCTGGTATAATTTTCCAGAACCGACATCTTGGACATGGGTAAGGGACTTGCCACTATGAACTCTCTTTTTCTGGTAACCGCCTTGCACATGATGGCCGCTTCACCTATAGCCGTTGCCGCATCATACAGAGATGAGTTGGACATATCCTGGCCCGTCAATTCTGCAATGTATGATTGATATTCGAAAAGGCACTGAAGCATTCCCTGGCTGATCTCTCCCTGGTACGGAGTGTACGTGGTAAGGAATTCGCTTCTCGACGACAGATAATCCACCACGGCCGGTACGAAATGATTGTATACTCCGACCCCAAGGAACGAATTTACTTCATTCAGGGATGTGTTCTTGGCAGTAATATCCTTGATGATCCGTTCAACTTCCATCTCGGTCTTTCCGGGAGGAAGATCCACCCCATTTACCTTTACATCGTCTGGAATATCCGAGAACAATTCCTCCATGGAAGATATACCCATGTCCTTGAGCATCTTATCTTGGAAACACAAGTTTGGTATGAAGTCCATTATGATCACCTAATAACTTGGAACTTGATGTAAATTTTATAATAAAACTGTTTTGGAGTTATTGCATTTTGGGATGTCATTAAATTTTATACTGGTATCCTTAAAGTACAATATCTATAGATAAATAGTAGAATCTTTTGACGAACTATATTGGCGATTCAATTCCTTTGAATTTCCAATATTATCTATCGAATTACCGAATTACAAAAAATATATATTGTGTATCCGGTATGAGCCTAAAGTTCCGGGATATAGTAGCCCCGTGGTGTAGTGGTTAGCATCAGAGACTCTGGATCTCTGGACAGCAGTTCGAATCTGCTCGGGGCTATCTTAGTATTGAACCCTCAATTGAACTCTGAGATATTCAAAAGAATCTTTATCTTGATTAATCTGTTTCTTCGTTATGAAAACGGTGAACTGAAATGAAATCCCCCGATTCTCCACTGCACGACTTTATCCGCAACATAATCGATGAGGATAATGAGACGAAGAAGTATGACGGCCGCGTACACACACGTTTTCCTCCCGAGCCCAACGGCTATCTGCATATAGGTCATGCTAAGTCCATCTGCTTGAACTTCGGGATCGCCAAAGAATACGGGGGAAAATGTAATCTCCGTTTCGATGATACGAACCCTTCAAAGGAGGAGACCGAATACGTACAATCCATCATCAACGACGTTAGATGGTTAGGATTCGATTGGGAGGACCGACTGTTCTTTGCCTCCGACTATTTCGAGCAGATGTACGAACTAGCGGTTCAGCTAGTTAAGTCAGGGAAGGCTTATGTGGATGATCTTCCGGCCGAGAAGATCAGTGAGTACCGGGGAACACTCACGTCGGCAGGTAGAAACAGCCCTTATCGCCATCGTCCCATTGATGTGAACCTCGATCTCTTTTGCCGGATGAAAGCGGGAGAATTCAGCAACGGTGAGAAGGTACTGCGGGCCAAGATTGACATGGCCCACTCGAATATGAACATGCGCGACCCCGTAATATATAGAATACTCCACGCAGCCCATCACCGGACCGGGGATAAATGGTGTGTTTACCCCATGTACGATTGGGCCCACGGCCTCGAGGATTCGATCGAGGGCATAACCCATTCGATCTGCACTCTAGAGTTCGAAAACCACCGGCCACTGTACGATTGGTTCCTTGAGGGGTTGGGTGTTTACCACCCTCAACAGATTGAGTTTGCACGCCTCAATCTTACTTACACGGTAATGAGCAAGAGGAAGCTTCTGGAGCTGGTAGAGGAAGGATATGTCATTGGCTGGAACGATCCGCGATTGCCAACCATAAGCGGAATGCGGAGAAGGGGATATTCCCCTGCCGCCATCAGGAACTTCTGTTCCCGCATAGGGATTGCAAAGGTGAACAGCACCATTGCAATAGAGTTGCTGGAACATTGCGTCCGAGACGATCTCAATAAAACGGCACTCAGATTCATGGGTGTTCTGAATCCTTTAAGGGTGGTCATCGACAATTATCCGGAAGGGGAGACGGAGGAAATGACGGCGGTGAACAATCCCGAGAACCCGGGGGCGGGAACGCGTAAAGTGCCATTCTCCAGGGTGCTTTATATTGAACGGGACGATTTCATGGTTAACCCGCCAAGACGTTTCTACAGGTTGGGACCGGGTAGGGAAGTACGTCTGCGCTATGCATATTTCATGACGTGCAATGACTATATAACAGATGAGAATGGCGAGGTTGTGGAGCTGCGGTGCACAATTGATCCGGCAACCCGGGGTGGGGATGCCCCGGATGGTCGCAGGGTGCGCTCGACCATGCACTGGGTATCGGCAGAACACTCTCTCGAAGCGGAAATACGGCTCTACGACAAGCTGTTCACTGTGGAGGATCCTGCGGGACAGAAAGAAAAGAGTTACAAGGAATTACTCAATCCGGACTCTCTTTCGATACTCAAGGGCTGCAAGGTGGAACCGGCAGTGAAAGAATTGAATAAGTATGATCGATTCCAGTTTGAGCGGCAGGGTTATTTCTGTGTAGACCCTGATACAAGTTCGGAGAAACTCGTATTCAACCGGACCGTGGGACTTCGTGACACCTGGGCCAGGATTCAAAAGCAAGTAAAGAAATGAACCGAATATTCCCTTGCCAGAAACATCGAACTATAAATTTAACTACAAAAAGCGCCATAACCGCAGAAAATCATCTATTATGATTAATAAATTTAAGAATAAGTAATTTACTTACAACTCATATACATGCTCCCGTAGTGTAGTCCGGCCAAGCATAATGGCCTCTCGCGTATGACCAGTACGGAGAAAGCCATTGACAGGGGTTCGAATCCCCTCGGGAGCATAATTTTATTTTAAATTATGCGACTCAGAAGCAAGCCGGAGGCTTGCCTTCGATAGGAGCACATCTTTTTTTTTATTCCCCATTAAACAGGGAATGAATAAATTTGGAAAAAAGTATTTTTATCTTAACATTTGTAGTTGTAAGCGAATCTGCAGAATCATGGAGCGTGTAATTTCATGAAATTGTTCTCGACTGGAAAGTTATACAGTGCATTGATATTTGTTATAGCGTTACTGATGTTTACTGGCAATGGTCACTTCATTCTAAGTTCATCAAATAATAATACGAGCCAAGCGAGCGTGAAAGCTCCTTCATCAGTCTCACCAGTATCAAAGGAAATGGATACTCGAGGAATGGAAACCGTCATTCTATCGGAGAATTTCAATTCGGACTGGGGTGTCTTCGAACATGGAGCATGGGGGGGGGGATACATCGAAAGGACGAACCAGGTCGATGCCAATTCGCGAGCATATTCAGGTAACTCCGTTTTCATGAGTGGAGACGATGACCGGGAATGGGAACAATGTTTCATATACACCTGGATCGATCTTCGGAACACCAGCGATGTGGAACTGGAATTCCGATATGCTTATGAGGATATGGAAGGAAACGAGCGTTTATTAATCGACATTGATGTTGACGGTAATCCCGGCAACGGTTACTCTAATCCGCAATGGAAAAGGGTCCCTGCCAACGAAAATAACAACTATGATACGGAGCCTGCAAATTATCAATTGATAAAATATGATCTAAGTCAACTCCCAAAGAACAGCAACGTCTACCTCCGGTTTAGAGCTATCTTCACGACCAGTACCAACGCTGGATTATTTTACGATCTGATCTGTATCGATAACGTTAAGATAAAAGCAAATTACATTCCTTCATTCATACCCGAGACGATAGAGATTGCACCAACCATACTCTACCCATTTACAGGCGATACCTCGTTGATAAAGCTTTCTCTGTGGGATCGGGACAATCATTCTGCGGATAATTTTTCCGTGACAGTTGACGTTCGCCTTTCCGATGATAGGTCAATTCTCAGATACACGGACAATATCACACGGGATAATCAAAAGATTTCTCTCGAAAAAATTGCAGACCGGTTATATAACCTAACAGTGTTCTTTTCTCCGAATATCGACTTCGGATTTGGTCTTATCGACCTCAAGATCATGATATTCGACCCGGAAGGGCTTATGGACGACATTGGTTACGGCTTTATGGATAACGCAGTGGAACTAAAAGATCATTTTCCAGTCATAAACATGACAAGCATCAGAACGGACCGAATAAGAGCAAACATTCTGGGTGATTCCACCATCATATTTCAAGGGACATTCTCAGACCTTGACGTTCAGGAAGTCTCCGATTATACCCTCACAATGGAGCTTCGGGACGAAGATAATATTACGTTTCCCCTGATCAAGGATGGGATCAACGGGAAACCGGGTCTATCAGTGGAAAAGGGATCCAACGATACGTACGATTTTTCCTATTTATGGGAAGTCCCAAATGATCTCGATGTTGCCTTCTACGACCTTTTCCTGGAAATCAGGGACGGCTATGGAGGATCCGACCTCTCTACTTTCGATATCAATGCTGACATGGTCGAATTGTTCAAGGCTGAAATACACAGCCCTACGGTAGTCCCGGAATACTACAACCGTCACGGCGGTGATCCATTATTCTTCAATTTCACTGTGAATCAGAACATCACCAGCGATTACGATCTCAGAAACGCAGATATGGATATACGACTGAGAAGCGAGAACGGAACGATTCAAACAATTTACCAGGCATCAAAGAAACGTGGGAATCTCGAATTCATCGATCTGACAAATAATAATTTCCGAGTTTCTTATCAGTTTGACCAGGGAGCTAATCTAGCTAACGGTAGTTACGATCTTGGATTCTCGATCTTCGATAATGGTGTGAAAATATGCGATATGGACTTTAATGAAAATCCCGATTTTTTCAGCGTATATTACAACAGGGCACCCCAAATTCATTGGTTAAGTGTATTTCCGGTTCGCCTCAACACTTATTATGAGCCGAAAGTAAAAATACAAATATCTTTTAGCGATCCCGACCTACCCCAACCTGCCTTATTTGACTTTAGCGTATCTATGAAAGACCCTTCGGAAAACAGGATAATGGTGTATTCCTCCCATACATGGAATTCGGGAGATATCGAAATTTCACAATCGGACGCCGATAAGTACTTGGCCAATATAACTTTCACGGTGAATGACACTTTCCAGACGGGAAAATATGGAGTGGAGGCGAAGGTCCTTGACGAGTTCGGTATTAGCTCAGAGACCCTCTTTTCCGATAATCTCGATGTATTTGAACTATATTACAATCAACCCCCAACTCCACCTCACACTTTGCTACCCGATACAACGCGGGATACTTCGCCGTTACTTCACTGGTACGGCGGCCATGACAGGGAGATCGAAAGTTATCTGTTGGAATATTATGTCAGGATAGGATCCGAAGAGGGATATAGCGATATACTACCCTGGCAAAGCCTGGGAAAGAACCAATTCTACCAGATTGAAAATCCCCTGCCATATGACACTTATTTCGTCGAGGTGATAGCCACGGACGGATTGGATAACTCCTCGTCATTGGTCCAGACACTGGATATCTTCGTGCTGGCAAATCTTCCACCTACACCGCCAAGCAAAATCCTACCCGATTTCAGCATTGAAACTCTTCCCTTGATTACGTGGTCGGGTGCAGTAGATGGGGATGGCGACACCATAAGGAACAATTACATTCAGATAGGGACCCACCCCTATTACAACGATACACTTTCCTGGTTCAACGTAGACACTGCGGATTATTATCAGGTGGAAAAGAACCTGCCCTTCGGTACCTATTACGTGCAGGTAAGGGTCTCTGATGGCCATTCCCTATCCTATGTACACCAAGAACTCGTTCATATAATCGGCGAGGGGAATGCACCACCTTCACCGCCAACTGAGATGTTTCCCATCAGGACATGGGAAACCAAACCCAATATCACCTGGGTCGGAGCTTACGACATCAATAACGACACACTCACCTTTTCGCTCAGAATCGGTACTTCTTCCGACCAGGGAGATGTGATACCATGGACGGAAAACCTCACCGACAGTTATTATAACGTACAAAAGAAACTTGATATCGGCAAATATTACGTGCAGATAAAAGCATATGATGGGGAATTTTTTTCTATTGTTTTCGAGGAAATAATGGAGATAACCGAAATCGGCAACAAGCCTCCTTCTCTGGTAACCAATATCACCCCCAGCACCACCACAAACAGAACCCCGGTCATTAGATGGGAACCCGCCATGGACCCCGATGGTGATGAAAGTAATATTGTCTATTTCATCCAGATCGGCCTCTCTAAGGGCCATGGAGAGGTTCTCTCATGGTATCCGGTCCAGAATTTTTCGAGATACAAGTTATCCAAGGAGCTTGCTCCCAATGTATTGTATTATATCCAGGTAAAGGCATTTGACGGGGAGGGATACTCTCCTGTAGCCTACCAGACACTGGGGATCATCGTGTATATAACGGAGATTTCATTCGATGTTGCCAGGATCAACCAGACGGTGGAAAAGGGTATGTCGTATACCTTCAGTCTTCGTGTTATGAACCGCGGAACGAACCCCGACAATATAACCATAACCCTTACAAACGACGCTTCCATGGATCCCTACATCACTCTTTCGAAAAGCTCAATCATACTGCTCTCCGAGGAAGAATACATCATCATATTGAAAATACTCGTAGCAGAAAAATCGGAGATATTGGGGGTTTTCCATATTACAGCGGCAACCACCTCTGAATTCTCGGACCATTCCTCCGTCACCGGGCAACCTCTCTCCATACGGGTTGTCGAGAAAAAGGGAACTGCCCTCACTTTCTGGGCAAAGAACAGGTTGTCTTTCTTTATGGGATTGATAGTGATATTGCTACTCCTGGTTCTTTTGATCATCATATTTGTGATCAAGCGCGTCAAGAACAGGATACCAGCTGAATTGCTGGAAAGAGAAAGTGGTTCCGATAGCACGGAAGTTACCTTTCTTCCCGACATAATAGGAGGCGTTGTTGCAAAACGCATCATGCCTGAAGCAAGAGAGCTGTTTGAGGAAAAAGAAGAGATAATGAAGTTACCCTCGGGGCACAAGGCACCCCATAAGAACCTCCCCGAGCAGAAAAAGAGGCTTGCTTTGCCACAGTACTCCGTGGTAATCGATATGCACTCACGGCAGGTTGTGGGCCAAACGGAAACCAAGGAAGCTGAAATGGAAAAAGATGAAGGCGAAATAATCGATTTTTTGTTCGTCGACGGTAAATACGAGATACAGACAACCAGCGTGCCCTCGGCCCATCCATATCAAAAACCCACTCCGACACCACAGGTACCTGGGGAGCATCTCTACAAGGCAGCTCCCACCCCATTGAAGGATGTACCGGCACCCTCCAGCCAAGGGTACTCATCTGCTCAGCCTCAGGCACCAACTGCTCCTACCCAGGTAGCACCGTCTTCCGCGCCGCCTCCGGGACCTTTGCCTTCTCCTGGGGTAACAACACCCTCCACTCAACCTGCGGCATCACCAACCCCACAGTCGCCGGGCCCACCTCCTTCCATCTGACCCTTAGGCGATTAAGGAATAGATTTTTAATTATCAGATATAGGAAACGAAAAGTTAACTTTTTATATACATTCTACATAGACATTATTCTTCAAATTCCAATTGAGGTCGAGTCAATGGCAGTGTGCAAGAAGTGTAATGAACAACTGATCAGTATGATCCTCGACTCCGATGAGAGTAAGGAGACCGTATCCTATCGGTGCTCAAACTGCGGGGATTTCTTCATAGAGGAAAGGGAAATCAAATCTGCAACCACCTCCACGGAAGCCGACACCGTAGTTTCAGAAAGAAAAGAAAGCGTCGATAAACACATAAAGGTGCACAAGGACGTATGGGGAATGGCCAGCGATTTCGTCCGGAAAAACAAGATTATGTATCCGTCCATTAAGTTCTTCACCCAGCAGGCGATCATGGAAAAGATCAATCGGGAAAAATAATTATTAAGACATTTTTCTTCATTGCAGAGGGAAATATTAAAAACGTTATTCAACGATAGCGTAATTATTATCATTCATTCAATGACCTTGGTGACAGAGGCGATAGTATGAAAGCTTATCTATATTGGCTCATCCCCATATCAATAATTCTAATAGCCTTCAAACCGCTTATTGGGACTATTCCCGGAAATCCGGATATCACGGCTCAAATTATTGGGAGCACACGGGCATCTGATCGACCGGGAACTAGGGCTCTTGATTGGTCGGAATGGAGAAGAACCCCTATTGTCGTAAATGGAAATGCCTCAGACTGGATCAGTAATTATACTGCGCATCCCATAGGCCGTACAGGGCTGGATGTAGACCTATACTTGGCTAACGACGATAATTATCTATACATATGCGTCGATGCAAAATCTGACCGGACCAACGAGGAGAGTGTGAACGATTTTATACGGTTATGGATCGACGGGGACAATGACGACAGCGTTGTTCCACCTATACAGAGTACCACCAACGAAAGCACACAGGACAACTGGATAAGTATCTGCGGTAACAGCTCGGCAAGGAGTAATCCAAATGGTATTTTCAACGATGCAGGTTGGTTGAACACAGGGGGCGGAATATACGGCGACCCGAATGTTTACGTATCCCAATGGTTCGACGCATCCCAACCGTATCTTCAGAACCGTTTCGTCGATTACCTCTGGTCAGTGGGATTCAACGGCACCCCCGAACATATGGTCTACGAGATAGGTATACCTCTTGATCGGTGGAACTGGACGCCAGGGGACGAGATTGGGGCTTGCCTTCTTGTTTTCAAACACGGGGACGGGAATGCGATTGGAATATGGCCCCCGAATCATGTCCCAAGCGACGTTTCAAGTTGGAAGGATTTTTTTTCTAGCAACACCCAACGACAAACCGGTCTATTCAAACCCCCAGGCCACCCCTGCCGCTGTTCTGAACGATAATGAAAACACAACACTCATTACTGTGGAGGTTCAGGATCCCGATGGCAATATCTCGGAGATAGTGATCGATATCTCCTCCGTAGGAGGCGCAAGCAAAACGGCCATGGTAGATAACGGGACAAACGGGGATGCCAACGCAAATGATGAGCTATATACGCACGAGATCTCCATACCAAGTATTATCGGTAACGGAACCTATTACCTTCCCTTTACAATAACAGACGACCACACTCCGAATATTGGAACAATTAGGGGTGAGATAAGTATTACTGTCCTACAACATAACAGGCAGCCGAAAATAAATGGGAATCCAACGGATGGGCTTACTCTCATTGAGGATCAAGATATTGTATATTTAAATCTCACTCCATTCTTCAATGATCCGGATGAAAGCGATGTAATAACGTATTGTATTATTAACGGAACGAGTTGGGATTCTCAATATCGAACAGCCATAGCAGATTATAGAGTGCTTATAAATCATTCACTCACAGTACGGCCCCTGCAGAATAAATACGGCAGTGAGTCGATATCAGTAAGTGTAAAGGACGCAGCGGGTCTCTCTCCTGATTTCCCTCATCACATCACCGTGACGATTCTCCCACGAAACGATCAACCCTACCTTATCAGGGTGAACGACACCGACATCACAACTGGATCGACATCCCTAACGGTATATGAGGATCTTTGGTCAAGCTTCATTTTCACAGCTCTGGATATCGATGAAGACCCCCTTTCTTACTCAACGAACATCACTGAGGTGTTGCCCGAGCTAAGAAAGAACGAGGACTATACTTTCTCCAAGGGGAACGGCACTCTAGAGATCAGACCTCGCAATTCCCAGGTGGGTGATTATGTCTTCTCGATCTCCATCGACGATGGCAACGACGGGATGGACTCTGTGGAACTGAACCTCACCATCGTGAATACGAACGATCCCCCATTCATGGATAAGATATCGACGCAATACGTGGAACAGGACGAATGGCTCGAAATATTACCCTTCGCATCTGACGACGACGAGGTACACGGAGATAAGCTCGTTTTCTCCACTAATTTTTCCGAATATCTTCCCGTGGGACTTCTGGAATCAAACTTTTTTTTCAATTCGTCTACCGGAGAATTCCGTTTCAAACCCGACAAGGACACTGTAGCAACATATGAAACCTACATCGAAGTCAACGATCTATCCATGGAAAAGTACAGGAGGAATTTTATAATCAAGGTCAACAATATTAACGACCCACCTGAAGCTCCTGTGTTCGAACATAGCTCTGAAGAAGGGAACTTCACCGTTACATTTACGGCTTTACCGGGGTTTGACCCAGACGGTGACAACCTGACCTATACGTGGGATTTTGGGGACGATACTCAGAATGTATTCGGACAGGACCTCCTCACAGTGGAACACACCTATGGAAAAGCAGGTAACTATACGGTTAGACTGTGGGTATCCGACGGGCATCCCTACGGTATTAACAGGACGATAATGAATATAACCATAACAACCCCGGGCGGAGGAACCGGACCCGGGAATGATCTCGACGGTCCGTTGCACGAATTCTCCTGCAGTGTTACCGATCATAAAGGCACAGTTTTGGACAACGCGTTGATTCGTATAGAGGATATTAACGATCCTTTGAACTATTTTGAAAATTTCACGGACTCTCAGGGAAAGTATCGATTCCATATTCCCAGCGGCAATTACACCATCACAGTTACAAGAACGGGATTCGATACCTGGACGGACCAGCTTTACGTCAACACGAAGGACATCCAAAAAGATATTGTTTTAAAAAAGGATGTTCAGAAGACAAGCCTCGATGAGAAAACAGATCTTGAGAAAACTGTGGCAAATTGGGTCTGGTTGCTCCTGGGATTAATGGTTCTTCTGGTAGTGTTTGGGATCGTTATGATATTATTAATCAAGAAAAAAAGCCGTTCTGAAAAGAAGGAAGAATCCCCTGACGAGATAAGTCCCTCTCAATCCACGACAGAACCTGTAGCAGACAATGGAACCGAAGCGCCACCGGATATGATGATACAGCCGTTAGCCCCGCTGGAATTAATTCAATATTCGCAAGAAGGTCATGGGTCATCGCTGAACCCGGATGGAATTCAATACGTTCAGGAAGAATGGGGGCCACCGTCTGAGGGAAAAATGCTCCAAGACCTGGAGATAGCGGAAAGCTCATTTATGTTGGTTGAGGGAAAAACATCCCCTGAGGGCGAGATGTCGGAAACGCCGCAAACTCCGGGGGATAGTAATGACTCCAAGTTACTCGACGAACTGCTGGATGAGGAGACCCCACTAGCAGAAAGTGAGATTTCTCAGACTGAAATACCCCTTCAAAAAGAAGAAAAAAAATCAATTCAAGCAATACTCAAGAGTATTATTGAGCGAGATAATCAACAGAACCAGTTCGGAAATATTCCAAAACCTCTCAAATCGGGCGAGGCCGTTGCGGCGGCAGAAATGGTTGAATCCACGTCGGATCTAATGGCAGTCAATCTACTGGAACAAAGCGGAATTATTCAAAAAGATAACATATCAAGTGTGAAAGATACAGAGGCATATATGGAAGAATCCATACCGGATGTTATGGCGGCAGATCTACTGAAAGAAAACGGAATTATCTCAAAACCTGAAAAGCCCAGAGAAGAAACTACAGCAGTGGAAAATAATGAAACTGGAAGAGATAAAATACATGGCAATCTACAAGAACAAAAAGAAATTATTCAAAAAGATAACATATCAAGCGAGGAAAATGCAGCAGTTGAGAAGAATGAATCTATATCAGATGAAATGCGGGTCAATCTACAAGAACAAAAAGAAATTATTCAAAAACCTAAGATATCAAGCGAGGAAACTGCACCGGGAGATGTGGATGAAAATGTATTGGATTCATTGCGTGCCGATCTTCAGGACAAACACGGAATTATTCCAAAACCCCCCAAATCCGACGAGGAAACTGCGCCTGGAGATATGGATCAACCCATGACCGATATATTGAGCGTTTTTGATGGTTTACTTGAAGACAGCCCCAAAGAAAAAGATAATACACTGGGTACGATCCCGGTGGAAAGGGTTGCAATATCAAGGATCGACGGGACTGAGATGAAAATATGCCCAGCGTGCAATCAGCCTTTCAACACCCTGGAACCGGAGTGTCCATCCTGCAGCCAGCGGAAAGGAATAACACTGAGGTGTCCCGTTTGCGCAAGCGAAGTTGTCAAGGAAATGATCTTCTGTAAAAAATGCGGAACCAATCTTAGGAACCTGAAGGCATTAAAATTGGATTGAAAATAGATCAGATCCCGTATTTTCTGGAATCTTCATACAAAATAAATTATAAAAGAACTAATATTTCTCGAAGCGGTGAATTGCATGATCGCAAAGGGTATACCTTGGTGGCTTTTTCTGGTGCCAATATTCTCGGTAATATCACTAGTTCTCTCGATTGTCATAAATAACTCACAACCACTTCTTTTCATTATGGGCATTGGTCTTTTCATCCTATCATTCCCGCTCTTTCTTTTCTTTCGGGATCCCGTAAGACGACCTGCCAGTGGTTTGGTATCTCCAGCCGACGGCAAGGTAATGTTCGTCGAAAAGAACGAAGAACTAGGGATTTGGCACATCGCAATTTTCATGAGCCCGCTCAACGTACACGTCAACCGTGCGCCCCTGGCCGGCAGGGTGGTCAAGATCGACCATATAAAAGGTGGTTTTAAACCCGCTTTCAACAAGGAATCAGAACATAACGAAAGGGTTATCACTGTCCTGGCCACCAGGATCGGGAAAGTTAAAATAATCCAGATAGCGGGCATCGTAGCGAGAAGGATAGTCCCCTATATAACAGAAAGACAAAGACTTTTAAAAGGTGAGAAGATCGGCATGATCCGTTTCGGGTCCAGGGTGGACCTGTACCTCCCATCTGATAAACTAATACCCGAGATCGTACCTGGCCAAAAGGTAAGGGCCGGGATCGACACAATCGGGATCCTGGCTGATTGACCTATTTCAGATACGGATGAGAACAGCTGTAATATAAGTAGGTAATATTAATATAACAATAAAGTAATAATAGTCTGGATTCCTGCCGACCAGGTGTCTTTTATTACTCAATAGCATCAGCTACGATTGTGAAACGGGCGGATATATCATGAGAAAATATAAAAATTTCTCTGCCATCATTTCCATTCTTCTCTTATCGATGACAGTCCAGGGAATCATTTTTTCACTACCGGATAGTGAAACCGGCTCAGTGCTCACAACTCGGGCTTATGAGACTATCACCACGGATCGGGAAGGTACCCGGGCGTTGGATTGGGCGGAGTGGGTGGATGGAAACCATCCCATAACCATAGACGGGAATGCCGGGGATTGGACCACATACACACAGCATGCAATAGGAACTGGCTCGAACACTATCAACCTAACAATTGCAAACGATAATTCCTATCTATATATTTGTGCCGACGCTATATCCGATGGTACGGACAACGAACAAATCAATGATAAATTTCAGGCCTTCTTCGACGGAGACAACGATAATACTTCACCAACATGGATAAACTCTCAGACCGCCAATGAGAATACCAAAGATAACTGGTTCGTCTTGAACGGCGATAAGGATAAGAAGAGCGATCCGGACGATGCATTCAACGATGCGGGATTGATCAATAAACGAGATAACGGCCAGATTTGCCTGTGGTATAATCAGGCAATATGGATAGACGACTGGGGGTATCAGTGGAAAGTTGGTTTCAACGGTGATCCACAACCGCATATGATCTACGAGATCAAGATCCCGTTTTCGAAATGGAATTGGCATGCGGGAGACCAAATCGGGGCCGGTTTTCAGGTCTCCAAAGCCTTAGGCGGGAACCCGTCACAAATAGGTAAATACCCGGCCGGTTTCGATCTTGACAACATGGGAGGATGGAAGGACATTTTCCTCGCTACCCAGAACGATCGGCCATATTTCTCCAATCCAAAGTCTACCCCTTCGACCATAAGTAATGACGGAATAAATGAAACTCTCCTCACGGTGCAAGCTACGGACCCCGACGGATCACTCTCACAGGTCAAGATAGATCTCACAGAGATCGGAGGCGGCAGCGAAGTGTTAATGGTGGACGATGGAAATCAAGGTGACGGCGTCTACTCCTACACCACAACGGTAAGCACCTCGAAACTAGCCAGAACATACCAACTGCCATTCACCATCACCGATGATCACACACCAAACGTCGGCACGGCCTATGGGACGATACGCCTGACGGTCACTCAGGCCAATCGAGCCCCCGAGATTAAACCTGGTGCTTTTACTAAGCTTAGCATCCTCGAGGATCAAAGCGCCGCATATGTCGATCTGAAAGAAATATTTCACGATCCGGACATTCAGGATGTTATGACATATTTTATGAAGACTAACACGAGCTGGGATTCACAATATTCATCGCCTCTGGCCGATTACAGGGTTTTTATAAATGATACGATCAAGATCGTCCCCCTACCGGACCGCATCGGTACAGATGTAATATTACTGAAGGTAAGGGACGTGGAAGGTCTTTGGGTGGATGCTCCCTTCAGTCTTACTATAATCATTCAGCCCACCAACGACCCCCCACAGATCACAGAAGTTAACGGAACCGATATTATCATCAAACCGGTGTCCTTGAAGGCCCTGGAAGACACATGGACCACATTTTCCTTCAAAGCCATAGATATAGACGGGGATAATCTGGATTATTCCTTGAACATTAGCGATGCGATACCATATATGAAAAAGGGGAAGGATTTCAATTTTGACAGGGATAATGGTACACTCATGATCCATCCTTCCAACCAACACGTTGGAGATTATTCGCTCTTGTTGTCTGTGGAAGACGATAACGGGGGAGAAGATTCGCTGGAAATAAATCTCGAAATTGAGAATACGAATGACCCGCCTTACATGCAGAAGATCAGTACGATGTACGTGGATCAGTACGAAGAGATGGAAATTATTCCGGAAGCGAGCGATGACGACATCGTCCATGGCGACTCACTGACCTATTCCACAAATTTTACCGAAGAGATGAAGGGGCCCCTAACGGAGAAGAACTTCCAATTCGAAAAGGAAACGGGAAGCTTCTGGTTCAAGCCGGACAAATACATGGTACAGACCTATTTCACTCATATCAGGGTGGAAGACGCCAGCATGGCCTATTATCAAAGGGATTTCAAGATCATAGTCATCAACGTCAACGACCCGCCAGAGTCACCCTCTTTTATTTACACAGGGGGAGATAAAAATCTGACGGTCCTTTTCACTGCAGGAGACTGTTCCGATCCCGACAATGACAAATTAAGCTATATGTGGAATTTCGGCGACGGGAGCCGTAACCCCAACGGGGAAGACCTGTCAGTAGTGGAACATACTTATCAAGAAGAGGGGACTTATTCGGTGACGCTGACCTTATCTGATGGGCAGATGACGAACAGTTCTACTAAAACGATCCAGATAACGGCCCCGGATGAAAATGTCGTTCCACAGGATAAAAAATTCAGATACTGGGGACGAGTCTCGGACATTAATAATAAACCTGTTGGAAATGCGATGATCAAAGTTGAGCAGATAAATGGTGAATCCGATGATCCCGTGCCATCTACCTCCACCGATTTCAATGGGAATTTTGAATTATTTCTACTTCCGGGCAGGTATACCCTGAGAATAAGCAAAGAAAATTTCGACATCAACAGCACGAATTTCGAGATAATGGATAGAGATATTGAAAAGGATTTCACTCTAGGCCAAAACGGTGTGATGGAAAAATCCCCGGCAGGGTCCGCAGAAATGTCTCCTCTACTTCTGGTATTGATCGTTTCAATACTATTGATCTCCGTTGCAATCATTTTGATCATTATAATAAAGAAGAAAAAGGCAAGAAAGAATGAGACGCCAACTCCTCATCATATCATGGTTCATCATTCGGCATCGCCGCAAATGGGACCGCCACTTCATCAAGGTCATTTGTCGCCGGGATTACAACAGCAGGGGCTCCCCCCGCCATATCCAATGCCTCCACCGTTTCAAGCTTCACCCTTTTCCCCGGAAGCTCTGAGTAGAGGAAACATCGCGGTGTCCGGCGGCCTTAGTAAGATACCACATGGCAAGCAGCCGGTTCTCGAAAAAGGGGAAACAGAAAAACCACGGATCGTGAAGCCCCCGCGACCTCCAAAGTTCAAGGGAAAAAAAGGGAAAGGTTTACCACCAAGGGAAGAGAGACAAAAATTAGCCGATGGAAAGGAAGACGTACTATCCCTTCCTCCGATACAAAAGGAAGAAAAATCCAAGGATAGGAACGATGAGCTTAATACAGGGAAAAATGGCATTGACAGAGAACACATCGGCTTTTCCGAAAATGAGGAGCTGTTGGACACCTTCAAAACGGGCCAAACGGATTCCCACGGAAAAATGGACGAGCTTTTCGACATTTCTGAGACGACATCCACTTCGGACAAAAAAGCTTCAGCCAGGGATATGTTACGGGAAATGGCTGACGATGAAAAAGGCAAAGGCCAGAAAGCGACAGCTATAAAGGGCATATTCGATGGACTGGATGAAGGAGTTGAAGAGCCCATTTCAAGGAATGACGAGAAACCGGAGACACTGGCAAAGATACCCGTCAAACAGATCGCTATATCCAAGGAAACGGGTGAACAGCTTAGACTCTGTGAGATTTGCAAGGGATATTTCGAGCCGTCTCACAAAACCTGCCCACTTTGCGGGGGTCATCAACTTGAAGAAGAAGAGACCGTAGAATGCCCATCCTGTGCCAATGAAGTTACCCTGGATATGATCTTCTGCAACAAATGCGGGTCCAATCTCAGAAAGATAAGGGCTAAAAGGGCATCAAATCGTGATAGAAGAGAGGGTCTGCCTAAGAAGGTAGAATGCCCGAAATGCGGAAAGATGCTGCTAAGAGAGATGAAATTATGCAACGCTTGTGGTACATCTCTCGGGCCGAATAAATCGGGTGGAAAAGGTAAAAAACTTACCAAAGAGAGGAATATTCCAGATCATGAACTTAGCTCCGCTCCTGCCGCTACCGTATATGAAAACGTGGAATGTTATCAGTGCGGCGGAATGATCCCGGTTACTACCATGGAGAGACCAGTGGTCGTCACCTGCTCAAAATGCGGTACGCAGGGTCATTTACAATAATGCGGGGTTACGGGCGTGAGGGTATTTCTTCTGGGGGTTGACGGAGCCACCTATGATCTGATCCTACCCTGGGCAAGACAGGGAAAATTACCAAATCTCGCTACTCTTTTAAAAAATTCTTATTTCGGTGAGCTGGCATCCCTGCCTCCAATCACCCCCGCCGGCTGGACATCGATCATTACTGGTGTAAACTGCGGGAAGCACGGATTGGCGGATTTTTTAAAACTTGATCTTGATAGCTACCAACTTCATCCCACCAACAGCCAGGATCGAAAAGTACGTACAATTTACAATATGCTTGGCGAGGTCGGGAAAAAAAATATTATTCTTAATTACCCAATGACCTACCCAGCTGAAGAGCTAAACGGGTCCATGGTAACGGGGCTCCAGACCCCACGGATCGATGATCGATGTTCCTATCCTCCAGAATTGATACAGTACCTCGAACAAGAATTGGGTGAAGTATTATTCATGGCAAATTACAGGGAAAGGCAGAGCCGGGAGGATTTCCTGAGCGACATAAAAAACCTTGTTAAAGCACGGGAAAAAATGATCCTGCATTTCATCAAAAAACAGGAATTCGACTTCTTCGCCACCGTATTCATGGCCACGGATATAGTATCACATGCTTTCTGGAAATACATGGACGAAAATCATCCCGGTAGAAAAGGAATACCCCCCGAAGAACTCGACCGTTTTAATAATGCGGTCTTGGATGTCTATATTCAGGTGGATACAAGCATTGGAAAGATAATAGAGGCTTTGCAAAATAAGGATACGGCTATAATCCTGGTATCGGATCACGGTAGCGGCCCCTTGTACAAGTTCGTGAATCTCAATAAATTCCTGGTAGAAAAAGGTTACATGACCCTGGTGCAAGAGAAAACGGATAAGGGGCGATTAAGCGGTGCAATATCGAGATTCGTAAGGTCATTCTTATCAAATAATCCCGCCAGGAATAATGAAAAACAGAAGAAAGATATATATTTCCATGATGTAGATTGGGACCACACGAAAGCATATTCCTGGGGAAATCTGTGTTCGGTCTCATTGAATCTCCGTGGAAGAGAGAAAAGCGGTATCGTGAGAACAGAAGAGGCCGAAGCGCTGAAAAAGGAGATCGCAGCGGAGTTGATGAAACTGGCGGACAGCGATGGGAAACGGATTGTGGATGCAGTGGGATTCCGTGAAGACGTTTTTACTGGCACCCATACCCGGGAAATGCCGGATATGTACATGGTGATGAGAGACATAAGCTATGTAGGACGGGGAATAAATCCGGTTTACAGGGACATACCGGGCAGGCCCTTGATAGAAGATGCAGACCTCTCGGGTACCCACCGAGTGGATGGGATCTATGCCATAAGCGATATAGTCGCCAAGGAGAAGTTCGTGGCGAGGGCGGGAGGATTGAAGTTGACGGGAAGGGGCTATAAAGTATATGACGTGGCTCCCACCATACTGCACCTTTTCGGCATCGAAATTCCCGATTACTTCGACGGCAGGGTGATGGATGAGGCATTTCTGAATAATATCGGTTAAAAAAAAGGGTTGTAGGATGCAGGGTAATAAAGAAATATTTCGACGGTTGAGTTCGTTCGAGCAGCATAAGATAATGGGTCCTTTGAACCTGTTTCTATTCGTCAGTACCTCGTGTCCCCTGAAATGCAGTTTCTGTGCAAGGAGTGTTTTCCTAGATCTAAAAAGAGGTAAGGAGAGCGATATCGATAGATTCACAGCCATCTCCCTTTTCGGCCTGGATCCCAAGTTATTTTCCTCCATCAGAGCCAAAATAGTACTTGGAATCGAAACATTGGAGGATGAGATTGCTGCGAAAAAAGTGACCATGATCGCTTCCGATAAAATAGACCGGATAATAAACGGATCTGGCCCATTGGATTATTCGAAATACGAAGGATTGGCCGGGATCATAGAAGAGCTACCACAGGAAGTGCGAATTTCACTTTACGCTTACAGTATTCATCGGATCAGGGAAAAATTAACAAGAGATATGCAAAAGCGGATGCCCCTGGAGGACTACCTACGAGTTGTGAGAGAGGCCGCGGAGCTGGGAGTAAAACAGATATATCTCACAGGGGCCATCGGTGAGCCGTTATCGGACCGAGATTTCTTGTGGGAGATTATGAGAGAGATTGGTAAGCACGATATCGTGGGCCACTTGACCACAAATGGATATTACGCTGATGCTGATTTTGCTAAAGAGCTTGTGGAAATGGAATGGCGATCCCTGATCATAAGTATAGACGGAGCAAGACCGAAAACTCATGACCGACTCAGGGGAAAGGATGGCAGTTTTGAGAGGGCATTTTCTTTTCTAAAGCAATTGACGAAAGCGAAACGTATTGCCAAAAAAGTATTTCCAAGAATAACGATTAGTTTCGTGGTCAACCGGCTCAACTACTTCGAGATAGTAGACCATTTCGAGCTAATGGCTGAATCGGGTGCGGATTCGGTCTATTACAGTCCAATAAGGATATACACGGACGAGGCGAGAAGAACACTTGTGATGCAGAGCGAGGAAGAAAAGAAATTGAGACAACTGATCGAAGTAGGTAAACCACCATGGGCGGATTCGGGAGTGGAAAACAATATTGATTCTCTCCCTTATTGGCCGAAAAGCTACGGATACGGTCCATGCGTGTACCCTAAAATCGGAATCATGGAAGATATAGTGCGTTTTACAGGTTGGAACGGCACCCCCTCCAACAAAAAAGTAGATCTGAACGGTATAAAATGTACCGAGCCTTGGTTGTCCATGGCGGTGGATGCCAACGGCAGCGTCATGCAGTGCTGCGTGTCATCGATACCACTGATCAATATGAACGTGACGGATCATTCACTAGGGGAGATATGGCATTCAGGGAAATATCATCATCTGAGAGATTATTTTATCGAGGGAAAATTACCCTTTGAATGCCAGCATCACTGCCTGCCCCCGGTTATGGAGGACCAGAAGAAGCTTATCGCTGGATTTAGGGAAATGAAAAAAGCTTCTGAAATCAATACCAAAGGGACTATAGCAAACACTCTAGAACGGGTGGATAATGAGATATCCAGGTTGACACGTATAAATCTTAAGAAAAAGATGAATGAGATACGCAACAGGCTCTCGGAAGGCTGAACGTTTCCGGCATCCTTGTTATTTTTTATCAACCCTCCCGGTACCGGAAGGAATCCTCGAAAATTATGTTCATTTCCGGATCCCTGATCACTACCAGATAGGACCAGCCATCCCTGACGTCCTTTCCCACGGGAATGTCGAAACCTATAACCTCGCCGTAGGTCCAGGTCTCGCCCGGTGTTTCGGGGCGATCTTCCTCGACTCTCCAATCCTTATTGTCGTATCGAAGGGTCATGTTGCGGTCCCCCCCGTTTTCACGGAAATCAAAATCCAGGTCCCAGGGCGCATATCGCTGCTCACAGACGGCGAAAAAGTATTTTGTGGGATCAATGTCGACCCCTTTATTGGCACGGATCGTGAAGAAGCATCCGTTCTCTGCGTCCTCGTTCACTCCATCCCTGACCTCGTAAGCCATGGTGGATTCATCACCCCCGATGTCTGCCATGCTAATGTTCCACATGTAAAGGACACCTGTTAATAGGGGGACGCCTAGAATTACGAAGCACCCTACGACGATTAGAGCGATACCCCAAACAGGCATACCTTTTTTTTCCCCTTGGTAGTGAGATCCCATTGGAACTGCCTGTAACTGTTGATCCACTGGTCCCTGCTGGTACCCATAAAAATCCGCATCACAATTATAGCAGAGACTCACGTCGCCGTAATTTTCCTTCCCGCAAGACGGACATATCGTATTATCACCTGAAGGTTGTAAAAATAAATTCCAATTATAGAGCGTGTGAGGCTTGATATACAAAACTTTCTTCGAAGACTACTATCATGTTCGGGTCCTTTATCATGACCTCGTATACGGCGCCCTTCTCCACATTTACTCCAAAGTTAGACATAGGCATATCAAATCCGAGATATTCACCGTCACTCCACAGGGAGCCGGTGGCCTCGCCGTTCATGCCCTCGATCCTCCAGTTTTTATCATCAAAACGAAAGGACTTGTTTCGGTCGCCACCTGTGGACGTCAAATAGTCTTCTCCCTGATCCTGGTAGTTTCGAAAACTGAAATCGAGTTTTTTGAGGGATCGATATCAACACCACTTTTAGCCCGGATCGTGAAAAAGCAACCATGCTCCGAATCCCTGTTTACTCCATCCCTGACCTCAAAGGACATGATAGGTACATCACCTCCGACGCCTGCCATGTTTATGGTCCACATGTACAGGACACCTGCCAGCAGGGGTACGCCCAGAATTACGAAGCAGCCCACAACTATTAGGACTATACCCCAGACGGGCATACCCTTTTTTTCCCCTTTATAGGGAAGCCCCATTGGAACTGCCTGGAACTGTTGGTCCGCTTGTCCCTGCTGGTACCCATAAAAATCCGCACCACAATTATGGCATCGGCTCACGTCGCCGTAATTTTCCTTCCCGCAACTAGGACATATCACATGATCACCTGAATGTTGTAAAAATAAATTCTAATTATAAAACAATTACGGTAATTATTACGCTTTCAGTTTTGTTATGACAAATATATTAGTTCCCATTTTTTCCTCCGCAGTATCTTACGTTGGGTCCTCTTAATTTTACCATTTGCTAATCGTGATATTAATTATATATATGTCCAGTGCGTTCATTGAGCAAGAAACTAGTGATTCAAATGAATAAGAAATCAAGGTATTATATTGTCATTATTTCGCTATTCTTCTGTATTATCACAGGGAGTATTATTGGATCCGGCGTAGTTTCAGAGGAATCGCGAAATCCTACCGAAGAAAAAGAATATTTTGAAATTACCGGTGTAGTAATTCCAGCCAATTCCACTATGGTGACATGTTGTATAGCATCGGACGCAGAGATAAACAATCTCACTGGAGAATTTCACATACCCGGATTGAAAAACGGTGAATACTTCTACGCCATTCACTATGAAGGATACGAATCACATTTTTTAACAATTGTGGTAAATGGATCCAATGATGATTTAGGTGTTATAGAACTATCCCGAGAGGGAGCCCCTATCATTACTCATAAAGTGAATATAGGGCCCTGGAACAACGGTGCAGGCCATGGGATACCCGGTATAAACGTATCGTTCATATTTAATGATAAAGAATATTGGGACATAACTGACGAGAATGGTAATACCTCCTTTTATCTTCCCGTAAAGGACATAACGGATAAGACGGAGATAACGGCGGTATACCAAAAATCCCTTATAAAATGGAAATGGAATGCAGATAAAATTCCTCTTGATGCTTTCGCGCAGGGGGAATCGTCGGATTCAAGCTTCCAAATATCGATCATAGCGATATTAATTATCATTATCTTTGTCACAATAATTGTTTTCTTTATAATGAAAAAAAGAATGTCTCTCAACTGAAATTATTATTTTTATTACAAAAGAACACTTTCTCAATACGTCGTTCACTCCAATTAGGACATTCGTGGAATTAATAATCCATTGATTGATTTAAGATTATTTTGAAAAAGATTCACAAAATTGTTTATATTTTGTTTACGTTAGATGTAAATCAACAAAGTTTAGTAGGGATACCATGAAGAAAAAAGTGTATGTGGGATTGATCACATTAATATTAATATCCGTAGTTGTAATCGGATGTACGAACAATAGCGTTGAAAAAATTAACGATGAGGACGGGATTCCCGATGAGTGGGAAAAGGCCAACGGATTGGATTTGGGGATTGACGACAGCAAAGCCGACCCGGATGGAGACGGCCTTAGCAACCTCCAGGAATACATGGAAAAAACCGACCCCCAGGAATCCGATACCGATGGTGACGGTATCCCGGATGGGTGGGAAGTGGAAAACGGGCTGGATCCGTTGGAAGACGACAGCGCTGAGGATCCTGATGAGGACGAACTAAGCAACTTGGATGAATATCTGGTTAAAACTCAACCGGATGATCCTGACACAGACGGAGACGGAATGCCAGATGGATGGGAGAATGCCAACGGAATAGACGCCGCTGAAGTTGACGGTAGGTACGATAACGATGGAGACGGCCTAAGCAACTACCAGGAATACAAGAATTCCACGAAACCGGATGATAGTGACACCGACAAGGACGGGATGCCAGATGGATGGGAGGTAAAAAATAAACTTGACCCGCTGAAAGATGACAGTATGGCCGATCTTGACGGGGATGGCTTTATAAATTTTTTCGAGTACAGCAATTCCACAGACCCGAATGTGGCTGATTCCGACGGGGACGGTATGCCGGACGGATGGGAAGGTTCCAACGGTTTAAATCCACTTCAGGATGACAGCAGAGCCGATCCCGATAAGGATGATTTGACCAATCTTGAGGAATATTTGAACGGAACGGCCCCAAACGCATTAGACTCGGATGGCGATGGAATGCCGGACGGTTGGGAGGTTGAAAACGGCCTCGACCCTGTTTTGGACGACAGCGATGACGATGAGGATGACGAGGGGTTGACGAATCTGAACGAGTTCAATGTCGGAACGGATCCCACTTCATCTGATACCGACGGAGACGGTATCAACGACTTTTTGGAAACTGACGATGGGGTTGCCAGGGATACCGATAGCGACGGAAAGGTGGACGCAATGGATCTGGACAGTGATGGTGATGGCATTTCTGACCTTGATGAGTATATCGACGCGGAAACTCACGGCGATGATATTGACGAGGACGGACTCAAGAATTGGGAGGACACTGACAGTGACGGAGACGGGGATGACGATAAAACAGAGCGGAGGGGAGACGTGGACGCTGATGGAACTCCGAACTACCTGGATTTTAATGATGCTGACGGCCCTTTCGACGATAATGACCTTGATGGATTGAAGAATTCCGAAGAAGAGGACTTGGGTACCGATCCCGATGATCAGGACTCTGACGGTGATGGAATGCCCGATGGATGGGAAGTGGAAAATGATCTCAACCCTACAAAGAGTGACGGTTCCAGTGACGCCGACAGCGATGGATTGAGTAATCTTGGGGAGTATCTGAATACCACTGATCCCAAGGACGCGGATACCGATAATGACGGCATTACCGATGGGTGGGAAGTGACGAACGGTTTGGACCCGAAATCCCGACTCGACGCCGATGACGATCCCGACACCGATGACATGACAAACCTTGAGGAATTCCAGAAAAACACCGATCCAAACGATTCGGATACCGATGATGATGGAATGCCCGATGGATGGGAAACCGACAACGGCCTTGATCCCCTTGTGAACGATGCCAGCGCCGACCTGGATGTTGACGGTTTGACAAACCTTGAAGAATATCAGCATGGAACGAAATCAAATAACCCTGATACAGACGCTGACGGAATGCCCGATGGATGGGAGATCGATAACGACCTTAATCCCCTCTTGGACGATTCCAGCAACGACCCTGACGGGGACGGTTCTCCAAACCTTGAGGAATATCAAAATGGAACCGATCCAAAGGTCCATGACGTGGATGAATATGTCAGGATACTCATCGCGGATATCACAACCACAGCCAAATTCTATTCCTATGATGCCAGCGGAACCATTGTAAAGTATTTCGCGGTCCTGGGTTCCGATGATAAAATACACGTCGCATTCGATGCATGCGATGTCTGCTATGCCCAAAAAAGGGGATACACCCAGACGGGATCAGATATGAGATGCAACAATTGCGGGAAGGTATATCCCATAAACAGCCTCGGGACAGAGAACCAGGGCGGTGGATGCTGGCCCAGTTACCTACCCAAACTCATCCAGGGGAATGAATTACTAATAAAGAAATCCGATCTCAAAGCCAAGAGCTGGATGTTCTGATTGGATGAAGTCTTGGAATTATTGATGGGAGGGGATGAAATCATCCCAATTTCGATCGATCGAAAATTATTTTCTCACCGTCCATGATCAGATTTATCCTGTGGAAGGGAATATACGTGGTCCGGTCGTCCCTGCCTCGGATTTCCAGAAAACCCTCACTGGCCCTAATGATATCACGGCCGCTTATGAATCACCCACAGATGAATCTGTGGGTTTCATCCTCGGAAACGCAGGAATCTGCTTCCTCTTCTCCGCCCCCACCAAACGGTGGGGGTTACCGAAGAGGATTCCTGCGGATGTACTTTGTATCGTTGGCGGCACCCCTGTGAACATAACTTATGCGCAATCCGTTCAGATGTTTATCAGGGTCCCATTTGTATTTATCAATTATTAGCTTTATGGAAACCATTTCGGCCACCTGAAATCGTAGTAAAAAGAATTAGATCAATTTCTCGGTGAGGTCGGCCAGCCTCGTGGAATAACCCCACTCGTTGTCATACCAGCTCAGAACCTTCACAATGTTTCCCTTCTCACCGGGCACAATGGTGGCTTTACCGTCAATAATGGAAGAATGGGGATTTCCGATTATATCAACGGATACAATGGGGTCCTCCGTATATTCCATGATACCTGCGAGACGTCCCTCCGCAGCTTTTTTCAGTTCCGCGTTTACACTTTCCACTGATATCTCTCTAAGGGTCACAACGGTCATATCCGTTACCGAGCCGTCGGGTATGGGGACTCTTAGCGCCATTCCATCCAGCTTTCCTGCTAGTTCCGGAATCACAAAGGAAATTGCCTTTGCTGCACCTGTGGTCGTGGGAATGATGGATACCGCTGCGGCCCGCGCTCTCCGCAGGTCCTTGTGTGGAAAGTCGAGTATGCGCTGATCCCCGGTATATGCATGGACAGTGGTTATTACGCCCTTCAGTATACCGAACTTCTCGTGGAGCACCATGATTGGAGGGGCCAACGAGTTGGTGGTGCAAGACGCGTTTGAGATGATGTGATGTTTATTTTTATCATAGGTGTGGTCGTTCACACCCATCACCAGGGTAATATCAGGGTTTGTCGCAGGTGCGCTTATAAGGACCTTTTTTGCCCCGGCTTTTAGGTGTTTCTGGGCACCTTCCCTCTGCCGAAAGAACCCTGTAGCCTCGATAACAACATCCACTTTCATCCGTTTCCAGGGAAGACGTGAAGGTTCCCTCTCGGAAAGAACGGTTATCTTGCGACCGTCAATGATGAATTTATTGCCATCAAGAGCGACATCTCCAGGGAATCTGCCGAAAACGGAATCATACTTCAACAGGTGTGCCAGAATTTTCGGGGTTGTGAGATCATTAATGGCCACAACTTCGAGATCCGCCCCCTGGTTCATTCTCTCGCATAGTATTCGAAAAGTATTTCTACCGATCCTTCCAAAACCGTTCATAGCAATTTTAACGGTCATTCGCCCTCACCTTGAATGTCTTCCAGCACCTCTTCAGTTTCCTCCTCGCCGGAACCAGACCCAGGTGTACTCGCTTCTGGATCATCTATATCAAGTTCTGTATTATCAGCATTTTCAGGCCCTTCTTTCAGGTCTCCGCCCTCTCCTTCTTCAATATCATCCGCCTCCTTATCGGATCCTTCCTCATCGTCATTCTCTTCACTAGCTACCACAGCAACTGAGGTCACCTTGTCCCCTTCGTTCAAGCGCATGAGGCGAACACCCTTGGTGGCTCTCCCGATTATGGAGATTCCTGTAACAGGGATGCGTATCATCATTCCGCCGATGGTGGATATCAGGAGCTGTTCTGTTGGTTGGACCGACTTGATACTGATAACATTGCCGTTCCGGTCATCTGTGATGATTGTTATTACACCCTTTCCACCGCGATTTGTCTTGCGGTAAGTACTGGGACAGCTACGTTTCCCATAGCCGTTCTCCGTTATCGTAAGAAGTTTAGGAAGTTGATCCTCTTCCAGAACCACGCTTTCCTCCTCCGGGGTCTCCACCCCTTCCACAACGGCTTCATCCCCGTCATCCAAAACCTCGTCAGGGAGCTCTAGAGCCACTTCTTCCAGGTTACCGGGTATGTCACTGGACGAAATGAGGGCCATCCCCACCACCTCGTCGCCTTCCCTCAGACGGATCCCCTTTACACCGTGGGTGTTCCTACCCATGGGTCGAACCCTATCCTCGCGGAACCGGATGGCCTGTCCGAATTTGGTCCCGATGAATATCTCGCCACTCCCATCGGACAGCTTTGTCTCCACCAGCTCGTCGTCCTCCCATAGGGCAATGGCGATTATCCCGACCCTGTAAATGTGCCTGTATTTCGAAAGCGGGGTCTTCTTCACGATTCCTTTCTTTGTTGCGAATATGATATTGTGATCGTCGTCGAACTCGGATATGGGTATCGTTGAAAATATCTTCTCATCAGACTCAAGTTCGGGAAGAAGGTTGATGATGGCCTTACCCTTGGAATACCTCAGGGTCTGTGGTATCTGGTAAGCTTTCAGCTTGAAGACTCTACCCCTGGTAGTAAAAAATAAAATGAAATTGTGGGAACTGGTGACAAAAGCGTCAACTACGTAATCCTCTTCCTTGGTCTTCATACCGATGAGGCCCTTTCCACCTCTTCTCTGCTCCCTGTAAGTGTCCACATGCATCCTTTTGATGTAACCGTCGAAAGTTATGGATATTACGTTCGTTTCCATGGGTATGAGGTCTTCCTCATCAATGTCTAGAACGTTCACGTTTATCTCCGTACGCCTCTCATCGCCGTAGCGGTCCGCAAGCTCGAGGGTCTCCTCCCTGATTATCATCCGCACTTCCTCGTCATCACCCAGGATCTCCATATAGCGTTGTATATGGTTCTGAAGATCCCCAAACTCATCATATATCTTTTCCCGTTCCAGAGAGGTCAATTTATGAAGCCGCATACCAAGTATTGCGTTGGCCTGGTCTTCGCTGAGTGATACCGTACCGTCATCATTTATCCTGGTTAAACTCACTCCATCCTCCATTGCTTCGTCATCCAGCTCGGAAAAAGATTCAAAGTTCTTCTCCAGAAGTTCACGAAGTTTATCATTCGTGGTAAAGCTCGCAGCAGTAAGGTTCAGAAGAGCGTCCTTGGGATCTTTAGACGCCCGTATTATATTCAGGACCTTGTCAATGTCATCAAGAGCCACCAATAGACCTTCCAGAAGGTGGGCTCTTTTCCGTGCCTTGTCAAGGTCGAAACGCGTCCTCCGAGTGATAACTTCCTTGCGATGTTCGATAAATATCTTCAGTAACTGTCTCAGCGATAGTTCCTTGGGCTTACCTTTCACGATGGCGAGGTTTATAATGCCGAATGTGGACTGTAGAGCGGTGTGCTTGAAAAGGTTGTTCATCACCACTTCCTCGATGGCATCCGCCCTCAACTGCACCACTATACGCATCCCGTCCTTGTCGCTTTCATCCCGGAGATCGGTTATACCGTCCACTCTTCTATCCTTCACAAGCTGGGCTATATTCACAAGCAACGAGGATTTGTTAACCTGGTAAGGTATCTCGGATATTATGATGTTCTTCCTCTTGCCCTTCAGGGGTTCGATATGATATCGGGCCCTCATCCTAACCTTGCCACGGCCTTCCTGGTAGGCATTGAGTATGCCGCTTCTTCCGTAGATGATCCCCCCTGTGGGAAAATCGGGGCCCTTGATGAACTGCATAAGGTCCAGCGAGGTCAGGTTTGGATCATCGATCAACCCAATGACACCTTCGCAGACCTCTCGAAGATTATGGGGGGCCATATTGGTGGCCATGCCCACTGCGATACCGGACGAACCGTTTATTAGCATATTGGGTAGTTTCGAGGGAAGCACCGAAGGTTCGGGTAGTGTACCGTCATAATTGAGGGTGAAATCTACCGTTTTCTTTTCCAGGTCCTCGAGCATCTCCTTGGTTATCTTGTCAAGGCGTGACTCAGTGTATCGCATGGCCGCCGGAGGGTCGCCGTCAACGGAACCGAAGTTTCCCTGCCCGTCTATCAGTGGGTACCTCAACGAGAAAGGTTGCGCCATCCGGGCCATGGTATCATAAATGGCCGAATCGCCGTGGGGGTGATATTTACCCATGACATCACCCACGATCCTTGCGGATTTCTTGTACGGCTTGTTACTATAGGTCCCGCTCTCGCCCATTGAGTAAAGGATACGCCGATGAACCGGTTTAAGGCCGTCCCGCGCGTCCGGAAGTGCCCTGCCCACAATGACGCTCATGGAATAATTCAGATAGGATTCTTTCATCTCCGCCCGTATGTCCTTGGGATGTATCGTCACTTTATTTTCCTCTTCCATGGTTTAAACCCCCTCATATATCCAGATTCACCACTTCAAGTGCGTGTTTTTGTATGAAGGCCCTTCTGGGTTCCACTTCCTCTCCCATGAGTTTCGTGAAGAGCTTATCGCTTTCTACATGGTCATTGTCATCAATCCTGATGAGCATTCTTTTGTCCACATCCATGGTGGTCTCCCAGAGCTGATCCGGGTTCATTTCACCCAATCCCTTGTACCTCTGGATCGTCAATCCTCTATCACCAAGTTCTTCAACGATCCTTTCTTTTTCTTCTTCACTGTACGCATAATCCGCGCGACGGCCCTTCTGTATTCGGAACAGAGGCGGTTGGGCAACATACACACACCCCGCGTCCACCAGTTGTCCGAGATAACGGTAAAAGAATGTCAGAAGGAGGGTCCTGATATGCGCGCCGTCGATATCGGCATCGGTCATTATTATTATTTTCCTGTAACGGAGTTTCTCAATATTGAACTCTTCACCGACACCGCAACCAAGTGCGGTAAGAAGGGCCAGGATCTCCTTGTTGCGAAGAATACGGTCCAGCCTTGCCTTCTCCACGTTTAAAATTTTCCCCCTCAGAGGGAGTATCGCCTGGAAGGCACGGTCCCTTCCCTGTTTGGCGGAACCTCCAGCACTGTCACCCTCAACAATGAATATCTCGCATTTATAGGGGTCCCTTTCTTGGCAGTCTGCTAGTTTTCCCGGAAGCGCCGCGCTCTCGAGGTATGATTTTCTCCTAGTCAGGTCCCTCGCTTTTTTCGCAGCCAGACGTGCACTTGCCGCCACGATGGATCTCTTGGCTATGATCTCTGCCACAGCCGGGTTCTCCTCGAATATCTCAGAAAGGCTTTGATTGGTGATACGTTCCATCATACCCTTCAGCTCGCTGTTGCCCAGTTTCGTTTTCGTCTGGCCCTCAAACTGCGGTTCGGGCAGCCTTACAGAGATGATGGCAGCAACACCCTCAAGGATATCGTTTCCAAGCAGGTTCGGGTCGCTGTACTACA
>Ga0187827_10000978_pt1 | contig 43363 bp, 29 predicted proteins | sample ETNtaG_39_FD_167969 | JGI IMG/M metagenome (GOLD analysis project Ga0187827, IMG submission 167969) | Marine microbial and viral communities from oxygen minimum zone, Eastern Pacific Ocean - ETNP2014_SV_150_PacBio MetaG (Illumina Assembly) | ecosystem: Environmental > Aquatic > Marine > Hypoxic...
CATCCAGCATCCAGCATCCAGCATCCAGCATCCAGCATCCAGCATCCAGCATCCAGCATCTTGAATCCAGAATCTTGAATCCAGGATCTTGAATTCTGAATCTTGAATCCAGGATCTTGAATTCTGAATCTTGAATCCTCATTCTCGAATCCAGCATCCAGAATCTTGTATCTTGTATCTTGTATCTTGAATCCCTGAATCTTGAATCCTGAATCCTCTTGAATCCAGCCTCCAGCATCCCTGAACCAAGCATCCAACTCTAATAATAAATTCCCACATCCGTAAAGAAACCAGACTGCACCCGCGAGGCCGACCTTTGAAACGCTCAGGGGCACCAGATATACTCAGCAGTGCTTTGTGATTCGCTCTCTGGCGATTTATCCGAAAGGCAACAGATATGAACTCCATCTTTCGAGCAGTGCAGATTGTTGCGTGGCGATTGACCGTCAACCGCTCCATCAGCATGTTCCTTCGCAGCAGTTTTTACCTGCTTTGCCTGTTCGCCTTTATTGCCATGGCAGACAGGCTTTTTTATCTGGGGTTCAGTCCATACATGTCGCTCGCCGTTGCCCTGGGCGCGGTCCTGCCTTACGCCATCATCAATGCGTGGCTGCGGCCCGTTTCCCGCGACCACGCGGCCGTCGCTATTGACGAACGCCTCGGGCTGCACGAGCGCCTGTCCACCGCGCTCACGATCACCGATTCTGAACAGCCGGCAAACCAGGCGGTCCTTGCAGACGCTCAACGGCACGCGGAGTCCATAAAGCCAAAGCAGCATTTTCCGTATCAGTATCCCGGCGAAGTCAAATACATGGCCGTGCCCGCGCTGGCGATTGTGCTGATCTGGTCGGTCGTGCCATCGTTCGATCTTTTGAAGCGTGAGGCAAAGGTTCTGGAAGAAAAGCAGGTAAAGAAACAGCTCGAGTTCGAAGCAAAGGAGCTTGAGAAGCGGGCCAAGAAACTACGCAAGAAGATCGAGAAGATTCAGAGCGTCAAATCCCAGGACCTGGTCAAGAAACTTGAGATGGCCTCTGAGAACCTCAAGAAGGCGAAGGACAAAAAAGAGGCATTCCTGAAGCTATCAGAAATCGGAGACAAGCTGAAGAACCGGCAGGAAGACCTGCAGAAACTGATGGACAGCAAGAAGCGGTTTCAGCCCAACGGCATGGCCAAGATGACAAAGGAGATGCAGGAGGCGATCAAGGAGGGCGATTACGAAGCGGCCAAACGCCAGCTCGATCGCCTGAAAGAAAAGCTGGCTGAGCAGATGGAGAAAGACGGCAAGATGGACGAAAAAACCCTTGCCGACATGGAAAAGCTCGGCCGCGAAATGGAGCAGCTCGCCAAAGAGCTGGATGACAGCGGCCTCGAAGAATTGGCCAAGACATTCAAAAATATCTCGAAATCCATGGGCGAGAACAAGGACGGCCAGGAGCTCACAAAAGAACAGATGGCAGAGCTGATGAAGCAGCTCGATGAGGCCGGCGACGAGCTGGCCCAGCTCGATGAAATGAAAGAAGAATTTGAGATGCTCGAATTGGCGCTCGAAGATCTGGAGGTAGCAAAGAACGGTCTCTGCGAACAGTGCCAGTTCGACGACAAGTGCCCGGTCTCCGGCCAGAAGCTCTGCCGCAGGTGCGGTACAGAAGAGTGCGAGTGCTGCAAGGGTTTCCCCAAAAAGTGCAAATTCAAGCTGGCCCTCGGTAAGGGGAAACAAGGCAAAGGCGGGAAGGGCATCGGCCTGCAGGGCGGCCGCGGCGGCAAAGGAAAGGGGAAGGGAAACCGCAACGCAGGCGGCAGCGGCAAGGGCCAGGGAGACAGGCAGAAGGGGCAACTGGACGAAGCCGGTTTCGTAAAAACAAAAATCAAAGGCCGGCTCGGCAAAGGTCCGATCCTCGGCAGCTTCATGGTCAAAGGCATGCCGCCCAAAGGCGAAAGCAACGTGGAATACAAGAACGCCATAACCAACTACAAAGCCGCCGCCGAAGAAGCCCTCGACAAGGAACGTATCCCGGCCAATTACCGCGAGCTCGTCAAGGATTACTTCGAGGCGATAGAGAATCCGGTTGTGGAAGAGTAGGTGGGTAGCAGGTGGCAGGAATCAGGTATCAGGCTACATGCTTCCGCCCCTCCGCAGTACTCTGGACATCGGCCTATAAACAGGGCTCTGAGGCGTTTTCGCAAGGTTCTACGTTCTCAAGTTCATGGTACATTTTTTCATCTGATCAGGTCCTTCTTTATGCCGAAGGCATTACGCCTTGCAGCCCAGGGTTGCGAGGCTTTGCGAGCTACCCTGGGTTCCGAGGTGGAGCATCTTCTACCCCGAAGGGGTTGCGCCCATATGATCTGTGGACGCAGACAGACTACATATGGGCGTAACCCCTTCAGGGTAAGAGGTACTCGGAACCCAGTGACCCAGGGTAGCTCGCTGAGGCTCGCGAACCCTGGGCTGTAAGGCGTAATGCCTTCGGCATAAAGAAATGTGGCTCAAGCACAGGATTTCAACCTGGGGTCAGTAGGACAGTACGACCGCAAGCCCCGGAGCGGAGACTTGTCCAACAATCACTAAATGTAACATTCCTGATCACCGATTCCCGTCCACCCTTGATTCCCACTCTCACCAACCCTTCAGCGCTGCTGCTTCTGCTCTTCCTGCCGCTGCTTTACCTGTGGTGCAGGAGAAGTCTGTCCGGGCTCAGCCGGACGCGGCAGATGATGGCGCTTGTCATTCGTGGCGTGCTGATGACCCTTCTCGTCCTCGCGCTGGCGCGCCTCCACATCAAACGGACGAGTGACGACCTTTGTGTTTACTTTGTGCTCGACCAGTCCAAGAGCATTCCGATAGACCTCAAAAGCAAGGCATTCGATTACCTCAATTACGCGGCCGGGAAGACAGACCCCGAAAAAGAAGAAATGGCGGGACTCGTCGTCTTCGGCTCGAATGCCGGGATCGAGACCAGCCCCTCGCCGCGGTTGAAAGTCGACGACATTCATACCGTTCTGAATCCGAGTGCCACCGATGTTTCCGGAGCGCTCCGGTTGGCCATGGCCGCTTTTCCCGAGGGTGTCCTCAAGCGCATCGTCCTTGTTACGGATGGCAACGAAAACCACGGGCACGCGCTCGTCGAAGCGCAGAACGCCAAGGCCAACGACATCGTCATCGACGTCCTGCCTCTCGAATACGCCCGCGGGGCCGAGGTGCTCGTCGAGAAGGTCATCCTGCCTTCACAGGTCCTGCCGGACGAAGAGTTCGAGGTCAAGATCATCGTCAAGGCATTTCAGGCCGGGCGCGGCACGCTGCGTCTCTTTGAAAACAACGAGCTCATCGCGAGCCAGCCGGTCGAGGTGTATCCCGAACGGCCGAATGTTTTTACGGTCACGCGCACGCTCGATGACCCTGATTTCTACACGTTCGAAGCAGTCATCGAGCCTGAGTCAGATACCATTCCGGAAAACAACCGCGGCTTTGGATTCGTGGACGTCAAGGGCGAGCCGCGAATCCTTTTCGTGACAGACGACGTTGAGCGGGATCACTTTCTTCCGGACGCATTGATTGAGGAGGGCCTACACGTGGAGGTGGGCGGGCTCAGCGATATTCCGGTTGCGCCGGCGGAGATGCAGCGTTGGGATCTGGTCATTCTGTCGAACGTCCCCGCAAGCGCGATGACCGGTGGCAAGAACAGCCAGATGTCCATGATCCGGGATGCGGTTCACAATTCCGGCATCGGGCTCGTCATGGTCGGAGGCGACAACGCATTCGGCGCGGGGGGATACAAAGGCACGGAAATCGAAGAAGCGCTGCCCGTCGATATGGACGTCACGCAGAAGAAGATCCTCCCAAGCGGCGCGCTCGTGCTGGTGATGGACGCGGTGGAATTTGCGAACGGCAACGCTTGGGCCCGCGAGATCTGCAAGGCTGCGATCGACGGCGTCTCCACCCGCGACCAGATCGGCATCTACACCACGGAGTGGTTTCTGCCGCTGCAGCAGGCACGGAACAAGGCGGCCATCCGATCCAGAGTCAATCGGATTCGGCCCAGCGATTGCGCCCCCGGTCCGGGAGTCGGTGCCGCTGCGGCAGTTCTTGAAAAAGCCAAGGCCGGCATTAAACACGTGGTGGTCATATCAGACAGCGGCTTTGGTGGATGGGGTGGCAATGCCAACCAGGGCGCATTTAAGACCCTCGAGGATATGCGCAAGAACAAGATTACAACCAGCGCGGTCGCCATCGGCCCGCACAGGCCCCAGCAGGCGCAGAATATGGAGAACATTGCCAGAGTCGGCGGCGGCAATTTCTACTATCCGAAGAGCCCAGAAGCGCTCCCGCAGATCTTTCTTAAAGAGGCCGCGGTGGTGAAGAAATCCCTCATCTGGGAGCTGGAACCTTTCAAGCCGAAGCTCAAATATTCCACCGTGCCACTGAGTGGGATCAGCGAGGACGCTTTGCCGAATCTTCACGGCTACGTCATTACGACGGCAAAGAGCTCTCCCCTGCTGAATGTCCCCCTTGTGTCTAAAGAGGGCGACCCCATCCTTGCCCACTGGCGCTACGGGCTCGGCAAGTCCATCGCATTCACCTCTGACTCAAAAAACAAGTGGGGAGCGGACTGGGTGGCATGGTCGGAGTTCAGCAAGCTCTGGGCGCAGACCGTTCGCTGGAGTATGCGCCCCAAGGCCGGTTGGGATTACACGGTCACCACCCGCATCGACGGCAGCGAAGGTAAGATCGTGGTCGACGCGGTGAATGAAGGAGGTGAATTCGAAAACTTCCTGAACATGTCCGGCACGATCACTTCGCCGGATATCAAGAACCAGGGCGTCAAACTCTCCCAGGTCGGCCCGGGCCGCTACGAAGGCGTGTTCAAAGCTGAGCAGGTCGGCACCTACATTGTAAACCTGAATGAAGATTCAAAGAAGGATGTCGCGCCCTTCCGCACCGGTGTGGCGGTCTCCTATTCGCCGGAGTACCGACAGTTCGAGACGAATTTCGCGCTCCTCAAACAGATCGTCGAGACGACCGGCGGGCGGATGCTCTCGCCGGACCATAATGTGTTCGAGCGCAACATGCCCAACATCGAAGTCTCCAAACCGCTCTGGCCAACCTTGCTGCTGATTGCGCTTTGCCTGTTCCCATTCGATGTCTTCGTACGCCGAGTGATGATCGATTACGACCGCCTGGCGCTGGCCCTGAAGCGTTTCTTCTCATTCATCCCCGTCCTCGGCGCAAGATGGAAAGACCTGCCTGACCGTGCCCCGGCATCCACGGGAGGCGTCGTCCGCCCAATGCCCGCTCCGGCCGGCCCGCGCCCTCAACTCCAACCGGGAGCCTTCGCCAATCTCGATTCAGAAAACGCAACAGAACAAGCCGCAGGATCCGCGCCCGCACCCCCAGGCGCCGCCGCACCCGCGCCGGCCGCAGAACCAGCCACCTACACCCAACGCCTGCTGGCAGCCAAAAAACGAGCAATGAAAAAGAAATAGCTTCGTATAACAAAGCGCATCAAACAGGATCATTACGTATTACTCATTACTCATTACGAACGCATGAGCCAAGTACCTGAATTCGTCAAATACGCAGCAGAGTTCCGCAAGGATTTCGAGAAACTTGCCGACGAAATCGGCAAGATCATCGTCGGTAATCGGGAGATCATCGACGGCGTCCTCACCTCGCTTTTCGTCGGCGGCCACTGCCTTCTCGAAGGAGTGCCCGGCCTCGGCAAGACGCTGCTGATCCGTTCGTTGAGCGAAGCTCTGTCTCTCAATTTTCAACGAATCCAGTTCACGCCCGACCTGATGCCTGCGGACATCGTCGGTACGAACATGGTGGTCGAAACTCCGGACGGAAAACGCGAGTTTCAATTCCAGAGCGGCCCCATCTTCGCCAACATCTGCCTGGCGGACGAAATCAACCGCGCCACCCCAAAAACTCAGTCCGCGCTCCTCGAGGCCATGCAGGAAAAATCGGTCACCGTGGGCGGTACGACTCATAAGCTCACCGAGCCGTTCCTCGTCATGGCGACTCAGAACCCCCTCGAAATGGAAGGCACCTATCCGTTGCCAGAAGCGCAACTCGACCGTTTTCTGGTCAAGCTCATCGTGCACTATGCGTCGCTCGAAGAGCTTATGGAGATCCTCGACCGCACCACGGCCAACGTGACGCCCCACGCGGACAAGGTCATCGACGCCAAGCGCATTCTGAACTGGCGAAAGCTCGTCAAGCAGGTGGTGGTCGCCCCGCACGTAAAGAACTTTGCAGCCCGCTTGATTCTTTCGACTCACCCGCAGGGAGAGTACGCCGCTCCGGTCACCAACCAGTATGTCCGCTACGGCTCTAGCCCCCGCGGCGCGCAAGCGCTGATCCTGGTATCCAAGGTTAAAGCCCTTCTGGACGAGCGTTTCAACATCAGCTTCGATGACATCCGTGCCGCGGCAGCCCCCTGCTTGAGACATCGCATGATCCTGAACTTCGAAGGCGAAGCCGAAGGCATCTCTACAGATAAAGTGGTCGAGGAGATTCTGGATTCTGTGCCGCAAACGGTGTGAGGTAGCCCAGGCTGGACTCTTCTCGCTGTGCTTGACTCGTCCGACATTCCATCATTCCATCATCTCTTTCATGCCCGTCCTCGATAACGAATTCATGAAGAAGCTCGACCAGCTCGAGCTCCTCTCCCGCAAGGTCTTCACCGGCCGGCTGAAGGGCGAGCGCAGATCGAAGAAGCGCGGGATCAGTATCGAGTTCGCTGACTATCGAGACTATGTGGCGGGGGATGATTTGCGTTTCCTCGACTGGAACATCTACGGCCGGCTCGATCGCCTATTCCTGAAGCTCTTCATGGAAGAAGAAGACCTCTACGTCTACCTGCTCATCGATGCAAGCAAGTCCATGGAATACGGCGATCCCAGCAAGCTCGAATATGCCAAGAAAGTCGCGGCCGCGCTTGGGTATATTACGCTGACCAATATGGAGCGCGTTTCCATCGGCGCGTTCAGCGACACTGTCAGAGACTATTTCCGTCCGGCCCGCGGGAAAGGGCAGATGTGGAAGATGTTCGATTTCCTGGAAAACATTCACGCGGACGGCACCACCGGCCTGAGCGAATCGTGCCGGCGTTTCGCTCTTCGCAATCGGACAAAAGGGATGGTCATTCTTCTGTCTGACTTTCTGGATCCCTCCGGGTACGAAGAGGGTCTCCGACTCTTCGCCGGCATGAAGTACGACCTCTACGCGATTCACATCCTCAGCGAGGACGAAGTGAATCCTCCGTACACCGGCGACATGAAACTCGTCGACGCGGAGACCGGGCTGGATGCTGAGATTACGATGAGCGGTCCCCTGATGAAGGTGTATCACAATCGTGTGCGCAATTTTTGTGACGGCCTGAAGAACTTCTGTTCCAAGAGGGATATCTCCTACCTGTATACGACCACGGCCACGCCCTTCGACCAGCTTGTCTTGAACTATCTGAAGCAAGGGGGCCTGTTGAAGTGAACCCCGAGCAGGCCGCCACCGAAGGTTTCTTTGCCAGCCATTTCCTGAGCCCGTCCGCGCTCTGGTGGCTGGCCGTGCTTGCGCCGCTGATCATCATCCTTTACTTCCTCAAACTGAAGAGGCAGGAGCTCATGGTGGCGAGCACGCTCCTCTGGCAGCAGAGCATTCAGGACTTGCGGGTCAACTCTCCCTTTCAGACCCTTCGCCGCAACATCCTTCTTTTCATCCAACTTCTTATCCTGCTGATTGCGGTTCTTGCCCTTTCGCGGCCGCTCATGAACCTGGAGCAGGAAGAGAGCCGCCGCATCATCGTGCTGCTCGATACCTCGGCCAGCATGGCCACCGAAGACGTCGACGGCACTCGATTGGCCGTGGCAAAAAAGGGCGCGCTCGAGCTGGTCGATAACATGATCCGTGCGGACCAGATGTCGCTCATTCGGTTCGCTTCGCAGGCGTCGGTCGTATCGTCCTTCACGTCGGATAAAGGGCTGCTGAAGCGACACATCGAGAAACTCGAGATTCAGGCCACCGATACAAAAATCAATGAGGCGCTCAACATCGCCTTCTCCCTGGCCAAAGTGCAGGGCGACAAGAAATCGCAGGCCGTCATTCATGTTTTCAGCGACGGCCGTTATTCGGATAAGACAGGGTTTGCCAATTATTCGGGTGAGGTGAAGTTTCACTCGATGGGGAAGAGCGCCCGAAATATCGGCATCGTTGCTTTGGACGTCGGGTACTCATCCGATGAAGAGGCCACCAGCGAGGTCTTCTACAGCATCGAAAACTTCGACGCGATCGATGCAGAAGTGACGGCCGAGTTTTACTTCAACGACGAGCTCGTGGGAGCGCGCAAACACAAGGTTGATTCCGAACAGCGGATCTCCAGTCTTGCGCCGACGTCCGGAAACAGGAAAGGTGTCCTCAAAATCAAGATTGCCGATGATGATCCCTTTCCCATGGACAACACGGGCTACGTAGTGATACAGCGGCCGGAGCAGGTGAAAGTGCTCCTTGTGGGCGAGGGTGATTTTTTTATGAATCAGGCTCTGGCCGTGGCACGGGCAAGAATCACGAAGGTGGCGCCGGCGGGCTTTTCAAAGGATATGTCAGAAAAGTATGACATCGTCGTCTTTGATGGATGGTCCCCGAAAGAGACCGGGCGCGGCAGCTTCATCTTCCATAACTGCCATCCGAATCTGACGGATCTGAAGCCGGGCGAGGAAGTGGAGGGCCCGCAGATCCTGGACTGGAATCGGGCACATCCCATCATGCGATTTTTTTCCTTATCGGAAGTTTTCATCATCCGCATGACCACCGTGACACCGCCCAAGTGGATGCGCGTGCTCGCGCAATCTTCAGAGGGGCCGATGATACTCTGTTCGGAGCAGGAGAGTTTCAGATCTCTCTACCTGCCGTTTCATATGAGCACGGATTCGAATCTTTCCGCGCAGGGCACTTTTCCCATTTTCATTATGAACCTGCTGCGCTGGCTGCCCACGACGGGAGTTCGCGGCGCGCGACAATTCGAGACCGGCGACACGCTGATCGCCCAGGCCGGCAGAGCCGAGAGCGCAAAGGTCACGGATCCCAAAGGACGCTCCTTTACCGTGGCTGCTCACGACGGCCGATTCATGTTCCCGCACACCATGACTTCCGGCGTGTATAAGGTCTCGCCCGTCGGCGGAGAAGAGCAGCTCTACGCGGTCAATCTGCTCAGCGCGTCCGAATCCAAAATCGATCCCGAGGGAAAGCTGAACGTGAAGGGCGCAGTCGTACAGGCGGAGACCGAAGTGCAAAAGGCCAACCGCGAAATCTGGCATTGGCTGGTTCTGGGCGCGTTTTTTCTGCTGCTCTTTGAGTGGTACGTGTACAACGCAAAGGTCTATTTTTGAAGAGCGGCTGGGAAGCGGCCCCAACTCACTTCGCCAAACTGGTCGCCAGCTCAAACACCTCTTCCCACATCTCCCAGGTCAATCGGCCGGTGTTAGTATTCAGCCGGCTGGGATGAAAGCTGTCGATCATGGTCTGAGGGGTATCATCGAGCTCGTGCACTGCGGCATGGCCAAATGGAAAATCCTTCGCTTTCAGATCCGGCTGCGACAGCTTTCGGATTCTGAAATACGCGTCGTGCGCGACCTTACCGAAACAGACGACCGCTTTGGCGCAATCCAGGAGTTTCAATTCTTCCTGTAGAAACGAACTGCAGGTCTTCACCTCCTCACCGGACGGCTTGTTCCCCGGCGGTACACACTTGACGACGTTTGCGATGTAGATGTTGCGCAGCGCTGTATCGTCATCCCTGCTGATGGATTCTTCATTGTTACTGAATCCGCGTTCATAGAGGATGCGATAGAGCCAGACGCCGGCGGCATCCCCAGTGAAGGGCCGGCCCGTGCGGTTGGCGCCCTTCAGGCCTGGAGCAAGTCCAAGCAGCACTATCTTTGCATTTGGATCACCGAAACCGGGCACTGGTCTGCAATACCAGTCAGGATTCTTCTGGCGGTGCTCCGCAAGAAACTCGGCCAATCGAGGGCACTTCTTGCAGCGAGAGATCTTCTTCGAGAGCAGGTACTCGGAGAAGAATTGAATCCGAACCGTGCGTCCTGTCTTTGCCATTGAGTCACCTGAGTACATCCACTGGAACTACCTCAGCCTTACATCATTAAGAAACATTCTGCCCCAATGGTTCTGTCTGTTTGAACTAATCACGATCGCTCATGCTCAAGCGTGCGTTCTTGTACATGACGAAAGCAAAGGGCGCCAGAGGAAACACACATATGAAAACCATGCCCCAGAGGATCTTGTCATACCTGCCAACAAAGTCTTCATCTGACAGCAACATCAACTGCACAAACTGTGGAATCCAGAAAAGTGCGAGCAGCAAAAATATAATTATCGAAACTTGCATGGTAATCACCGAATAAGCAGGAAGCCGTTTGTAAACACCAGCACAGATGTATCCAGGTATTATGTCTCTTTCAATTTCCCTATGACCGGTGGGTTTTCTGACTTTTGCTTCAAAGCCGATCATATTGATTTAATTTGGCTCACAGGCTGGCAGCCTATGGCCACAGGATGCGTCCGGAAGCTTAAGGAGAGTTTCAAAGCTCAGGTATGGGATCGTCCTTGCCGATGTCCCCTTTCTGCCAGTTTGCCTTGCCGTCCCTGTAAACAAGGATGCGCGAGCGGCTGCCCGGGGCGGGCATGGCGTTTACTTTCGGCAACCATTTGCGGTGCTCTTCGAGAACGGCTGTGTATTGCTTGTCGCCAGCGAGATTCTTCCACTCGTTGGGGTCTCTTCGCATGTCGTAGAGTTCTTCCGTTCCGTCGGCGTATTGAATAAAGCGCCAGTTCTCCGTGCGAATGCCGTGGTTGTCGTGATTGTGCGTGGTGATGGCGGGCCATTCACGTGGAGCGTTCGCATCTTTGAGTTGGGGGATGAGACTGTGGCCTTCCAATTTTTCGTTCGCGGGCAGACCACAGAGGTCGAGGAGCGTTGGATAGATATCGAGCAGTTCTGCCGGTTTTTTGCAGCGGCCACCTTTGCTCACGCCCGGGCCGGCAAAGACGAGGGGCACGCGAGCGGAACGATCCCAGAGAGTGTTCTTGCCGGTGATGAGTTTCTCGCCGAGGTGCCAGCCGTGGTCTGACCAGAGCACGATGATCGTGTTGTCTTCCTGGCCGCTTTCCTTGAGCGCAGTGAGCACACGTCCTACCTGGCTGTCTACAAAGCTCGTGCACGCAAGATACGAACGGACCAGGTTCTTCCATTCGTTGGCTTCTTTCAGAAACTTGTGTCGAGGCTCGGGCAGCTTCCAATGGAGATACCAGGAAAACCGTGGTGTATCATCACGATCGTCCGCACGGAACGGCGGCAGCTTCAGGCTCTCTTCCGGATAAAGGTCGAACCATTTCTGCGTGGCGTAGCAGGGAACGTGCGGGAGGAAAAAACCAACCGACAAAAAGAACGGCTCTTTGGGCTTCGCCTTCAATTGCTGGACGGCCCACGATGCAACTTTCCAGTCGCCCTTATCTTCATCCCTGTGCGGAAAGACTCCCCAGTCGACGAGCTTGTGTTTTGCAGGCGTATCCACCAATTTCTTCTTTGGCCAGGCGCCGACACCGGCTGGCGTTCCAATCACATCGAATTCTCTGTCCTTCTTTCTGCGGCCGTTTCCACCGTGATATATCTTGCCGGTCGTAAGAGTCCGATATCCATGCTTTGAGAGGTGCTGGGGCAGTGATACGACATCCTTGAATTTTGGTACATTCCGAATCCAGGGCGCGAGACCGTAGATTCCCGTGGTCGATGGCCGCAACCCCATCATCAGGCTCGTACGGGAAGAATTGCAGAGCGGTGACTGGCAGTGCGCATTTAGAAAAACCGTTCCACTCTCCGCCAATCTATCGATGTGAGGCGTCTTGATTTGCGGGTGGCCATCCAGGCATCCTATCCAGTCGTTCTGATCGTCAATGGCAATAAAGAGGATGTTGGGTCTGGCTGGTTCGGCAGAGGTGTGGACAACTGCACTGAAGACCAGAATGCAAGCAAGTTTCATATGGCCGACTCCTGACCGGTATTGAGGTTTCAGGGAAGGAAAGCTGTAAAGGGATTGTAGTTTCATGGCGGTGTGTCGAAACTCGTTCGTATACTGTGGGCACTGGCCAGCAATGAACGACGTTCTAAACCTGATATAAACACGAAGTAAGACTCAACTTCCAGGAGATTCATATGCCAGTTCATGATTGGACGCGAGTAAGTGCGGGGACTTTTTATTCTTTCCACCTCACATGGATTGTTGAGGTAAAGAAGGCTCTGAATCGTGAAATCCTGCCCGATGGTTTCTACGCGCAATCTGAACAGGTTCCAGGTAATATTGGGCTGAATGCACTTGCTCTTAATACTACTGTTGAACGGCCAGAAACAACCTCTGACCATTCCTTCATGACCGCAGTTGCTGAAGCGCCGCCCGAGGTCAGTTTTACGGAGACTCTGGATGAAGTGGACTACTATACGTTGAAGAGACGGACCCTGTTCATCCGCCACGCATCGGGGGATCAGATTGTGGCCATCATTGAAATCCCTTCGATCGGCAACAAGAACCGAACGAATGCACTGGAGCAGTTCCTGGACAAGGCCGTCTCTGCGTTGAGCAGCGGCTTTCATCTTCTGCTCATAGACCTTCATCCTCCCGGCAAGCTTGATCCGCAAGGGATTCATGCTGCCTTGTGGGATCAGATTTCGTGCCGGCCGTTTCAACAACCACAAGACAGACCGTTGACCCTGGCCGCATACACCGGGGGGATGATGCCCAAGGCTTACGTAGAACCCATCACCGTCGGCACCGAGCTGCCTGACATGCCGCTCTTCCTCGAGCAGGATTGGTACGTCAACGTGCCACTGGAACAGACTTACTCCGAGGCATATGCCAGTGTTCCTTTGCGTTGGCGCACGGTCATTGAGGATTCGGCTGTCTGATGCCAATCGAGTCTGCCTGCTCTAATCAGAATCGTGGAAAGACTCGACCCGCTCAAATGAATCCGGTGAATTGCACACTGAACTATCGCTGCACACGGGAGAACTCTCATGCCCAATCCAAACATCATCCTCTTCATGGTTGACCAGCTCTCCGCCAAATGGCTCGAGGCCGCGTCTGAGGGCATCTGCCCGACGCCGAATCTCGATAGACTGCGCAGCGAAGGCGTCACCTTCAACAACACCATTTCCAGTAATCCGGTTTGCTGCCCGACCCGTGCGACCATCGCTACCGGCCTGACCACCCGTGGACATGGCGTCCTTGAGAATGGCTACGTGCTCGACCCGGCCCTGCCTACCTTTATGCAAATCCTCCAGCGCAATGGATGGCAGACCGCAGCCCTCGGAAAGGTCCACTTCCGGCCCCACTTCGCCGGACTCTATCCGGATTACATGCCTTACGGATTTGATGTCACTCATATCACCGAAGACGCTCGTGGTGGTGAATGGCTCGACTGGGTGGAGAGCGATCATCCGGAACATTACGAATCCGTTCTTGCGACTATCTGGCCCTCACATATCCCCGAATACGCGGAGTACGGGCTCCGCAAGATTGACCTGGCGAAACGTATCCGGGAGATCCGCCGAAGCTTTCAATGGACGACGGATGAGTATCCGAGGAACACCGGCGGAACTTACGCGCTCCCGTTTCCCGAGGAAGTTTCACAGACGAACTGGATCACCGGACACTCTCTCGACTTTATTGAAAAACAGTCAGGCGAGCAGCCCTTCTTCGCGCAGATCAGTTACGTCCAGCCCCACAGCCCTTTCGCACCGCCTGGCCAGTATCTTGATGACGTCAACGAGGAGAAGCTGCCTGAGCCGCTTCCGGCAGGCTGGGTCGAAGATCCAGATGCGCCCCGGTACTTCCGCGACAACAAACCTGTCTGCCCGGACGACTGGCGGTACGGACGCAAGTGTTACTTCGCAGACGTCGTTCACCTCGATGCACAGCTTGGCCGTGTTCTCGAAATCCTCGAGCGGAAAGGCATGAGGGAGAATTCATTCGTCGTCTTCCTTTCGGATCACGGCGAACTACTCCACGACCACGGCTTTTCCGGCAAGGAAGAACGGCACTACGACGCCTGTATTCGCGTACCCTTGATCATCTCAGGACCGGGATTGCAGCAAGGCACGTCACGTAACGAATTTGTACAGCTCGAAGACATCTGTCCCACTATTCTTGACATGGCCGATTGCGCTCCTGATCCGATGCCAAAGATCGGCCCGTATCTGAGTATCGATCCGGAAGACATCCCGGTCCTTCCAGGCCGATCGCTTTTGCCGCTCTGCCGTGGAGATGGAGTTTCAGGTTGGCGCGACTCGGCCTATTGCGAAAGCTACAACCGAATCAACTCGAACGATTATCACTACTGGGTCCGTTCCATTCGCACAGCCGACTATCGCTACAGTTTCTACGCGGGAAACTCAGGCGAGCAGCTATTCGACCTGAAGAACGATCCGGATGAACAGAACAACCTCTGCAGGGATGCTGAGTACACGGAGATCCGGCAGGATCTACGTGACCGACTCATGGAGTTAATCGTTCAGCAGGATTATCCCAAGACGAGACGAAATCTGTTTTCGCTTGGTGTGCATTGAGATGCCCTATAGAGCGCCTTCGAGCATATTCCGATAGACATCCCTCGCGTAGGCGCCTTTGACCAGTCGCTCGCTGATCCCCAATCTGCCATACAATCTTTCCGTCCAATGGAATGTTCGCAGCGGCGCATTCACCAACCCGAGTTGCCTGGGTGCAATGAGACCGGCAGCCTCTGGCAGGTCCACCACTCGAAGCACGTTCATCAGATGCGGCCCTTTAGCGTGACTGGCGGGCGGGTCATCAGCGAGCGCGCCCGCGATGTCCTCGTCGAGTACTGCCGCGTAGAGTGCCACGACGCCTGCATCGCCGCTGCCGTAGGTGTAGATGTTCTTCGTTCCGAAATCTTCAGCAGTGCCGATCGCCTTCGCGGCGCGAAGGACGTCCCAGACCTGCATACTCGCCGTGGTCCGGCCTACAAGGAGCGCGGCCCGGGTGAACTGCCAATCGAATGAGGAATGCCAGCTTGTCGGTCCCGTGCCTCTCGGCTCGATGGTGGCCGCGCCTTTTCCTGATGCGATGGCCATGACTACGCGCTGGAATTGCACTTCATTCTGATCGGGGTTCATGACGCCGAGAAGAATCGATTCCGGGTCTTCCGGAGGAAGGTAGAGACGCATGCGCAAACGGATGCCGTCCTCGGTCGTGAAATCACGAATCCACACGCGCACGCCTCCGCCAAATTCCCAGTTGCCCACCACGGAGAGGTCGAGCGGCTCGGGAGAGCATGGAAAATGGCGAAAGACCTGCTGCCGTAACTCCTCGACTTTTTCCTTTCGGGCCACTTCCCATTCTTCAATGGAATCTTTGTGCGGCGTCCGCCCGCGAGTCGAAAGAAGGGTCGGAAGTAATTCGATGCGGTCGTTGGGTGGAGGCGCTCCGCCAGCAACGGTCAGCTCTTTCTCCGCAAACTTCGGCTCTTCGATGTCGAGTATCGGCCGCTCATCTCCGGCGACATGCTGGTCGAAGAGACGCTGAATAGCGTCGTGAACTTTCTTCGAATACGAATGGGGGCCGGGGTATTCACAGAGCGTGCAAAGTTCTCCCTTGCCGTAAAACGAATAGATCTTGCGGGTCTGTTCAACAACAAGCCGGTAGGCATCAGGATGAAAAAGCGAGTCTTCCCGCGCACAGCCCACTAACAGCGGACGCGGCGCGCAGAGCGCTCCAATCTCTGACATCTCTCGCTGATGCAGGTTGAGGTAAAGCATGCAATCGCAGTGGCCGTTCACCGTGCGTTCGGCAATGTGTGAGGTCATCGTTGATGTACCGCAGACCGGCGCGATCGCCTTGACGCGTTCATCGGCCGCGCCGACCCACCACGAGAGCGCGCCCCCTCCGGAGATGCCGGTCACGCCGATACGCTCTTCATCCACCTCAACGAGCGAGCAGAGGTAATCGAGGGCTCGAAGCGAGTTCCAGAGCTCGCCGCCTGACGAGGTGTAGCCCCGGTTGATCCAATCCATCTCTGTCTCGTAATAAATCCCGTGATGATCACCGCGGCTGTCGCCCTGTTCGAGTGTATCGAGCGCAAGGAGTACATAACCGCGCCGGGCCCAGAGATCGCCCTGCGCCTGGTAATGCTGAGTCCCGATCATGCCGTGGCCGCATACGTAAAGCACGGCCGGCCCGGGCCCTTCAAGGCCGTCAGGAATGTAGAGGTTGCAGTTCACGTGAACCCCGGGCAGCGACTGAATCGAAAGTCGTCTTATCGAGTAGCCTTCTCCCTGTGTCGTACCGGAAACCTGTGGGGAAAGCTCGCCACGGGCCGGCAGATCTGCCAGCCCGAGCATTCCGAAGAATTCATGTTTCCGTTCCTCTCGGACGGTTTTCCATTTCTCGAGTGAATTAATATCGGCCAGTGCCTGGCTGCTCATCCGGCGTCCAAGTTCACAGAGGTATTCCCACATGTTTGGATTCATTTTCAGATTTAGCGGAGTGAATATGTGAAAGCCGTTCTCATCTTTGCTGGCGCTAATTCCTTGCTACTGCCAGCCTGTCATTCCAAAATAGTGGTTTCGGCCAGATCGGCCAAACGGAAAGAGTTTTGGATAGCCTGGTTGCCACGTCCTGGACCCGGCGACGGCAACGCACCCAGGAGCTGTCTTGTGCGATACTCCAATCATCTCTACCATTCCAACATGACCATAACTCCTTCAACAATCATCCCTTCACCTCCTCCTCCCTCTGGTCTCCTCTTTGCTCTCTCTACCTCTATCTGCCCCACACCCCGCAAAAAGTGCATTGATGCAGTCTGAGGTAGCGGAATCTCTGCACTGTCTCACTCATTCAGCAAACCCCTGATTGCTTCCCCGGAGGCTTAGTTATGCTTTTAAGATCTGGAGTGCTCCTGTTCCTGTGCGGTCCACTTCTGGCCGCTCCTCCGCCCTGGAAACTGGGCGCTTGGGGATACCGCAAGCAGTTGAGGATTATCCCCGGCTCGCGCAAAGAGCCGTTGCGGCATCTATTGCAGGGGGGGCTGGCGACTACATTCAAACTCGTCGTAAACCGGGAAAAGGCCGATTCGGAAATCGATGCGGCGTTGCTGCGGTTCTCGCCGGATGGTAACTGCAAGAGCGACGGCTCTGACATTCGCATCGTTGATACCCGCGGAAAGGAAGTGCCGTACCAGATCGTATACGTCAATCCTGTTCGTCAGGCCATCGTCCGGTTCAAGGTTATTCCTGGTCAGGACAAGTTCCTCGTTTATTACGGGAATCCGAAGGCGGAGAAACGGGAATATGACTGGGTCTGCCGGCGTGGATTGTTTCTAGAGACTCGTCCTTGTCCGAAGGGATTGCCCAAAAGCCTCGCCGACATGCGAAAGCTCGTGGCCAAAGCAAAGTCATCCTATGGCGCTCAATACAACATGTGGGTCTTTAATCAGTTCAATCCTCTCGGCCCGACCGACCGTTACATGGTGCTGTACGACGGATGGATTAATTGCCCTGTAACCGGCGAGTATAAGATCGGTACCGTTTCGGATGGACCATCATTCCTGGTGCTGGACGGCAAACTTGCCGTACAGAAGCTTGGCACGGGTCAGGCGGATCGTGCCAATCCCGATACTGCGCAAATCCAACTGACCAAGGGAATTCACCACATCGAGTATCTCGCCGGTGGCATGGATGACGCATACCGGGTGACCGCTGTCTGGCAGCCTCCATCCGGCAAACAGCTCGACGTCATCCGTTACGATTTTTACCCGCGCGTCCTTTCAGCCGAGAGCATCGCGGCAGAGCGGAAAGGTGCACCTTTCGCACTTGATTTTTCGGAGAAGGTGCGCGATTCCATTCCGCTGGAGTCGGGGCAGGCAAACGGCTACGTATTCACAAACAAGACCACTCGGAAATCCAAGCGCGGCCGCCTGCATTACGAATGGGATTTTGGGGACGGCATCACCTCGTCTGAAGAGAGCCCGTCGCACGTCTATTTCGAGGTTGGAGATTACACGATCAAGCTCACCGCCACGGACAGCCGCGGCCACAAAGAGACCATCACGCGTTCGGTCCGCATCGAAAACTACGACACGGTAAGCCACGAGCGACAGCATATCATCGATTCACTGCAGACGGGCGCGATGCATCTCGAAGAACACCACCAGAAGGGCTTCCTCGAAATCCCGGCCAGCGAAATTGAAAGAGTGGCCAAGCAGTTTCTGGAGATAGTTCAGACATACACGGTGGAGTCGGCCAACATAGGCACTCTCAAAGGCATGGCCAGACTCTACAGGCGTATGGAATCCACCGAAGGGCTGGTGGAGGTCTCGCGGACTCTCCTGAACCGTTTCCCAGACGCGCCGCCGGAGGTCCGAGCCAACACCATGCTCCGGCTGGGTGACCTGCTGCTCAATACGCTGAACAAAGTTGATGACGCACAGTTCTTTTTCGAAAGCCTGGTCGCTTTGCGAGGCCAGATACCGGATGCGGTAACCAAGATCGGGTTTCTTAATCTGGGCAGGCTCTACCTTTCGAAAGGAATGCTGGACCAGGCTCGCACAGCATTCCTGGAGGCCGCCTCCCTTCGTACGTCGTCCGTTCGATGGCAGATAGAACAGATGAGGATCGGCGGGCTTGAAATTTCTGTGATGGCTGCGCTCAACCAGGGCAAATACGCGGCGGCAAGAGAGACGCTGGACGATTGGGAGAGGAAATTCCCGAAAGATGCCCTCCGCGGTCGCACGAGCTTCCTGCGCGCCAAGTCCTACTATCTCGACAACCGGCTCGAACAGGCGGTCCACGAGTTCGGTCGTTCGATGACCGCCAACGCCAAAGCTCCATGGTCGCCCGAGCTCTTTTTCACCCTCGGCCAGATCCACTTTGAACTGAAGCAATACACCGAAGCCGCCAAGCCCCTGCAAAAGCTCTTCGAGGAATACCCGAAGAGCCAGCAGATAGAAGAGGCAAGAAAGCTCTGGAAGAAAGTGAAGAGGAAGCTGTGATGCGTGATACGTAATACGTGATGCGTAATACGTATTTGACGAATTGGAAAGTACTTCTTTACTCCGGCATTTCAGCACTCCAACACCTCAGTAGCCATCTGCTCTGCTTACTACTCATTACACATTACGTATCACCCACTAATCCCGCTCCATGCCTTACCTGAAATACTCAATCAACGGCGAAGAAAGCACCTTCGAGTTGAAGACCAACACGATCTCTGCCGGTCGCGGGGCCGAGGCGAATATCCGGATCAGAGACAATCAGACTTCGCGCCTCCACTGCCAGTTTCGCAAGGCCAGCGATGGATACGAAGTCGTCGACCTTGAAAGTCGCAACGGTACCATCGTCAATGGCGAATCCATCAAGCAGAAGATTCTGCAAGATGGCGATATAGTCAAGATCGGCCACATGACGGTGAAGTACATCGAGGGCGAATTGACCGCGCCTTTGACTGATCCTGATGAGCTGCCGGAGGACGACGATGATGACGTAGATGATGTAGATGATGTAGATGATGTAGATGATGATGACAGCGGAGCAGTCGAAGCGCAGGCGGTCGTGCAACAGCGTCGACCCAAGCCAAACACCAGCATGAAGGCTGAGGACGATCTGAAGCTCGCACGTGAACTTAGGGAGAGCCGGGATGCGCTGATGGTGGAGCTTCGCAAGGTGATTATCGGGCAGGAGGAGGTAATTGAACAGGTGCTGCTGGCACTCTTTGCACGGGGACATTGTCTGCTCGTGGGTGTACCCGGTCTGGCAAAGACGCTCCTTGTAAGCAGCCTGGCAAGCATTCTTGACCTGCGCTTTCGCCGGATTCAGTTCACGCCAGACCTGATGCCATCGGACATCACGGGCACGCGTATCATCGAGGAAGACGCTGATACAGGCCGGCGCGATTTCCGTTTCGTCAAAGGACCCGTCTTTGCCAACATGCTCCTTGCCGACGAGATCAACCGAACGCCGCCGAAAACCCAGGCCGCACTGCTCGAAGCCATGCAGGAGAAAAGGGTCACCGTGGCCGGTATCACCTACGAGCTCGATCTGCCCTTCCTCGTCCTTGCCACGCAGAATCCCATCGAGCAGGAAGGAACATACCCGCTGCCCGAAGCCCAGTTGGACAGGTTCATGTTCAACATCATTATCGATTATCCAACCGATGAGGATGAGGTCGACATTCTTCACGCCACCACTACAGACATCGTGCCCGACCTGGCCATCGTGATCAGTGAAGACCGCATCCTCGACTACCAGCGAATCGTGCGGAAAGTTCCTGTCTCCGATTACATCGTCCGCCACGTTCAACATCTCGTCCGCTTGACGCGCATCGAGCACCCCGACGCACCGGACTTCGTCAAAGACTACGTCAGTTGGGGAGCAGGCCCTCGCGCCGGCCAGTTTATTATCCTTGGCGCCAAAGCCCGAGCCCTCTATCACGGCCGATTCAATGTCCTCGCGGAAGACATCGCCGCTGTCTCTCTGCCCGTTCTTCGACATCGTATCGCCGTCAACTTCAACGCCCGCGCAGATGGCGTGGACAGCGACGAGGTCGTCAAGCGTCTGCTGAAGGAATGCAAGCCACCGAAAGAGTAGTGCGTGACCGCAAGAACATAGTGGTGCGGGCGCTCGGGTGACCGCACGATGTCATGCAGATTCCATATCTACAGCCGGAGAACCACCATGAGCCAGCTTTCAGAACCACCCAAAGCATTCAAATCATTCATCGAGACATTTCCCAACTTGGGCGAGTCCTGGAAACTCTCTCAGGAGGCCGGTAAGGAAGGCCCGCTCGATGAGAAGACTTCACGTCTCGCGAAACTGGCCGTAGCGATCGGCGCAATGCGTGAGGGGGCCGTGCACTCGAGCGTTCGGAAGGCGCTGGCCCTCGGCATCACGGAAGAAGAAATCCTGCAGGTCGTTGCACTCGCCGCGGGTACTCTGGGCTTCCCATCAGCGGTTGCCGTTTTCTGTTGGGTGAAAGACATCACGGACAGTTGATGTCACTGACTCAAACGGCGGACGTCGTGCCATTCCGGCTCGGCCTTCTGTATTGCGAGATAAGATACAGCACACCGACGTTCATCAGCTCTCGCCAAGCCTCTTCAACTTCCACGGAGTAATTGGGGTCCGTTTCCTGGACTGTTTGAAGAAGGCATTCCAGCCAGAGCGAGTAGAGGTGGGGGCGACATCGAGATGCTTCGCGTCGTGACGGATGGCGATATCCTCAAGATACTCTTCCGGTCCGTTCTCTTTATCCTGAGCTGCTGTTGTCAGCTTGTGGTAGCGGCGGCGTCTCGCCGCCGAACTACTGCGGCGGGACGCCGCAGCTACGCTGCAAGAGGGCTCGAACGAGCCAAAGACTTTTTACGAACGAATCTGCCAGCATGAGAAGGTAGAAAGAGTTGCGGAGTACCCGCTTTTGCCTCTCGAAATCCGTGTCGGCAAATTTCTCGCGAATCTCATCAGATGAGCCAATTCCGAGATTCGCAACAGTGTAACGCTCTCCGCTCAGTAACCCATTCCGTAGCTCCGCATATTCTGCATTCGGAGCGTTGCGTGCCCTGCATCGCTTTCGCCGCGAACACTGAATTCACCTGCCAGAGGGCCTTAGAAGGCCGTTTGAAGGGTTCTGGCAAAAGGGCATCACACTTGCTCTATATCCAGTTGACACCGATTACCACGTTTTTTTTTGCCTAACGTCAACCCCTGATCAGACCGATGTTTAAGAAAATTCTCGTTCCTGTTGATGGCTCAACGCTCTCCGACCGCGTCATCGATCACGTGAAGCGTCTCTTAAAGCATGAGGATGCGGAGGTCATGTTCTTGAGAGTCTTGACCGGAGGTGTCCCCGGTGAACAGGATCGCCTTTTCATGGATGAAACTGAGACGCCTCGTGCACACCTTCAACGACTCATGCGTTCTCTTTCTGAGCAGGGAGTTCGCGTGCGATCGTTGTTCTCCGCGGGCGACCCGGCCAGTCAGATTCTTACTGTGTCTGAAAGATACAAGCCTTCATTGATCGCCATGACAACTCATGGCCGTTCAGGTTTACAGCGCTGGTTGCGCGGCAGTGTTGCCGAACGCGTCCTCCGCCAAACGAGATTTCCTCTCCTGCTGGCGCATCCTGGTCCAAGCGGTCGGAATGGTACAGAGAATTCGCTCTTTCGAAGGATCCTCGTTCCGATCGACGAGGTCCAGGAGTCCCTGGCTGTGCTGCCTCTCGTCCGAAAGTTTGCCAAGCTGAATGACAGCCAGGTCAGGTTGCTTCACGTGCATGGCCTGGCGCCGCATTCGGCGCTGGGCATCGAGAAAGAGCAGAAGAACCTCCGGCGTTCATTCCGCCCGCAGCAGCTCCTGCTGGAGAATGTGGGGTTGAACGTGGAGCTTGAAATCCGGCATGGTGTCGCAGCCGCGGAGATAATCAACGCCATCGAGGAGCATCAGCCCGACCTGGTGGCTATGGCCACCCATGGCAGATCGGGGCCATCAAGATGGGCTTTCGGATCGGTTGCCGAAAAGGTCATTCGCCACTGCGAATTCCCCTTGCTCATCCAGCGGACGGCAAAGGTTGCCAGAGACCCGGCCACCGTCGGCGAAATGCAGAAAGAGAGATGCGACCTGGAGACTTTTCTCAAGCATACACAAGACCCGTTCACCGCGACTGAAGAAGAGGAGGAACTGCCATCATGGACACTCTAGAAGAACTTGCAGCACTGAAGGCTCGTACCATTATGCATTCGCCGGTGGAAACGCTCGATGAGGAAATGCCGGTCAGCGAAGCGGCCCGCAAGCTTATTGAAGGCCATATTCAAGGCGCACCGGTGCTCGGAAACAACGGCGAAGTTGTCGGTGTTCTGAGCGTCACCGATCTGGCGCGCTACGAGCGCGAAAAGGAATCGGACGTCGTCCAGGAATCCGCCTACTACCATATCCGCGATGTCAATCGTCACCTGGAGATTCCGTGGGGGGACGGTTTCCATATCGAGACGGCAAACGAACCACGGGTGAAAGACCTCATGACCCCTTCGGTGATTTCGGTGACTGGAGAGACCTTAATCGCAGAGGTGTTGGACATCCTGTTACGCTTTCATTTTCATCGCGTGATGGTGACCGAGCCCGAGCAAAACAGAGTGATCGGCGTCATCACCGAGGGATGTATCCTTCGCGTGTTGAGCGAGGCATTCAACGGAGTGAGTGTGTGATGTGGAAAGTGTGTGATGGATGAATGGCAGCCAGGATTCACAGGCAAGAATGCCACCGCCACGATTAAGTTCGCACCCCTCACATCCCCGAGACCCGCATCTGCATCGGCTGGTGGAGTAGCCACAGACTGAACGCGCTGAAAAGAATCATTGCTGCCAGCATGGGCAACTGGCTGGCAAACGCGGCGCGGCGATCCGGGATCAGTTCACGTGTGGTACGTGCTGCGATCCATAAGCTGTAAACATGGCCGAGGATGACCATCGCAACCTGGATACCCCAGAGGCCGGAGAGCGAAACCAGAGGGCCTATATTCCATCGTGCAGTGCCGAAGATATCCCATCCCCAACCAAATGGATCGGAAAGCAGCGCAAAGATCTTCGGGCCCTCCATGAGAAAGTGCTCCGCGTTATGGGCAAGGTGATAAAACAGTGCGATGGGCAGCAGCGCATACGCGTAACGTATGAAAACTCTCTTGGTACCGTGCTCACTCCACACAGCCGCGGCCTTCGATAGAGCCCAGAAGATCAGAATGGGCGCAAACATGATTGCGAACATCAGCAAGGTGAACGTGAACCACTGGGACAGACCAAGAGCTGCCTGGACGGATTCATTCCATTTAGTCCATTTGGGTGTCATGGTCAGGCCGTGGAAACCAGTCATCGAAAGCAAGACCAGTGACAGGAAAGCTTCATCCGTGCGCGGCTTGCCCTGGCCCACAAGGTCAGAACCCCAGGGCCGGAGGTTAATGCCGATGTTGTCGTGTGGGCAGGTCTTCATGCACTCGGTGCACAGGATGCAATAGGTGTTCAGCTCCATGGTTCGTGGAAACTCGAACGTGGGGCATCCGTCACCGTTGTCATTGCCCTTGTAGCAATCCGATGTTTTGCACGAGGTGCATGCCTGCGGGTCGCGGGTGCGGAGCTCGAGACTCGAGAACAACGAGTATAGCCCTGAAATGCGGCCGACCAGGCAGGCGTACCGGCAAAAGGCTTTTCGCTCGAAAAGAAACGCAGAAACGATGGCCATGCCGAGGATAGCAAGGGCCACGTAAGACGTGGCCCGTGGGATGAGCGTGATTCCCGCGCCAAGCTCGATCCAGGTCAGCAGCACAAAAAGGCTGACCGCCGGCCAGATGTTGCGCATTGATTTTGGCCACTCGAGCTGCAGCCCCAGCCCGTCTTTGCGGGCGCCCGAGAACCTGAGCTTCTCCATCCAGGTGGCGATAGCATCCCAGGGACACACGTAACACCATGCCTTCCCCAAAAAAAGCACGAGAAAGACCAGCCCCACCCACCAGATCGTCCAGGTGAGCAGCGGCGCAACATTCATCGCCGGATTCTGGTTCCCGAAGAGACCGGCCGCGATGATGACCAGGAATGCTGCCGCAAAGAACACCTGCACCGTAGAACGGAGATATTGCCATTGCAGCAGCCTTCGCAGCGGCGCCCAGGCGGTGAGTTCGAATCGTGCAGTCGTATCATCTGTCAAAGCACCTGACCGTGGTGCGGACACTCCGTGGCCGCTCTTTGAATTCTGAAGAATCGGCAACACAGATTCTTTGCCCCGCTTCCTTTTCAGCGGAACCGGCAGCGATTCAAACAGCCCGAACGAGATCAGAATTACGAACCCCACCCCGAGTTGCGCCATCCAGGTCGGGATACCGCGCATGGTATGTTCGTCCGGAGGCGGCCTGTTCGTACTTTCTGATACGTACTGCCTGGGATTCTTCTTGAATTCATCGACACAGTAATCACTGCAAAAGTAATAGTGCCGCCTCTCGAAGACCACAGAATCCGAAGCACCTTTTCTCACCTCCATGCTGCAGATGGGATCGACGGACGTGGAATTGTTGTTTTCGTCCTCCTGGTGAGACACATTCTCTTTTGCTGAGCCCACATACTCCACATCACGGGTCCGCACCTGATCCCAGATGATCGCGAGCGTCACCGTGCCCAGTAACAGCCAGGGGAGTGCGAGTGGGATACGACGGCTCATCATTTCGGTCTCTCTCTTCTCATATTCGCCGGTGTGCATGGCCCTGCTATACTCAAGAAACAGTGCACGATTCGTCCGAAGGAGATTAGGACAATGCAAACATATAAAGTTGAAGCCACAGTACCCGGAGACGGCACCCTCAAGATAAAAGACCACCCATTCCCGGCTGGTGAAAGGGTCGAAATAGTTGTCCGAAACCACAACGGACAAAACGATGGCTCTGGTGACAGATACCCGTTAAGAGGGAAGCCCGTCAGATTTGCGAAGCCCTTCGAGAGCGTTGCCAGTGAGGACCGGGATGCGCTCAAATGATCGTCCTCGACACAGACATCCACGCTCCAACACTCTTCACGCATCCTTCATCCTCCTCGCTCTCTTAATCTTCACGGCTCTCACTACGACCACAAACAACCCGAGCCCACCGCCAAACCACAGCACCGCCCGCCAGGGCGAGCCGGGCTCACCGACGACCATCGGGAAACGCAGCGAGGATGCCCGGCCGCCGTCATCGAACTCGATGAGGACTTCGTAGTTCCCCTCTTCCGAATAGGTGGGATAGAACTTGAAAACATTCTCGTTTAGAGAAGTCTCTTCCGGGCCGTAGATAATCTTTTTGGGGCCCATGGCCGGCTGTTGAAAGACGGAGAGCTTTACGGGCTTGTCGAGCGGTAACTTGTTCTTCGCCTCTAAGACGTAGATGTTAAGTTGTGTTCGGACGCCAGGCTCAGGATTGCCGGGGTAACTGGTGAGTTGGATCTCGTAATTGCCGACCTGTTCGACGAGTTTAAGTACTGGGGCCTGAGGGTAGCTCTCGTCGTATGAATAGTGCGGTATACCCATGATGTGATGCCCGTGAGCTGTGACCGCGGCCAGCGACATCAGGCATACCATGGCTGCGATTCTGCCCGTCGGTCCTTTCGGCCGTGAGGTCTCTCGCACATCGACCATCCCATCCTTCAACGAAATCCTGAAGACCATCGAGCGCGGTTCACAGACATCCACGCAAAGCCCGCAGTTGTCACATTCCATCCCGACCTTATCGACCATCGGCTGCAGCCCGCGAGGGCAGATGCGATTGCAGTCGCCACAGGCAGTGCATGTGGATTCTATCCGCTTGGCTCTGAGCATCCGGTATCGACCCAGGAGAGAATAAATCGCGCCGCCCGGGCACAGACTCTTGCACCAGAATCCAGGGGCCACCGCGATCTCAAAGGCCATCAGTCCCAGCAGAAAAAGTGACGCCCCCGTAAGTCCCGTCAGCACCAGTCCCATGCGTCCGGCTTCGGCACGATCGAACAGGGCCATGACGAAGCTGTGAGCCTCACGACCGAGTAACGCGGGTGGGTAGACGTAATGCAACAGGGGCAGCGCAGTCACGAGCGAGAACAGAAGTCCGATGCCCAGCAGAATGTATTTATTGCCAGTCCAGAAGCGGACGTTCAGCGGTCTGATCTCAAGGAATCGGATCAGGCCGCGGAGCTTGTAACCCATGTCGAACAGAAATCCCATCGGGCATACCCAACCGCAATAGACTCGGCCCAGCAGAAACGTGGCGATGAGCGGAATGAGGATGCCGATAAAGAGCACCCAAGTGATGCCCTTCGACGCAAAAGTGCTTTCTGCCGCGGCCAGGAGGTCGGTCATGGATACGCCGAAGATTCGTGCCGACCATGCGGAGCCATAGAAATCTTTTGCGCGCTCGAGAATGGCCTTGCGCGGCCGGCGCGTGGCCACGCCTCCTTCGCCGTCAGGAATACCGATCCGCATGGTCGCATCGGTCGCCTCGAGCAGGACGCCCTGCGTTGTCCCTGCCCACTGTTCGTTCAGCTTGTCGAGTTGCCTGGCATACAGGTAATGGCTGTAACGGGAGACCAGTGGCAGAGCGAACAACGCCATAAGCACGCTCACCTGCACAACTCTTCGGAATGGCCAGGCCCTTATCTTCATGACCACTCCCTGTTACTGATGACGCGGATGGCCTTGTCGCCTTTGACGATGCAGACCTCTTCACACAGCCCGCACCCCACGCAGACGTCGGCGTTTACATAGGGCCGATTATGGAGCCCCTGCTTAATGGCCTTGCCTCGTAGCGGACACATGGTGAAACAGGCCCCACAGATACCGGTATTGTCATGACTGACGCACAGCCGTTCATCGACCACCGCCTCGCCCATGCTGGCCTCACTCTTGTCCGTAAGTTTCGCTATAGCGCCGGTCGGACACACTTCTCCGCATTTCAGGCACAGCGTGCAGGCCCTGGTTTCCGGCACGATGTAAGGCGTAGCCTCATGAACACCCGTCCCAGCTCCGAACAGCCGAATGGCGCGTGACTCGCAGATCTCGCTGCAACGCTGGCATCGGATGCATTGTGAAAGAAAATCATTTTCGGCAAGTGAGCCCGGTGGCCGAATCAGCCCGCGACGGGCCCGATCAGGAGGGGCGTAGGACTGGCTTGCATTCTTGAGGGTGTGCAGGGCACCGCCTAACAGACCAAGGCCGAGAGTGCTCAACAGCGTGTGCTTCAGGAATTGACGGCGTTGTGGTGTATCTGGCTGTTCGGGTCTTTCGTCTGTCATGACTCGCAAACCGGATTGGAATCAAATTGGCAGAATTCATGTAGCCCCGTCGGAGGGGTAAATTCGTAAAACGATTTGCAGCGGGCTGCATCAGGCTCCGCACAGTTGCTCTGCAATCGTTGCCAGTCACATTCTCTCCACAGGCTTCACTGTAATTGCCTGCGGATAACGGATGCATGACCTCTCACACAGGCCACATCCGATGCAGTAATCCGGATCAAGCATCGGCCGTTCCATGAGGCCGGCTTTTAGGGCTTTTCTTTCAAAGGGACAGGCCCGCACGCACACGCCGCACGAACTGCCGTTGTACGAGTAGCAGAGATTTGTATCTACCTCAGCTACACCCATCTGAACTTTGCGTTGAAGGTCGTCCGGGTCTTTCTTTACGAGCCGCAACGCACCTGTGGGACATGCGTCAGTGCAAAGTAGCGCATCGCCCTGCCGGTCGCTGTTGCAAAGATTGCACGCCTGCTGCCGCGGAAAGATGACCGGCGTGCCCTCGTCGCCCGTGCCGGGAGAGATGGAAAACGTCTTCCCGGTCTCTTCGGACAATTGCGTGATACATCGATTCGGACAGGCATCCCCACACTGCCCGCAGCGAATGCATTTTGAAAGAAACTCATCCTCCGGCAGCGCACCAGGCGGCCGGATGCACTCGGCCCGCGTTTCTGCCGGTCGTATGAAGGCCAGCCCGGTACCTATGGCGGCGCCGAGGAGGGCGGTGTTCTTGGTAAATTCGCGGCGGGTGAGGTCCATTTGCGGCATGGGAGTGTGGGTTGGGGCGGCCAAGCTTCTCGCTCTGAGATTCAGAGCGAGAGAGCAAGAGGGAGTCAGAGAATCTCTGACTCCCACACTACATCCTCGTACGCTCCCATACCTTCTTCCCTCAAATCTTCTCAATCCTCGCGGCCAGCTTCTTGTAATCGGCCTGGCCGCTCACCGGATCCCACGCTCGGTGGCTGGTGGCGTTGACGAGCCACTTGTTCCGGGCGGGGTCGGCGCTGTCCGCGACGGAGAGATTCCACGGGCTGAAGATGTAGCCTTCGGGAACTTCAGAGCGGGCGGGCTTGACTATTGAGTCCGTGCCGATGGACACACGGCCTTCGTAGGATCCGCGGCGGGTGATGATGCGCACCTTTTCCCCGTCCTCGAGCTCGTAGCGGTCCGCGTCGTCTTCGTTGACCTCTACGTACTGTTCTGGGACGAGCTTCAGGGTGGTGGAGCCGCGAATGGTCTTCGCTGAATGGAAGTGTTCGTACACGATGCCGAGGCCCAGCCAGAATGGATACTTGTTTTCCTTCGTAGCGTCCTCGAGCGTCTTGTCTTCGTCCTCATAGAAATCCAGATCGGGCAGCTCGGGGACGAGCGCGTTATCGCGCGCGTGAATCAGGAGCTCCGGCATATCGATGAGGAATTTCTGTTTCTGCGCGGCAGCGAGAATCTCCTTGTTCGATGCTTTCTTGTGAACGAGCTTGCCCACGTCTTCGCCGATGGCCATGAGCTTGTCGGTGGTCTCCTTCAGCGTGTCGTAGTTCTGTTCGCACAGTTTGAAGGAGGCCTTCCCGTTGGGCTTGGCGAAGTCACCGTAAGGCTTGCCCTCCCAGCCTTCCTGACCGAGATAACGTCGCGGCGTTCCGCCCTTCTTGGCGATCTCGTACGTCGGGGCGGGCCACTGGATGCCACGCAGGCGGCGGAGCTGCTCGTAAGGGCTGATACCGTCGCGCTTTTCGACTTCGAGCATGCCGGTGAGGTCCGCGTCCGAGCCCTTCGATGCACGAAGGATGTCTCGGAAGATCTCTTCGGGATCGTAGAAGCTCTGACCGTACTTGTTCTTCAGCGTCTTCTTGTAAGGCATGATCTTGTCGGCATCGAGACCCAGCTTGCGGGCGATGGCTTTCGATTTATCGATTGCCAGATCCATATCCGGCAACGCTTCCGTGAGGGGCGCACCCTTCTCATTGCGACCGACTCCCACGCCGTCGTTGACGTAAAGCCGGCGTTCGCTCTGGACGTAAATGCCCCCCGTCCACTCGCCCCAGGTGATGGCGGGGAAGATGACGTCGCCGTAGAGCAGGTTGGGCGCGTGACGGTAGATATCCTGCACCACGCAGAACATTCTCGTCATGGCCGGGCGCACCAGCGTCTCGAGGTCAGGCAGATGCACGTGAGTGGTGTACATCCAGAACATCGCGTGCAGGTCTTCCTTGAGCGCGCGCTCGAGCATGCCAAGCACCATCGGGTTCTTCTCTTTCAGGGTTTGGTCGAGACGCCCGGGGGGCAGCCTCCAGGCGGTGTTCATCCACGCACGCCACTTATCGTTCTTGAGCGGCTTGTTGAACGGCAGCCGCCCCGTGAGCCCGCCCATCAGGCGTTCGCTCATCGCATTGGGCTGGCCTGTCTGCGAATGTGAGCCACAGCCTGGCCGGCCGACGTTTCCAGTAAGCAGGTGCAGGTTGACGATGGAGATCGTGTTGTGCTGACCGTGAAGCATCTGGTTATAGCCAATGCCCCAGAAGGTCAGCACACCGCCCTTGCCCCGCTTACGCCCTTTGATAGACGCCTCTGCCCAGAGCTGGGCAATGCGTTCGATGTCTTTAACCGTCACGCGCTCGCGGTCGAAGATTTTCATTCGTTCGACCACCTGTTCGGGTGAGTAGCGCGCCTTGATGCCTTCGATGTATTCCTTCCAGCCGGATGTCTTTTCATCGAGCCATTTCTCAGGCATGACCGCTTCGGGATACTTGTTAATGATCACGTGCGCGATGGCGTTGAGATACGAGATGTCTCCGTTGATCGTCGCGAAATGATGGGAATTGCGCGGGTTGATATCTTCGAGGCCGGTGACCGTTCCTGTGCGCCGGGGATCGCTCACCAGTGTGGCAATGCCCGTGTTCTTTTTGTGATCGGCAACTCTCCAGAAAAGCACGGGATGCGCTTCTCGCGGGTTGTGTCCCCAGAAAGAAACGAAGTCTGATATTTCGATATCGTCGTAGCAGGTAGGCGGCGTGTCCGAGCCATAGGTGGCGAAGTAGCCGGTGACCGCGGAGGTCATGCACATGCGGGCATTCGCCTCGATGGAGTTCGAAGTGAGGATGCCTTTCATCAGCAGGTTTTCGATCCACTGCGCTTCCATGGTGAGCTGGCCCGAGCCATTGAGGCCGATCGAATTGCCACCGAACTTTTTCGCGATGGCGGCCATCTTTTCGGCAACGAGCTCTTCGCCCTCTTCATAGCTTGCCTTGCGGAAGACAGATTCATCGAAGCGGCCCTTGGTTTCAGAAACATGTCCAGTAAGCGGGTCGCTCATGTCTTTGCGGATGAGGCAGTGCTCGATGCGATCCTTGTAAACCGGTTCGTTAGCGTTCAGCCCTTTGATGCACTGGATGCCCTTGTTCGTGGGGTGCGCTTTATCAGGCACCATTCCGACGATCGTATCGCCTTCAACCTGCACGAGGCATCCACAGCCGACGCCGCAGTAAGGGCACTGCGCCTGAAGCTGCCGCTTGCCGGTGCTGGGGAGCACTTCCTCAGCGGATACAAATTCGTTTGGAAACATCTGGAAGAGACCTGCCGTTGCAGCAGTGCCTCCCGAGACTTTCATGAAGTCACGGCGTGAAAAATGTTCGAAGGGCAGCTTCTTTTTCATGGCTTTCTCCATTACGAAAAAACGGCAGGCAAGATGTTGGCAACGCACGGATCGATGCATGGATTGCATCAGTACGACCGGCCTTCGGACTGAGGCAAAAGACGTTCCCGCTTTTTTCTGAAATGACTCGAAGCCGCCCCCTTCTCTATAAAGGGCTTCTTGGCTGTTCTGTGGGTTGCAGCCCATATGAGGCTCGCACCTCAAAGGCATCTTGCTTGCTAAGCGCTGCGGAGTTCTAATTTTTGCACCGTGCTTTAGGAGAGGAGAGGTGTCATGATCCGTCCATCAACTGTGCCGTTGGGTTTTTTTACTCTATTAATCTGTACTCCACTGATTTTTGCCGAATACACGCCGCCGAAATTTGCCGGCGTTCGCTATGCCGAAGACTATTCCGGCCTTGCCGGGCAGGACCGATCAGGCCTTGAGGCCATGGACCGCATCAAGTTCATACCCATAAGTGCTGACGAATCCGTCTGGCTCTCCATAGGTGGCCAAGTGCGGTATCGGACGGAGACATTCGAAAATTTCGGGTTTGGCGAAGCGAACGACGACACCTACCACCTCTATCGCCTGCGCCTGCACGGCGATCTGCATGTGTCCGAAAACATTCGCGTTTTCGCAGAGGCAAAGAGCTCACTCGCTTCAGATCGTAATCTTCCGGGTGGCCGCCGATCCATCGATCTTGATGAGTTCGATCTTCAGAACGGATTCGTGGACATCAAACTGCCAATCGGTGACTGGGGCACTTTCACCTTTCGTCCCGGCCGCCAGGAACTCATGATGGGCAATCAACGCCTTGTCACACCGTTCGACTGGGCGAATACACGTCGCACCTTCGACGGCTTCTCCGGCATTCTGGACATCGAGGGATGGAAGATTCACAGTTTCTGGGCCCGCCTGGTGACGGTGGACAGGTACGACTTCAACGAGGCGAACGACGCTATCCAGCTCTACGGCATCTACGGCAAAGGAAAGATCCCCGGCTCAGATACCGGCTGGGACCTTTACTGGCTTGGCTTGGGCCGCGACAGCAAAACCTTCAACGGAACGACGGGGGAAGAAGACCGCCAGACCATCGGCACAAGAGTCTGGGGTAAATCTGAAAACGGTGCCGACTACGAACTGGAAGTCGCCTACCAGTTTGGTGAGGTCGGCACCGGTGATATCAACGCCTACATGATCGCGGCCGAAGCGGGATATACGTTCGAAGACGCTTATGCCACGCCCAGGCTCTGGTGCGGCTTCGATTACGCGACTGGCGACAGCTCTGCCGGAGGGGACGTGGAGACCTTCGACCACCTGTTCCCACTTGCCCATAAATATCTGGGCTATGTAGATATTGTGGGTAGGTTTAACACGATCGACATCAGCCCCGCAGTTAATTTCAAGATTAAAAAACTCTGGGGCAAGCTTCAGCATCATTTCTTCTGGCGCGCGGATACGGATGACGCGCTTTACAACGTGGGCGGTGCAGTCCTGAGAACCGGCAGCTCAGGCACCGCGAGCGAAGTGGGGCAGGAATTCGACCTGCTGCTCAAGTACCCGGTAAACCGGCGATGCCTCGCCGTTGTCGGCTACAGCCACTTCTTCGCCGGCGATTTCATCGAGCAGTCCGGCAGCAGCAAGGACATCGACTTCTTCTTCCTGCAGTTGCAGTACACGTTTTGAGGAGTGCGGAGAGCTGTCGTCCCGCGGCAGCTCTCCAGCGATGCTGACTCCGAGACGTGATACGTAATACACAATGAGTAAGTGTGCTTCGATGCGTAACAGTTCTCTCTCTGATTCTCCTCTCTCTTGATTGCGGTCCGACGTTCACACACAGATACATCTGCTGTGCACTCCGTATGACGCATTACGCATTACGCATCACGACTCGTTCCCCGGTACGCAACTTGTTTCCTCACGCACCTCTATCTAGAACGGCAAATCGGTGCAATCTCTGCACGACATCCATCTGAGCCCTGCAATCGATTCATGAAAATCGTCTTTCTGATCACATTGCTTGTCTCCTCGGCAACTGCCGCAAACGAGAGGCTTGCTGGAAGGCACGCAAGGGCCTCGGCCGGGGCGGCGAAACCGGGTGAAGAGTTTCTTAAGCAGGCTGCTCTGTTTCATCAGAAATGCAGCAAGTGCCACACAATCGGAAAGGGGGATCGAGTCGGCCCTGACCTGAAGGGGGTAACGGGAAAGCGTGAGAAAAACTGGCTTGTCGGCTTCATCAGCAGACCCGGCGAATACCTCGATACCGATCCCGTCGCCAAAGAACTGCTCGAAAAGTACAACGGCGTTCGCATGGACGACGCCGGGCTGAACGCCCAGCAGGCAGAGGGTCTGCTTACTTACATCGAGACGTTCAGCGCAGGCGCCAATGGCGGCGATGACGAGCCGGAACTGTTGGAAGAAGAATCGTTCACAAAACGAGTGGTCATGCCCGACGAGAGCGGGGGCATCCCGCTTGTTGCGCTGGCACTTTTGCCGGTCTTCCTTGCAGCGACTGGCTGGGCCTGGAAATGTTGCGGCCCGCAGTCTGCGCTTGTGCTGGCCGTGCTCACCATGGCCGACGGGTACTGGGCCCTGGGCGGGCACCGCCATTACAGGTACGTCGGCAATCACCAGGGCTACGCCCCTGAGCAGCCCATTGCGTTTTCACACAAGCTGCACGCGGGCGACATGGAGATCGCCTGCCTCTACTGCCATCACGGCGCGGAGAAGAGCCAAGTCGCCGGAGTGCCGTCCTTGAATGTCTGCATGAACTGCCATCACATCGTAAAGAAACGCAGCAAGGCCAAAGAGCCATCGCAGGAACTGGCCAAGCTGTTCGAGGTCTGGGAATCCAAAAACACCGAACAACCGAAATCACTCGAATGGGTGCGCGTTCATCGCCTGCCTGACTTCGTCACCTTCAGTCATCAATCCCACGTTCAAAACGGGCTTGCCTGCCAGGAGTGCCACGGCCCGGTCGAAACCATGGATCGCATCCGACAGGCAAGCGATCTCTCTATGGGCTGGTGTGTGAACTGTCATCGCCACCGAGGGACAACCCCGCCTACACATTGGAAACGAAGCGAAGCGACTTTGGACTGCACCGCCTGTCATCAGTGACCAGAGACTACAGACTACAGACTACAGACTACAGACCACAGACTACAGACCACAGACCACAGACTACAGACCACAGACCACAGACCACAGACTACAGACAACAGACTGCAGACCACAAACAACAGACATTCCATCATTCCCAACCGCTGCTTAAACAACGCCGGCCCTTCAAGCCCACACTTACTCATTACTTATTACTCATTACTCTCCCGTGTCTGACGTAAGCGAATTCATCAATATCGAAATTCCTGAAAAGGACGGCTTGAGCCGCCGCGACTTCATGCATGCTGTGGGCGCGTCTTTCGCGGCGCTGTCGATGTCGGGCTGTGGATTCCGGGCGCCGAAGGAAAAGATAATTCCTTATGTCGAGTTGCCGGAAGGCATCGTGCCGGGCCGTGCGAACTGGTATGCCTCCACGTGCGGAGGGTGCCTGGCCCGCTGCGGCGCTCTGGTGAAGAGCCTGGACGGGCGGCCGATCAAGATGGAGGGCAATCCGGAGCATCCGCTGTCAGCCGGCGGGCTTTGCGCGAGAGGACAGGGCACGGTACTCGACCTCTATGATTCCGCCCGCCTTAGGGGGCCGATGAAAGGTGATGCGGCTACCACCTGGAAGGAAACCGATGAAGCCATCCTCCAGCAGCTTGAGGCCATAAAGGCGAAGGGTGGAAGGATTCGCCTCCTGAGCTCGACCGTGTCGAGTCCGACACTGCGGGATGCTATCGAATCCTTCGTCGAGACATGGCCGAACACAAGGCACGTGCAATACGATCCTGTTTCATACTCGGCCATTCTTGAAGCGCACCAGGTGACGAACGGTCAGCGCATCCTTCCTTGGTATCGGTTCGATCGGGCGCGGGTTATCGTGAGCTTCGATGCTGATTTTCTCGGCACGTGGATCTCTCCTGTCGAGTTTGCTCACGATTGGTCAAAAAACCGTAAGCTTGCTGAAGACGGCACCGGCATGTCCAGGCACGTCCAGTTCGAAGCACGTATGTCGATCACCGGCGCTAATGCGGACGAGCGCTTCCCCCTTGCACCATCGAAGCTGGAGGCTGCCATTCTCGAGCTCGGTCGCAAGATCGCGGCCAGGCTCAAGTTTGAGATCGGCGAACGCGTCCTGGCTTCGGGGACATTTTCTGGCCTTGATGAAAGCAAGCTTGAGTCACTCGCCACCGATCTCACCGAAAACGCGGGCCGCAGCCTTGTCGTGTGCGGCTCGCACAACGTGCGTGCTCAACTGGCGGTCAACTTCATCAATCACATGCTCCTCAACTACGGCGAAACCCTCGACATCGAACGGCCCTCTCTGCAATCGCAGGGCAGCGATGAAGACTCCTGGCAGCTCCTCGGCGAGATGAAGCGCGGTGAGGTCGATGCGCTGTTCTTGCTCGATACCAATCCGGCCTATCACCATCCCGCGGGCGAAGAATTTGCCGAAGCGATGAAAGGCATCGGGCTGACGGTCTCCCTGGCTCAGCGCAGTGATGAGACAGCGCAGCACGTGAAACTGCTCTGCCCGGATCATCACTCCCTTGAATCGTGGAAGGACTCCCGACCGCACTTCGGTGTCTACAGCCTGTTCCAGCCGCTCATTGCACCGCTCTACAAGACGAGGTCAGCCCTGGAGAGTTTTCTGACGTGGACAGGCAACGCCCAAAATGCCTACGACGCGCTCAAGCAGTTTTGGCAGAAAAACATTCATACTCGCATCCCCGATGCCGGCAGTTTCCAGAGCTTCTGGGATGCGGCTCTGCACGACGGCGTTGCACTGGTCGACAGCGAGCGTATCGAGTCTTCTCCGTTCAACATCCAGGCGTTGCCGAAAGAACAGACAGGAGATTCTGATGGGGAAGGCAAGGGCGACTTCGAGCTCGTAACCTTCGCCTCGGTCGGCATCGGCGATGGCGCGCAGGCCAACAATCCCTGGCTGCAGGAACTGCCCGATCCGGTCACAAAGATGACGTGGGGCAACGCGGCCTCGATGTCACCCGGTACGGCGAAGAAACTGAAAACGAAAGACGGTCGAGTGGTCGAGATCAGCGCCGGCCCTCACAATGTACGCCTGCCTGTTCAGATTCAGCGGGGAATGCCGGAAGGCGTTGTTGCAGCCGCGCTCGGCTATGGGCGTACGAATGCCGGTGAGGTCGCGGCGAACTTTCCGATGGAGAAGATGTTCTCTCTGGAGAAGGAACTGCTGGGCGGCGCAAATCTGTATCCCTTCATCGGCACTCCAAAAGTCAACGTCAAGAAGACGCGCAAGAAGTCGCCGCTGGCAAAGTCACAGACCTTCGATTACCAGACCGAGCCCATCACTGGGCATGAACGGCAGATCCTCAGAGAAATCTCGCTGGCCGAGCATAAGGAGAATGGCCACGACGATCATGGTGCACACGAGGACGTCAGCCTCTGGCCGGAGCACGAATATGAAGGCCACAAGTGGGCCATGGTGATCGACCTCAATGCATGCACGGGCTGCTCCGCCTGTGCCATCGCGTGCCAGGCTGAAAACAACATTCCGGTCGTCGGCAAAGCCGAAGTTCGCAAGAGCCGCGATATGCACTGGATGCGCCTGGATCGTTACTACAGCGGCTCTCCGGACGAACCAGATGAACAGCCCGAGGTCGGGTTCATGCCGATGCTCTGCCAGCATTGCGATAACGCGCCTTGCGAAACCGTCTGCCCCGTCCTGGCCACGCTGCATAGTTCAGAGGGCCTTAATATGCAGGTGTACAACCGCTGCGTGGGCACCCGTTACTGCGCTAACAACTGCCCTTACAAGGTGCGCCGCTTCAACTGGTTCGACTATTCGCACAATGACCTCGTACAGAACCTCGTGCTCAACCCGGACGTCACCGTCCGCACCCGCGGTGTCATCGAAAAATGTTCGTCCTGTGTCCAGCGGATCGCTGAAGTCAAAGAGAGGGCCAAGGGCGAAAACAGAAAACTCGCCGACGGCGAAATCCAGCCTGCGTGTATGCAGAGCTGCCCATCGCAGGCAATCGCCTTCGGCGATATTAATGACCCCAAGAGCCGCGTCTCGAAGCTCTCAAAGGACAAGAGGGCTTACGGGGCCGTCGCGGAAGTAGGCACGAAACCAAGTGTGAAGTATCTGACCAAAGTGAGGAACAAGGCATGAGGCCAGAGGTACAAAGGTCCAAAGGTCTAAGGTTCAGAAGACGCTGCAGGTGGGCGTCGCGAAGCGAAGCGGAGTCAGCCCGCCCACACACACCCACTCACCCGAACGTCTGAAATGAGCGACACCGAATACACCTTCATCACCACCAGAGAGGCTGGCTATCAAGAGCCGGTTTACTCCGAGCTGCGCCAGCCGCTCATCGCAGGGGACAAGCATCCCTGCGATGTGACGAAGGACGTCTGCGCGCCGCTGGAAGGCAAGCCGACCGGCGCGTGGTACGCGGGCTTCCTGTGCGCGTTTTCCGCGTTGATGGTGGGAGTGCTCCTGGTCGTGCATCAGATCTGGACGGGTATCGGAACCTGGGGACTGAACAAGACCGTCGGTTGGGGATGGGCGATTACGAACTTTGTTTTCTGGGTCGGTATCGGGCACGCAGGAACGCTCATCTCGGCCATCCTGTTCCTGTTTCGTCAGAAGTGGCGCACCTCTGTTAATCGCACTGCCGAGGCTATGACCATCTTTGCCGTGATGTGCGCGGGCATCTTTCCTCTCATTCACATGGGGCGTCCCTGGCTGGCGTACTGGGTGTTCCCGTATCCGAATATGCGCGGGCCCTTGTGGGTGAATTTTCGTTCGCCGTTATTGTGGGACGTCTTTGCCATCTCGACATATTTCCTGGTCTCGCTGACCTTCTGGTACTTCGGGCTCATACCCGATCTGGCCACGCTGCGTGACCGAGCCAGAGGGCTGCGGAAGAAGATCTATGGATTCTTCAGCCTTGGCTGGAATGGCTCGTTTCGCACTTGGTCCCGTTACGAGATCGTGTATCTGCTGCTGGCCGGTCTCGCCACGCCGCTGGTCTTTTCCGTGCACACCATTGTCAGTTTCGATTTTGCGACTTCGGTCATTCCCGGCTGGCACTCGACCATATTCCCGCCGTACTTTGTTTGCGGCGCGATCTTCTCAGGCATGTCCCTGGTCGTTTCGTTGATGATTATCGCGCGCAAAGTCATGCGATTCGAGGACTACATCACGGTGAGGCACCTCGACGCGATGGCCCGTCTCATCCTGCTGACCTCGTGCATCGTCTCGCTCGCCTATATGACGGAGATCTTCACCGCGTGGTACAGCGTGAATCCCTTCGAGCAGTTCATCTTCGCCAATCGCGCCTTTGGACCCTACGGCTGGGCATTCGCCATCATGATGACCTGCAACGTTCTCATCCCGCAACTGCTCTGGTTCAAAAAGGCGCGCACCACACCGATGCTCCTGTTTCCAATCACTGTTTTCGTGAACATCGGTATGTGGTACGAACGCTTCGTCATCATTTCGAGTTCCCTGCATCGAGATTTTCTGCCGTCAAGCTGGAGCTATTACTCGGCCTCGTGGGTCGAGGTCGGCATCCTGCTCGGCAGCTTCGGATTATTCTTCACCTGTTTCTTCCTCTTCTGCCGCTTCCTCCCCATGATCGCCATGGCTGAGGTGAAGGGAGTGCTTGGATATGGAAAGAAGAGTAGTGAGTAATGACTAACGTCTTCGCCACCTTCAACGACGAACACTCGCTCCTTGCGGCCGCACGGTCTGCGAGAGAAGAGGACCTTGTGATTGTCGATGCTTATACGCCGTATCCTGTCCACGGGCTTGAAGCTGCGATGGGGATTCGGCGCAGCCGGCTCACCTATGCCTGTTTCCTTTTCGGCGCGGCCGGGCTGATCGGCGGACTGGGCTTTCAGCTATGGGTGTTCATGGTCAACTGGCCGATGAATGTCGGTGGCAAGTCTCTTAACGCGTTGCCGGCGCTGATACCGGTGGCGTTTGAAACGGCCATTCTGTTTGCCGCGCTCGGCACCGTCGTGACCTTTTTTGCGGTTGCACGACTCTTTCCCGGCAAGAGAGCATCTCTTGCTGCCGAGGGTATTACCGACAGCCAGTTCGTGCTGGCCGTGGAATCTGATGACGGTGAGCGGGCGAAGGAATTCTTTGAAGACCAGGGCGCGGTGAAGGTCGAGATGGAGGAGATTTCATGAAGCAGCACGGCTGGCTCATCGCACTGATTCTCGGACTGGTGCTTCTCTTTGTCGGCGCGAGGCTTAAGCGGGATTACCGTGAGCCAAACGGTGAGATTTTCGTTGAGATGGTGCGCGCACCGGCCTACAGGTCACAGAGCGCCAACTCAGTCCTTCCCAACGGACGGACCCTGCAGCCGCCTGTCAAAGGCACGATACCGAGAGGCTTCCAGCCCATCCATTTTTCACCCGATGAATCAGGGCGACAGCGTGCCGCAGCCGAACTGAACAATACTGAGCCGCGCACACTCAGAGTGCTGGAGCGGGGCAAGCATGTCTATGGCAATTTCTGTCTTCACTGCCACGGTCGCACCGGGCGTGGGGACGGCAAGGTCGCTCAAGCTGCTCCAACACTTTCCATGGCGATCAACACAAAGGTTTCCTACGAACTGACTGACGGCGATCTATTCCACATCATCACGTACGGCCGCAACAACATGCCGCCGCACGCCACGCAGATTCCTCAGGCCGACCGGTGGAAGCTCATCCACTTTCTTCGTGACCTTCAGGAAAACGAATCCGCAAGACTGGAGAAAATGGGGCTCGTCTTTGAAGAACAGGAAGACCCGCGCAGACACAGCCTGGTGTCAGTCGATTACGGGCGTGAGCTCTACGATGCCAATTGCGGCTCATGCCACGGCAAGGATGGTCGTTATCCCGTTCAAGGCGCACCGACCCTCAATCACCCTCGCGTGCTCGCTGTGGCGGCCGATGATTACTACCTGGACATCATTACCCACGGCCGCAAGGGCACGCAGATGGCTGCCTGGGAAAAGAACCTGACGCCGACACAGATCCGCAGCCTTGTTAAGTATTTTCGCTCGTGGATTCCTGAGCGGAGTGATCGGGACAAGGTGGCTCGCAGCGAAGGCAGTATCCGCATGGGAAAAGCTCTTTTCCGCGGCAATTGTGCGGGATGTCACGGCACGAGGGGGCAAGGGGGGATCGGTAACGCGCTCAACTCTCCTTCGTTTCTCGCTGTCGCCTCTGATTCGTTTCTGCGGGACACCATCTCCATCGGCCGCAAGCATACGGCCATGCCTTCCGGGGCCGAGCTTTCGAACGAAGATATGTCGGACATCCTTGCGTGGATTCGATCCTGGGCGCCACCGAAGAGCAGTTGGGGTGATGTCAAAAGACTACTGCCTGATGCAAATGCCCGAATCGGGAAAAAGATCTACCGCGCCAAGTGCGCTTCATGCCACGACAAGAAAGGGGAAGGAGGGATTGGCTCGCGCCTTAACAGCCAGAGCTTCCTCGCTCTAGCGGAAGATGAGTTTCTTTATCGAGCCATCGCCGAAGGGCGCCCCGGCACTGCGATGCCGGCGTGGGGTTTCCTCTCGAACGAGGATGTTGCCGACCTGATCACATTCATTCGTGACTGGCAGAAGATAGAGCCGAACAGGCACGCGGCCAGACACAACGGAGGACGTGCGCAGTTTGGCGAGATGCTCTACCGCATGGCCTGCCGAGCTTGTCACGGACCGGAAAGTAGCGGCGGGGTCGGTGGCCAGTTGGGGAACCCGGTTTTCCTCGATTCAGCGAGCGACCATTTCCTGTGGCACACTATCGCCCATGGCAAAGACGGCACGGCCATGCGCGGCTTTCTCGAAGGCACCCCAGGCGGCGCGCTCGTCCCCATGGCCGCGTCCGACATCGACCACATCATTGCTTACCTGCGTCAGATACAGTCCATGCCTCGCATGGAACCGCTCAAACGGGTAAGGACGGGCACATCTATCGCCCTGGGAAAGGAAATCTTTGAGACCAAAGGAGGATGTGCCAAGTGTCACGGCGCCCAAGGCGAAGGCGCTTCCGGCCCTGCGATCGGCAACCCAGATTTCCTGCGTGTTGCGTCGGACGGCTACCTCGCAGCCACCACTATTCTTGGCCGCGAAAATACGGAGATGCTCTCTTTCTATCGGGGCGGAAACGTGAAGCTCTCGCAGGAGGACGTCGAAAATGTCGTGGGCTACATTCGCTCTTTCGAGAACCGTACCCACATGCCGCCACGCCGCGTCGAATCGACCGACACCATCGTCGGCGAAGGCAAAAAGCTCTTCGTCAAGAACTGCGCCGGCTGCCATGGCAGCGATGGGCTCGGACCGGCCCTCCGACAGACTATCCCGAGCTACGCGCCATCTATCAACAACCAGGAATTTTTGAAGGCCGCCGATGACGGGTTCCTGCTGGCCACCATCGCCATGGGCCGCCCAGGCACTCCCATGCGCCCGTTCGCCAAGGGCCTGAGCAGTATCGCAGAACTGTCAACGGAAGAGATTCGGCAGATCGTCGCCTTTATTCGGAGTTGGCAGAAGGGAAGCGAGTGATGGATTTTCGAAGATTGGGAATGCTGAAGCCATGACTGAGACAACCGACGCCACACCGAAGACACTATTCTCATCCACATCCGGCTACGCCCTGGCCGTACCGATGGTGATCGGGCTTATCGCTTTCGTCGCGGGAATCATCGTTACGCCGCATCGAGCGTGGCTGAATCTGCTCGTGAATAATTTCTACTTCCTGGGTCTTGCCGTGACTGCTGGCGTCTTCATCGCCATGCATTACCTCTCAGGCGCGGGCTGGCCAACCGCAATCCGTCGCATACCGGAAGCGATGACCGCTTTTATACCTTTCGGCGCGGGGGCGATGTTGCTGCTCATTCTCGGATCGCACAGTGTTTATGAATGGACCCATTCCGATGTCGTCGCCCGGGATGCCATACTCAAGGCCAAAAGCGGTTACCTGAACATGCCGTTCTTTGTTGTCAGGATGTTCGCTTTTATTGGGGTCTGGTTCTGGCTGTGCAGGGAGATGGTCAGGCAATCGAGGGCCCAGGATACGGATGGGGCTCTTGGCCACACGAACAGAAACTTCAAGCTCTCGGCGATTTTTACTGTCACCTATGCCATCACCTTTACGTTCGCGTCCATCGATTGGGTCATGTCACTCGACCCGCACTGGTACAGCACGCTCTTTCCGTGGTACATGTTCGCGGGTGCAATGGTGAACATGTTCGCTGTCCTCACATTGCTGCTCATCCTGCTTCGTCGCAAAGGGCTCTATCGGGAAGTGAACGATCACCATTTTCACGACCTTGGAAAATATATTTTCGGCTTCAGCTTTTTCTGGGGCTACCTCTGGTTCTCACAGTTCATGCTGATCTGGTATTCGAACATCCCCGAGGAGACGGTCTACTTCGCGGTCCGGCAGAGCGATGGCTGGTATGGGCTCTTCCTGGCCAACGTCATCATCAACCTGTTCATCCCATTTCTGTATCTGCTGCCTTCCAGATTCAAAATGACGGAGAAGACCCTTCTGCCCGTATGCGCGCTCATCATCGTCGGACGCTGGCTTGACCTTTACATTATGGTGATGCCCTCACACTTCAAAGAAGGCCCGTCTATCGGTTGGATGGAGATTTTTATGTTCGCAGGCATGGCCGGGTTCTTTGTCACGGTATTCGACCAGGCCCTGCGGGGAGCGAAGCTGGTGCCGGAGAAGGATCCCTATATCGAGGAGAGCCTGCATCATCATGCGTAATGCGTAATGCGTAATGTAACGGCTTTGGG
>Ga0187827_10000980_pt1 | contig 43346 bp, 33 predicted proteins | sample ETNtaG_39_FD_167969 | JGI IMG/M metagenome (GOLD analysis project Ga0187827, IMG submission 167969) | Marine microbial and viral communities from oxygen minimum zone, Eastern Pacific Ocean - ETNP2014_SV_150_PacBio MetaG (Illumina Assembly) | ecosystem: Environmental > Aquatic > Marine > Hypoxic...
AATTATCGAACTGCGTAGGTCGTTATCCGGGTAAGATTCAAAATAATCCAGGTGATTCCTGACGCCCCCCGCGTTCTGGCCGTATGCCTTTATTATAGCCCAGTCAGCGCAGCCTTCATTGATCCAGAGGTTCTCGTTTGCATCTTTGTTGTGGTGAAGGAGATGTTGATACTCGTGGGCCAGGATCTCATAGCCCCAGCCGCTGATGTCCGCACTGTCCACATAAACCCTGTGAGGTCGCGATCCAGTGAAGAAACCCCCTACCCCTCCACCACCATCGGAGTCAGGGGAGCTACCGTCACGATAATAAACGTAGACGTCGATCTTGAATCCCACGGTGCCGAAAGCTTCCTGATTGCTGGGCCATATCTTGTTGTCGAATTCGTTCATCAGACTCGCGAAGCTGTTAGAACCGGTCTCGACATAGATATCACAGTGGGTTCCAGTATTTGTCTTTGTGTACCCATCCCATTTGCGCGTGCTTTCCTCGGGAAGATCATTCTGCTCGATTTCCTCCAGGTCATCACGAGCCAGAAGTTCCAGGTATTTCATATTGAAAAATAAACTCGCATCGAAGGCAATGGGATCGCCTTGATCCGTATAGTACTGTGGGAGCTCCGCCGCCCATGCTATCATCTCGTCGTACCATTCATCGAAATACCCGTATGACAACCTCGTAGCTATATCGGTCTTTGAGGGAAATGAGGAAGCTGCCGTGTTCGTTTCAACAGTCCTAATATTTGTTTGCCGGGAGAGAGCAAAGGTTCCCGCAGCAGATATAATGAGCACTGAAACAATGAAAAAACTACTTAAAATTATACGTCGTCGCATACAGGTTCCTCTTATCTTAGACTTCAATAAAGACATTCAACAATATGTGAGTATCAATATATAAGATTTATAGAGCAGTTTTCGAATTATCAGTATTATTTATGGATTGGTGGCAGCCTTCTCAGGATTGGGATTACATTTCTTCAAGGAAGTTCTATCTTTCATAAGAATTCGGACGATAGCCATATGGCCCAATAGATTTATAACAATTGAATTGCATTCATAGGATTCAGCAGAATCGGTTCCTATGGACTCCCGTAACACTTCGGGGCATCAGAGATACCCCTGAGCCTTAGATTTCCGTTGGAAATCTACAGGCTGCGATTCTGCGAACCATGACTGGTAACGCCCAGGCATGCCAGACGAGCCGTTAGGGTCGTCGAGGATTGTCAAGCTGCAAAGCATTTTGTCGAACTTTGCACCATTGACAATATACTGGTGGGGAAATGGCCGATAAAAGGGTTAACACAGGTTTATTATGGGCAATACTGGTGCTTGCCATAGCGGATGTTGCCTTTATTATTTCTTTCAAAATGGAGTTCATCCCGGCCTTCGCTGAGAAGATAAGCGAGACCACTGCCGAGATGATAAGCGAATTGTTCTTATTGTTCTTCCTCATCGTTCTCATATTGTACGTCCCCGGCGGCAGGACAAAGCGAATGGAGAAAATACCCACGGTGGAGGTTTCAACTACTGTTGAGGTCTCACCTACGGTGGAGGTCTCACCCATTACAGAGGTGGAAGAGATTTTATTTACACCTGCATCCGAAGAAAACGGAGATATCGTAGAAGTCGAAGAATATCAGTCGGCTCAGGAAGGGGGAAAAGAGGGAAATAAGGATGCTCCTGTGGAAAAAGATGAGGAATAGGCAAAAAACCAATTATCCAGTGTGTCAATTGTGAGATACGACTACTTAAACCCTATAAACGAGGCAACAATATGACCAGGACAGAGATACTTGGCCGGGAAAGTTCCAGACTCAGAAAACTCGGTCACAAGGGATGCGCATACATTGGAAAGGTAGTCTCCTACCCGGCAGGGCGTTACGAGGAGGTGGGTGAGATGTTCATGGACATAGTTTTCCCTCACTGCATCCTTGTGCTTGGAAAACGCGGTTCGGGAAAGTCCTACACTCTAGGTGTAATCGCCGAGGAGTTCGGTTTTCTGCAATCGAAGTATCGTGACCGCATCTCTGTGATCATGGTGGATACCATGAGTGTTTTCCATTCGCTGAAAAAGGAGAACAACATCACGGAGGAAATACGAAAATTACCCACTTTCGCCAATCTTCAAGCAAGGGGATTTCCCGATTATTCCCGCATTTTCATGCCCAAATCCACCATAGAAAAGGTAAGAGAGATGGGGCGAGATATAGCATTCGACAACATACTTCAGTTATCAATAAAGGACATCGAAATTTATGACTGGTTGAGTCTGTTCAACCTTACGCCCACCGAACCCGCCGGAGTGCTCATTGCGAGAGCGATAGATAAGCTCCGTTCGGAAAAGTCGGTGTTCGGCTTTCAGGACATTTTCGAGGAGATAAAGATCCAGTTCGGTGACGAGTACCTAAAAGAGGGCGTTATAAACCTGTTTCGGATGGTGGAGAACATAGGCATATTCGGGGAGGTTGGCACGCCTATGGAGGAAATCGTGAGAGGGGGGCAGCTTAGCATACTGGACATGGGATACATCGGCCACGTGAGCGGGTTCGATATCAGGAACCTGGTGGTGGGCATCATCTCCCGAAAACTTCTTTTGGAACGAACTCTTCATACCACTGTGGAAATGCAGGCGGAAGCTTCATTAACCCCCAGCGCAGGTAAAAATATTATGAGAAAAACGCTCCCAATGGTCTACATGATGCTGGACGAGGCGCATCTTTTCATTCCCCGGGATAGAAAAACGCTATCCAGTACGCCGCTTATAGACTGGATAAATCTAGGTCGACATTCTGGACTATCACTTCTGATGGCCACGCAGAGTCCCTCTTCCATCGATCCCCACGTGCTGGGCCAGAGCGATCTGGTTATAGCCCACAACATCAGTTCGGCTGACGACATCGAGGCGCTGAACAGGATACAGCAGACGTATATGAAGGGATCCAGGGACCTCCGGACCCTTGTGTCATCCATGGATTATCTTCCAGGCCTCGCGGTGATCTTCGACGACAGGACGCGTAAGGTGGAAATGTGCCGGATCAGGCCCAGGTGTTCATTGCATTTGGGGATAGATGCCAGCGCGATACCCTTATCCGAGAGGATGGGGCTCAGATCAACCCACGAGGTCGGAGTGAGTACCAGGAAAAAGAGACCGGCATCAGAGATAATCAAGGACCTTCAGCGGATTTCCGATTAATCTTACCAATGTGTAATTCGGAGACTTACCCCTCTTAATGCTCTTCTCCGAGGGCGATGGCCCGTACAGGGCGTGCATCGCCCTCGTCCACGATAAAAAAAAGTAACATAAAAACAGTAAAAGTCGGCTGGTGCCGACCATGAGGGGCGCGCCCCTCATGTTAATTTATTCTTGTTTTGGGGTCGGACCTGCGTTTCTTACGTCGCCCGTAGGCTTATCCGTAGGAAACCAGCGGTTTCCGAGGATGATGGAGAAACAAAGTTTCTCCGAACCCTAATATAATCTGCGATTATATATCGGGCTCAGGTGTGCCGTAACGTACACCTGTAGGAAACCTTGGTTTCCGAAGGTGCAGGTGCATCTGATGCACCGGAATGAAATGGGAACCGGAGTGAAACGGGAGCAGGTCCTAGATAGATAAGAAGAGTAGAACGGTTCCCCGTGGAAGAATATCCAAAAGTAATAAAAAGGTGATACGTCATATTTGTTTAACTTCGAACGATCAAGGGTGGTAAATTGGGAATCATAAAGACGGTTTTCGAGGAAAAGAAAAATGTCACAATGCCCATGGGCTCCATCGTGATCTTCATGATAATGATCACCATATTCTGGGGTATGAGCAGCGCGGAAACTCTCACGGAAGCAAGGATACAGGAACTGATAAAGGAGAGAATTGCAGGAGACAACATCGGCGATATATCGAAACTGGTAAAAATTGAAGGCACCCCCCAAACCGAGGATGGAAGGGCTGACGAAGGCGTCGATAGTCAGTTAAAGAAATCGGTTGACGATTCGAACATATGTGAGATTACCTTTACACTCAGCTGGTCGGATGAGGGGGACGCCGATGCCAGACACACAAATGAGCCGGATTCTTTCACCATAAAGGTGGAAAGCCCGGATGGCTCATATTCGAAGGAGGAAACGGGAAAAAACGGGCAGGGAAGCGAGGGGAATATCGTACTATCCATAACCCTGTTCGACGAGTCAAACCCACCCAAATCTCTGCCGTTCCTGAACGGGACTGGGGACTGGAAGATCAGTATTTCGGTGCAAGCAGGGGACCAGGAGCCTTTGATCCCGAGCCTTTTTGGAATGCGTACCTATTCGGACACTGGTAACGATTTTACCCTTACGACGTCTTACCTGTACACAGAGTAGGAAAGACGGCAGGTCAGGAATTTTACTAATCATTTCCCTGAAGGATCAAAAGCTCCTTTATACTCTTCTTGATCATCTCAAGAGCGTACTGGAAGTCTCCTGAATCCATGGCGTCTGATGCCTTCTTGAACATGTTTCTCGCGGAACTAACGTCCACGGTGCCGCCCTTGGCTTCGGAAAACCTTCTTTTGGCTACAGGTAAAAGTTTCGATATCTCTTGATAATATTTCATCATGTCCCGCACCAACTCATCAAGGCTGACGGCCAGGCTCGCCGCATTCGAAACATTGCCGTTGGCCACTTCCTTTTTGAGTTCCTCATAATCTCGGGAAAGGGGTGCCAGTTCGGGTTCCCACGAGAAAAGTTCCTTCACGTTATGCTGTAACGGAGGCAATAGTTCCTCCAACCTGAGCTGATCCCTCAACAGCGTGTCCAACTCCTCGTGGAGAATGGCAAGGGTCTTGTTGGACTTGTTGTACATGCCTTTCTTGTAATACTTCTCAGCCTTAACGAGCATCCCACCAATGGGTAGAGTATTGATACCTCTCTTTTCAGCCAGATCGATCTTGTCCACCGATCTCGCCAGCTTGTCCGTTGCATCGGTGAAGACATCTTTCAGGCCATCTAGCATGAGAGGAACCCTTTCAGCCAGGCGCATGGCTTCAGCAACGTTGTACTCCTTCATCTTCACCCTTGCGTCTTTTAGCGCATTCACCATGTTCTGGACGTATACTCCCTCTTTCTTCAGCAACGCGATCTCCTTGATCAAAGGTTGCAGATAGTTCTTCAGGGCCTCCATATCATCGTAATAGATCAGTTCACGCCGGAGCTTGCTGGCCTTTTCGAAAAAACCCTTGGGATTCTTTTTCTCCGCTTCTGCAAGCATCTCCTTGTACTGGTTTTCCAAGTGCTCCACGGTTTCTTTCTTTCTCCGGAACTCCTCCATGAAGAGTTTCATCTCCGCCATGTGTTCTTCCACATCGTCCATTGCCGGATTTTTTGCCTTTTCACGTGCCATCCTGAGATAATATTTATCGAGAATTTTTCGTACGGTAATGGATTTTTCCATGGCGCTCTTGTACTGCCGGTCTACAAAAAGGTCTTCCATGGAGCTTATTTCATCGTCGAGGTTCTCCGGGAGATCGATCTCATCCCTGATATCATCCCTCATCATCGTGAGGGCGGCCATGCTACGCTCGAGCTTGCCCATCTCCGCGTAGAAATCCTGCCCGATGTTCCTCGGCTCGGTCATTGTGGTTAAATAATAAATTCGATGATAAATATATTGTTGAGAAAAAAACACTTTTTATAACCCATGGGGGTTTTGCGTTTTCAAATAAGTCGTACGTTCCTATTGAGTGAGAGTGATTAGCAAAAAAAGGAATGGAAGTATCTTCAATCTCCAATGAATATTGTATTGTCCAGTCCTTTAAAATGGGGATCCCCCGTGATAACCGGTGCGGAAACGGCTTTGCCGGTTTCCAGAATTATTGCATCGGCCAGACCAAAATTTCTTCGTTTACTTCTCATGATTTTTCGGGTCTTTCCGGCTCTTTCCGCGATATCGATATTGAGGTTATAGATATAACTCTTGCTCATGATAAAATGTAGATCATCTTCCCAAAAATCCCAGTTTTCCGCATTGTATTTTGCAGATAGTTCCGCAATGACGATCATGGGAGTAACCCCCTTTTCATTTTCAACATAATTCCGTACCTTTTCACCTTTCGGGGAGCCTCGAAAATACTCGATCCAAGCGTAGGAATCGAAAACACAATCATAGCTCATGGAATTCACCTTCGTCTGCGGCAGTGAATTCTGTCATCTCAGGATGAGCGCCAAATCTCGTTTTTGGGGTTTTCCTCTTGAGATCGATCAGATTATTGATAACCTCGTCTAAGGAGTTGGCATTGTATTCCCCCTTGATCTCCTTGAGGAGTTGCAGGGTATTCTCTCTTACCTGAATTGTCGTTGCCATTCTACCACTCAACTATAGTTATAGCTATAGTTATAGATAAATGTTTCTGAGCGGTAAGGTCTGATAAGAACGGTTTTGAGGTCGGCATTCTTAATCTTCATCAGATGCTCTATTGGATTTTATAAAAAAGAGAAAGTATACTCTGGTCCATGAATGATAACATCGAATATCCCTTCAAATAAATAGGTAATGAAAATGCCAAAAACCGCGAAATATGAAAACTTAAAAGGTCTCGAGCTTGAACATCACATCCGAGCCCTTAAGCTCCAGCATTATCATGTCCCCAAAGTTGAGTATCTCATCTATATCGGCCTCATGATCCCACTGGTACTCGAAGTCATATGCACCCTCGATGGGTCGGAATCCCATGCCTAAAAGATGTTTCGTCACCTCGGATGGTTTGGAGCCGTTTGACGAGAACCACACAACAAGATATGTCTTCATAAATACTCACCTTTTTACACTCAGCACGAAGGATTCAATCCTATTTAAACATTGGTCATTCTTGGGAGCGAAACAATAAGTGCGTTGATCAGTATTTCAAAAAACGTTCCATTTCTTTTGCCCTGGCCACCCATTCTTTGACATCATCCCCGGTAGGTTTGTCGTTCACATCGTCCAGGAAAGCAATGTCATATTCCTCGATCGCCTGATAGAGCCTTTCCGGGTTTCGCTGCGCGAGTTCCGGTATTGTATCCACACCCACTTTTTCCAACAGCCATGCCCAGGGCGGCGTGATAGTCTCGATCCTCAAAAGATCAGCCATGTTTGCCATTGTCAGTATGTCACCCTCATGGATATCCAGTAAATCCGTCAGGATCTGCCGGTCGTTCCTTGTAATGCACATCTCAAGGAATTCCTTGGTTGTGGTGATCTCCTGTTCTTCCAGCTTTTCCGCGATGGTATCATCCACACCGATCAGAACCCGGATCGGGTAGTCGGTGGTACCTTTTTTCTTCGCCATACGATAAGCCCCCTTTCAGTCATCTAGGTATTATTGCAGCTACTATAAAAAAATTGACCTTATTTAAGAAAGGTCACTCAGGGAATTCGGGAAACCGGGAATCGTAACGATCCAATTCCAACTAAATATCAATATTTCCGCGTGATGTTGTAATCAGCCAGTGCTTTTAGGACCGCTTTCGCCGGACTCGGGGAAAAGAAGTCAAGGGACCTCTTTGCTCTTTCAGCATACCGCTCGGCCTCCCTTCTCGCACGGTCCACGGAACCGAGTTTAACAAGAACCTCCGCGGCCTTGTCGAGGTCTTTCTCGGAAGCAGACTGGTTTCCCAGCACCCGGTCGAGTATTTTCCTTTCCGCCGGGCCAGCCTTTTCGAATGCGGTCACTATTATCAACGTCTTCTTGTTCTTCTTCAGATCGCTTTTCGAGGTCTTTCCCATCTCATGCGAAAGCGAGACAACGTCCAGATGGTCGTCTGAAAGCTGGAAGGATATCCCGAAATTCATGCCGAAGTCCCCCAAAGCCAAAACCGCCTCCTCGCTAGCTCCGGATATCAACGCGCCTCCCCTGCAGGCCATCTCGAATATCTTCGCGGTCTTGTTCTCGATCATCCTGAAGTACTCTTCCACGGTGACATCGTCCCTTATCTCAAAATCGATATCATCCTGCTGTCCTTCGCCTATGGCTCTAACGGTGACTGCCATTTCTCGTACAAGCCTACGGAACGTCGCGTCGCTGCAGTTGCTACGCGTAACGATATCGAATGCGTGAGAATGGAGACCGTTCCCGGCATTTATTGCTGTTGGAATGCTGAATTCATTGTGTACGGTGGGTGTCCCTCTTCTCAGGTCGTCCTCGTCCATTATGTCATCATGTACCAGAGTGAAGTTGTGTATCAATTCTAGCGCGACCCCGAAGGGCATTACTTCTTCCACCCGACCCCCGGCTAGCTCGCAGGCAAGCATGGCGCATATGGGTCTAAGGCGTTTCCCCCCGGCATTGGGAAGATGCTCCATGGCACTTCTCAAGTTGGCCTGAACAATGGGGTCGAATATATTTTTTAGATATTCCTCTACCTCATTCTTTCTTGATTCTAATTCCAACCTAAGATTCAATTACTCCCTCCGATCTTACCTTGAGTGCTCATTAATATCACTGCAGTCTATATATCTTTTTCCCGGAATTTCGTCTGCTATCAGGAACAAAAACACTTTCATGCTTCACCACCAGTTATCATACTCACCACCCCGATGCTCCATGTACCAGCTAACCGTTCTTTTCAGCCCCTCCTCGAAGTCAAAAATAGGTTCCCAGCCCGTTACCCTGCGGATCTTATTCCAATTCACGCGATGTCTTTCCACGTGTGCCGGCCTGTCATCCACCCATTCTATTACGTTTTCCCCATCAATATCCAGCAAGCCAGTAATAGAGCCGGTTATTTCGAGAACGGATTTCTCCACGCCGGAACCTATATTGAAAACTTCACCGACAACGTTAGCTGAAAAATGCTCTATGAGAGATAGTATTGCCCGGCAGGTATCTTTCACATAAAGCCACTCTCTCGTATTTCCACCGTGCCCGTACACAGGCACTTTCTCACCGGCAATCATTCTTTCGATGAACTTAGGTATGAGTTTTTCAGGATACTGTCTCGGCCCGAAATTGTTCACCGGTCTTACTATACACACCGGTACGTCGTAGGTAGCAAAAAAGGATCTGGCGGTGAGGTCCGCGGCGGCTTTGGATGCCGCATAAGGGCTTGCGGGCCTTAACAGAGTATCACTCTCCGTGGCAGACTCGGAGCAGTTCCCGTATACCTCGTCCGTGGAGACCACTACTATCTTCCGGACCTCGTGACGCCGACATGATTCAAGAACATTCAGCGTTCCCATGACATTAGTTTCGAAAAATGGTCGAGCAGAAGATATGGATCGATCCACATGCGTTTCGGCAGCAAAATGGACCACCACGCCAGCACCTTTCAACACCCTGTCAACCGTTTCACTCTGGCAAACGGAGTCCTCTACGATAGATAACTTGCTATTCCCCGCATGTGCTTCGAGGTTCCTCCGGGAGCCGCAGTAAGTATTCGCATCCAGCACTACAAGCTCTCGTCCGGGTCTGGTGGATAAAATCATATCAACAAAATGCGATCCTATGAAACCGAGACCCCCGGTAACGACTATCTTCTCACCCGGTAAGCTCAATCCGGTCCCCCCATTATGATATTGGCGATTCCCTTTTTACGCACTACGAAGGTATATCCATTAGGTATCAAACAGGGTTCGAGCGCCGTGATTCCAAGTTCCTCTATCATCATGAAAAAACCCTGAAATTAGAAATCGCCATGCAGGTCAAAAGAGGGCTCCGACCCATGCGATGAAAGGAAAAGGTCTTTGAGAAAACGATTATTCCATTCTGAATACGTTTATACCTTCAATGGAGAGTTCCATGGATAGAACGTCCTTGCTGTGGTTCGTACCCCTTAATTTCCTTACTCTCATAAGGTTCTTGTAGACCAGGGGATTATCCAGCGTCTTGAGCTCCAGAAATATCAGCCCGTCTACCATGTATGCTTCGATATCAGCAATACTCGCAGGGGTTTTCTCCCCGATAATGGTTGTTAGTACATTCAAATTCCGAAGAGCTGTGAGAAACTCATAAAGATATTTTCTGTAATCGAAAGCGGAAGCGAAAAGGTGTGAAAGAGGCAATGGATCGATAACGATTCGCTGAGCCTTCGTCTGTCGAACTACATCGGCTATGGTGGAAAGAGCCTTCTTCGGTCCCATAGTCTGGATCGACGTCCCCAGGTCCCAGAACTGTACCTTCCCCGATTTGACTAGTTCCTCATCATAGAAATCAAATTTTGACATGAACTTCTTGACCATGAACACGGGTTCTGCCACACCGGTCATGTAGATATTCGTTTCCCCCTGTTTTGCTCCCCAGAACAACGATTGCATCCCGAAAGTTGTCTTTCCAGTTCCGGGTTCTCCCAGAACGAGTATTACAGAAGGAAATGGGAAACCACCTTCGATGACTTCATCCAGGCCCGGAATGCCTGATGGTAAGCGCTCAAACATTTATTCAACCACCTATATACGTCTTTATTTTGGAATTCATATGATCCATTATGATTAAAAAACATTTCTGGTCATATATTCAAACGGTACCAGATTGGGATTTGATAATATTAACATTTTGTGGTGCATTTCTATTATTATATAACCGTATGGAACGCCCGGATATAGATATTTATATATAACTTCGCTCACTACACTTACACCGGCCAGTTCTGTGAGATCACGAGGATGGAGGAGGATGCGTGGCGAGACGGAAAATGACTTCCCGCAAGCAATTATCATTCGATCCCAACGCTAGATCATACCCACATGATACTAGTTACCTGGACGGGGGCAGGGTATGGTATTGGGTAGTTAGAGCAGGCAGTATAATTTGCGGTCTCGCTGTTCTCTCCCTTGTAGCGCTGCTCGTCACGAATTACTGGTCCCTTATATACAGTCTTTTCACGGTTCCCGGGTATCTTATGGGATCAGTGACCGAGCCAACTTTCTACCTGCTGGTTCCATTTCCCGGCATCCTCATGCCAGTATACATGGGTACGGGCGGTATGGAAGCAGTTATTTATTATTTCTTTCTGGCAGTAATATTACTTCTGGCCATCGGCATCATGATCAAGAAAGAAGGACGGCATTTCTTGTCCATTGCCAGTTTGGCCATACGTAGGAAAAAAGCACCTCCGGCAGATGTAAATAATTCTTTTATAATGCTCTTCCAGCTCTTTATGGCGCTCCTCTTTGTCAACATGATCATCATTACTGTACATACTTTGTTAACCGGGAACAGTCCCTCGGTGCCCGAAAGTCTTGGAGAAAGTACGGTGATCGAAAAAAGACTTTATATGCTTGCCAACGCATCAGTATATGAGGAGATCGTTACCAGAATATTGCTCCTTGGGTTACCTCTATACTTTGTCGCTATCCTGACCAAGAAAAAGGACAGGACCTGGTACAAATATCTTCTTGGGGGTAATATCAAGATCGGATTCGGTGCCTTTTTCTTTGCATTGTTCAGCGCATCTCTCTTCGGAATAGCACATCTGAGCTGGGGAGCATGGAAGGTCATTCCCACAGTCATTTCCGGTTTGGCATTCTCATATATTTTTCTCAAGAAAGGCGTGTTTCCGGCAATAGTTTTCCACTTTCTCTTCGACTATCTGGGGATGGGCGGGTCCATTATTGAGCATTCGGGGTATTCAGCAACCGGATACAACATATTATTCTCCATCCTCTTACTGCTATGGCTCCATGCGGGAATAAGATATTTCACACATTACACTTTAAGATCAGTATTTTTCGCTTACAATGCTTTTATGAAATTTTTCAAAAAATCGGCGAGGCAACTCCGGATAAAACTCAGGACCGAGGCGGTTTTAAGCCTACTAATTCTCTTGATCTTCTGGTATCTATTCTACCTTAATCTGAATGAGAATATCAACACAAGCGGGGGACGTGGAACAATAGCTTACCTTTTCAGAATGTTCATTGGCTTATAACAGAGGGATTTAGTATTGACATCGATCAAGGAAATATTGGTACTTTCTAGGATCCAAACCGCTGCATTGACCGCCATAGTACCGGTGTTCGGGTACTGGTTATCAGCTGCTCTCACCGAGGGAGATGTTCCCCTAACAGGTAAATGGCTCGATCTGGTACTGTTGGGATTGATTGGATTTCTAGTGCATGTCTTCGGATTCGTCCATAATGAGATAATGGACACTAAATTCGACTCTAAGAATCCAATACACAATAACAAACCTCTCGTAAAGGGAACGATTGGTCGAGGTTTTGCCGGGATTCTCGTAATAATCTGCATAATTCTTTCAATCGCCTTCCTGCATGTATACTTCAACGTACCCGAGGCCACACTTCTTCTGACTATCTCCATACTCATGGGCAGCATTTACAATATAATTGGGAAGAAAATACCTGCCATGGACGTTTTCCTGGCCCTCTGGGCATTTTTTTATTTCCTTGCCGGAGCCCTGTTGGCCGGTCCACTGGAACCCGAGTTATATGTCATGGGATGCATGGGGGCATTGCAGATAATGTTCAATAACGGTATCATCGGTGGTCTAAAGGACGCTGTGGCCGACCGAAATGCCGGAGCAAGGACAATGGCAACCGAGTTGGGAGTAAGGGACAGCGAGGGAGGGTTGGCGATCCCGAATATCTTCAAGATCATTAGCTGGATCATCAAATTCGGACAGGTTGCCAGTGGATTGGTGATTATTCTTTACTTTCATGATCTCGCTGGATTTTCCGGTTCTGAAAAGGTTATCTTTCTTGCATTTGTAGTACTGTTAATTTTAACAATGATCATTTTCCAGGGTCTTGCACTGACCCGAAAGATGGAGAGAAGGAAAATGCTTCGCGTATTTGCCGTACACGAACTTGCCACCGTATCTTACACATTCACCATCGCGATACCGTTCATAGGTGTGGCAATCTCGGCGTTCATGCTGTTAGCACCACTGATATGGTTCATATTGGCAAACCGAATTCTTTACCGGACCACCATGATACCAAGGATCTGAAGGGATCAACAGGAGACGAGATGATAACGAGAATCGAAAGGAGTTTTCATATGAAAGATCAGAGGGAATTCATAAATCTGTTCAATAGATCCATCTGGAATCTATTCGAAAACGCATTGAAAACAGCATATGCGAATCCTGCTCAATCGTATTTTTTCCTGAAAACTTTGAGGGCTCAGAAGAAGGCAAGTCAAAAGAGGACGCTATGGGAGAAAAAGGGCGTCCACGTACCGCCTTTCATGATAGCGAGCATTACAAACAGATGTAACCTCCACTGCAGCGGTTGCTACGCCAATGCCAGAGATAAAACCTCCGACAGTGAGATGAGCAAGGTGGAACTGACGGGTCTGATAAGCGAAGCAAACGAACTAGGCATTTCCATTGTAATTCTTGGAGGAGGAGAACCCTTTGCCCGGAGAGAGATTATGGAGATCACCAGCGGATTTCCAGATATCATTTTCCCATTATTTACTAACGGATTGTTGATGGATGACGGACTGATAGCAGGATTGAAGAAACAAAAGAACGTTGTTCCGGTTATCAGTATGGAAGGACACGAAAACCAAACTGACGAAAGAAGAGGAAAAGGGGTCCATGACGCCGTTCAAAAAGTAATTTTAAAAATGAAAAAGGCCGGCATATTCTATGGAGTATCATTGACGGTAACGACGAATAACTTCGATACCATTACCAATCCCCAATACATAAAGGAACAGGTTGAACTAGGTTGTAAATTATTTTTTTATATCGAATATATCCCCATAAAGAAAGGAACTGAAAAAATGGTCATCAACCAAAAACAGCGTGAAGAACTTCAGAGCCGGGTCGATTCGTTCCGAGCGGGATATCCAGGTCTATTCATTACTTTTCCCGGGGACGAAGAGGAATTCGGGGGATGCCTTTCAGCCGGTCGGGGTTTCGTTCATGTCAGCCCGGAAGGTGACCTTGAACCCTGTCCCTTCGCTCCATACTCCGATAGTAATCTGAAGGAACTTTCCCTGAAGGACGCTCTCAAGTCCGATTTCCTGAAACGAATTCGCGAGAGTAATAAACTTGGCGAGACACGTGGCGGCTGCGCCCTTTTCGCTGAACGCGAATGGGTACGTTCCCTGATTCATTGAATATATTTTCGTTCATCGTTATAATAGAAAAATTGTATCTTAAGGTTTCTGTAGAGTAAAAAAAGGATAATGTCAATATTACGAAAGGGAGCGGACCCGAGGGGATTCGAACCCCTGAAATCCAGCTTAGAAGGCTGGCGCCTTATCCAGGCTAGGCCACGGGCCCATTATGAGCGAATGGGAATGAGCGAGTAATGGGACTGTCAGTTGCGCCAGAAGGTGCAACAAGATGGGCCCATTTGTGATTGAAATAAGCAAATGTTTATTTGCGTGTAATGGAACGGATGTAAAATTTGAAACACTCTGAGAGAACTGAATAAAGATACAATAATGTAACTATTGCTTATTATTCCGTATTCATTCCAGCAAGCCTTTCAGCAGATCATTATTGTATATCAGGGAAACTAATTTATCGTTGTTATTGGTAACAGGTAACTGCCCGAAATAGTTCTTTCTCATAAGACGGGCCGCTTTGGCTACGGTCGATCTTTCGTACACTGTTTTGGGATTCTTCACCATGACCTCCTTTACCGGTATATTCGGCAGCGAGAGTTTATGTTCCTCGTAGAAAAGAGTCATAATATTTCGTATTCCTTCCCAGGTCCACGAATCTTCATCATCTCCGAGTCCCAGTTCGGATTTGAATAATACTTCTTCGATCTGGGTGGAGGTGAACAGATCACGATCGGTAATTATACCTGTCAGATTTCCCTCATCATTCAACACGGGGAGAGCGTAGAATGATGTTATCTTTATTATTTTCGGTATCAGCGGGAGAGGTGTGCCTTCCCATACCGGGGTGCATGAGCTGCCCACAAATTCTTCCACCAGTCTTTCGGATTGAATGGCTTCCACAGCTGGCAGCAGCTCATAGGGTCTCAGGAAACCAACTAACTTCTTTCCCCTAGCTACACAGAGATGATGGATATTCTTCCCAAGGAACATCTTGGCGGCTTTCTTTACGCTGTCATTGGGACTCAATCGCGGTATGTCCCACTGCATGAGAAGGGCCAATTGTTCCTCGTTCGGGTTCTGAAATAGATCTCTTCGTGTTATCATACCGGCAAGTTCGCCGTTTCGCTTCACAACCGGCATTCCGGTGACGTTCTCGGTGACTATTTTCCTCAATACCTCCTTCCGAGTATTGGGAATGACTATGGTCACTGGATTCTCGATCATTATACTGCTGACGTTCATGGAAGCCACCTAAGGTATGTAATTCGTACCTGTTTTTATAACGCAAACACCGGAAAGTCCGCGATTTGCCCCACCGAACAGACTTTTTCTAAATAAACATATGTATAAAATTCAGCGGAATCGGTCCCCTTCCAGGTTCGAGATCCATCCTGAATAATCAAAATTTGTTCGAATCCGGTCGGTAAATCCAAGTCATGTTCACACCTTCTTTACGGGTAAAGGCACACCTGTTGGCGTGCCAAACTTGCCAAGATGAGCCAGGGCGTCTCATCTTTACAAGTAAAGATTCGCTAAACTATAAATATTCAAATGTAGCATAAATGACGCTTCATTAATGCCGGGGATGGAAATGGAACGAAAAATAAACATAATCGACTTCGAGACCGGTAAAAGTGTCAGTATTACTGTGGATGAAGAAGATATGATAGACACTTTATTGAACAATGTCAGGAACTACTGGCTCAAGGATGGGGATTACGTCCTGGCCTATTCCGGTGATATGCTGGCCCCGGTATGTTTGGTTAAAGATTATAATATAATGGATGAGGACATACTCCAGCTAAGGGCCAGATCTTCTCTGGAAGCGCGAGAATTGAAGACATTGGAACCCAGCAGGCCCGAAGGAATAATATTTCCAAAAAGCTGCCCGAATTGCGGACCTGTGGAGTTCAGATACGTTTCAGCCACAGAGTTTCAGTGCAGGAATTGCGGCGGAATGCTCCAGAAACGGCCCGATTACAAATCGCTGGACCCACTGGATTCTTTCCTTTCCGCAGGTGAATCGTTCATGGGAGGAATTTCACCTGAAAATACATCTCAAGAAGCGGAGTTGTCATATGACGAAACTGAGTCCAGTATGGATTATCTCGGTTGGGAGAACAGTGAAAATTATACACAGGAAACTTCATTTACTCCTCCGCCAAGGATTGTAGCTTCAGAAGAGATCGCACCGGAGAATGACCGGGAATCTTTCGACAAGGTAATGCTTAGGAAACCTCCGAGAATAGTCGGGCCGCCAGACGAAAATGATATGGCAAGATCGCAAGCACCGGTTCTACACCCGGAAAACAACAAAAAGATTCCGGTAGTGGTTCCCGAATCCTCTACCTCCAAAATACCACCTTGCGAGGATTGTGGTGAGGCAATGCGCTTCATTCGGTTATACGCAATGTGGTGGTGTGACAGATGCGAAAGATATCAAGGGGAAAAAGAAGAGAAAGAAGAAGAAAAAAGCGAACCGGAAACAAATATTGACACCGATGACAAAGTAGGTGTTAGCGAAATAAAGAAGGAAGATTCCACCTTTAAATTAAGGAAAACGCCTATTCCATTCCATCCTATCAAAGATACAAAACCAACCGATGTGAATGAAACAGATAATTCATTAACAACTGAAACCACTTCCAAGCTAATCGTAGAAAAGAAAGATTTCAAACTGAATCATGATGATGGTAATAATACATCAGCATTGGCGAAAAAAGCCGATGGGGATTTTCCAGTTCGTGAGAGCGAGAAAGATCAGTCATCCGAAGAAAACGAGGAATTGATAGAGCTGTCGGCCATACCCCTCGTTGAGGATGAGGACAATGAGTTCCTGATACACCGGGGAAGAGAATGGCTCATCGAGTTCATGAAGATGTCGAATCCCATCAAGACCAGAACCAGATGGGAAAACGATATGCTCAAGATTGAATTTCGGGATGATAAGGACAGATTGTGCATCCTCGAGATCGATCGGAGCGGGGAAGAGATCAAACCTATGTTCTACCGATCATCATCGTACAGAAAGGGCGCTTTTTCCGAATATGAAGAGAATCTTTTTTGATGGAGCGTTGGGGCCTTATAAATAATCCATGTCGTCGCGTAGTGTGGAAAATCCCCGTTGTGTTTCCCTTTTTTCGAGGAAAAAACACAGGGGAGCAGGTGGAATGTAATTATATCAGTAAGTATTAAGTATCGCGTGAGCCATATTCTATATCAGATATATAGTTAAAAAGGTACTGCGGAGGTTAAAAAACATGGACAAAGTTTTAAGAACGACGATTGTTTTTGTTATTGTATTGAGTTTCTTGATACCGGTAACTAATACTGCAATCGGAGAGACGGATGAAGGAAAAGACATTAAAGAAGAACCTAACAATATTAGTGTTTATTCCAATTCAGAGACTTATTTAGCAAAAAATAATGATGCGATAAGAAATGGGGAATTGCCCCAATTGGAAGCATATCGCCAGAACAAAAAAAGAAGCAGGGCAGATCACGATATCGGGATCGATCTTGACCAAACACCTTTATTTACAGACCTTAGCGACGCAACTTGGCAGGTTTTGTACGCGGATAACCAAGATAATCTCATCTATTTTTGGGGTGCGTCAGGTGAAGTTATTACTTATTCCCCTGTAGTTGTGAACTATGGCGCTGTGGATATAGCCAGTTTTAAATTGAGAATGGCCATTACCCCTCTCGTTTGGGACCAGGCCAATACGAGATGGGCCTGGGAAGGACAAAATGATCTGATCAACACGACGACGACACTCGGTCCGTTACCGGCCGGCCAAAACTCTACTGAAGCAAATCTCGATGCACGTTTATCATGGGAACCATTAGCCGGTATGAGAGTTCGAGTAGTTCTTAGCGTAGAATACAACCAAGACACCAACGCTGAAAACAATAGGTTTAATTGGTTTCCTTACATCTTATCGGATTACAACACTCTGGAAACGGCTCCGGAACAGAATGGGTGGACCAAGGGGGCGGGCTGGTCAGTGTACAATTTGCCTGCAAACGATGATGCAAATCCCGCTCATCACAGCGCTCCCACTGTACTGAAAGCCACTGCAACATCAACGGGATACGCAGAGTATGCAATGGATTTCAGTAAGACCTTAAACAATGTAAGACCGTGGTACTACGGCGGAATGGACAATCCCACTCAGAAAGGAGCATACATCGGCCTCCAATTCTCAAGTGATGTCGCATTATCCACCTGGGCCTTTGAGGTATACAATACCTCCTCCAATAGTTGGCAAGGAGATATCGAAGGATCTCAAAAAGTTAATGATGGATGGTATTCCTATCGCCACATGGACGATCAACAAAATCCAACTTATTCATATTACTACACATATATGTTAGACAAGAATGAAACGGGTGCTGGAGCAAAGTTCAGGGCGAAGGGTCAAAAATTATTCCTTGACGATTTTTGGATTTCAAGTATCGAAACGCCAAGTGCCCGTGGAGCTGAACCCCCAATTCCAGAGAAATTAATCCCGAATTTTAGTTTTGACCTCATTCCCAAGGAGGGGGAGGGCTATCTCGATAACAGTGGAAATGGTATACTCGACCAGGAATTCTCTCCCGGGAATGAATACAGCTGGAACTTCACAGTAATAAACACAGCCACCAATGCAAAGGACCCCTATCATGGTCATGCGCTGGGTGCCTCTATCAATAAAGTGGAGTTCACAGTTACGAAGCCGGACGATTGGGACGTGACTCTCCAGAATATTGTCAAAGAGATCGGTCCCGGTACTCAAGAGAACTTTACCTTGACCGTAAAGATCCCAGAGGATGCAAAGGCAAGCATCGCGTACCAAACCGATGACGATGATTGGAATCCCTACATAATCAGTTTCGATGCGGTGGCAACACCAAAATTAACTGACCCAGCACCTATCCCATTGGAAGCTTACGTGAACAACACCGAAATCGAAACCCTGGTTACTGCGTACGTAGGGATAGATGTAGAGATCGACGACGACTCCCTCAACCAAACCGGTGTACAGGGGGGTTCCCTGGATTATGTCATAACAATCGAGAACACCGGTAACAGCAACCTCACGGAAGAATTAAAGATAGACGGGAATAAAGAAAACGCAGAAGTTGTGATAGAAGTAGACAAAATGAGGACCCAATCGGGCGAACTGCCCAAGCAGCAATGGGACGTCAGACTGGACGTACAAAATCTGGAGATCGAATATGGAGAAACCGAGGAGGTTAAGGTCACAATTAACATCCCGGCAAATTCTTATTCTGGGTATTTCGAGACCGACGTCACAATATCCATTGAAGATTTTGATATCGAAGAAACAAAAACCCTCACGGCTGGCGTGGAGCAGATCTACGGACTCGAACTAGACTTCAAGGTCCGCACCGATAATAAACAGGAAGTAGATCCCAACAACAAGGATGATCCGGTGGAAGTACCCATAGTTTTTGAGGTAGTCAACAAGGGTAACGGCCCAGAGAAAGCAGTGTTCGAAGTTACTGCCGATGATAAGGAAGACAAGGACTGGTTCGATCTCGGTGATGAAGACTTCGTACTACTGGACCCGGTGGCCGGACTTCACGATGAAAGGCCATTCACCGTCCTGTTCACCGTACCCCTGGACGTCACAGCCGGGGAACACAAGTTCAGCGTTATGGCTGTTTCCGATAAGGATCCGTTAGCTGAAACCGAAACCGAGGAAAAAGAGATCGTATTCACCATCCTGAGACCCGATCTTGTGGTATCCACCGACATCAAGCTAGATCCGGCAATGCCCGTGATGGGAAAGGAGACGGAGATCGGAGTAAGGATATTCAACAACGGTACGGCAGGCGCTACGAGTTTCTCCGTGTCTCTCTATATCGACGAGGATTTCGTGGACTACCAAAATGTGAACATCCTGATGAAAAACCAGCTCAATGATCTTCCTCCCTTTGTATACGTGTTCGAGGAGAACAGGCCCTACGACATCAAAGTCGTGGTGGACCCGATCCAGAAAGTTGGGAACATTGGCAACGTGACGGAGATAGATGAATTGAACAACGAAGCCTTGCGGATCACGGAAGTGATAGCGCCGGACCTGAAGTTCAAGACAGACATCACGGTGAGCACCGACGAAGGCTTGGAGACTCTCGAGCCCAACCTGGAGGATCTTTTTGAGGGAAAAAAGGATGATGAATTTACAGTAACCTTCACGGTGGAGAACGATGGCGATGCCGACGCAAAGAAGGTCAAGGTCAACCTAAAGGTAGTCTACTACGATGCTTTCGATGATGAGATCAAGGAGTATGAGGATAACTCGACCCCTGTGGACATCAAGGCGGGAAAGAGCACTACTGTGGATTTCAATTGGGCGCCTCTGCAATATGCCACCCAGTACACGGTGATAGTGACCATCGACCAGAATGGTGAAATACCCGAGTCAAACGAGAATAACAACAAACTGGAAAAGATGTTGCTCGAGACTCCTAAGCCACCCAAAAAGGATGACCCATCTCCTGGTTTTGAAGTATTCCTCGCCATTGCGGTACTGCTGGGCGTTTGCATCGTTATGTACAGGAAAAGAAGGTAGAACTGACTTTCGATGAACTATAACGGGGGCGATCTTTAGCCCCCGATTTTTTTTATTTTTTTATTATCTATTTATACTTTTTTTACACCGATACCGTTTTTTCACTATTTTCCTTAAATCAAGATATAATTCGAATTATTTCTGGTCAACTCTTGAATTAATTCACATATGTCGGGAAATTATAAGTATGTTGCAGATTCATATTATCACTATATATTTTCTACGACTAGCAACAGCTACGTCAATTTGTAGTGGTGATAAATATGAAACAAGTATCAAAAACAAGTTTAATTATTCTAATAGCATCGTTGTTTTTATTGCCAGGTACCATGGCAATAGAATCTGGTTCAACGGATAGCGAAAAGGAGCTTGCTCCAGCAACTCATTCTTTGGAACTGAAAAAGACCGAAAGTATCTATAAAACATACGATCTCCGCGATGAAGCTTATCTGACCTATTCTCCTTCTGAAGAGACCCGAACAAGAGCAGAAGGGGATTTAACTTTCGAGAGCAACACTTCCACTGCTTCCCTCTCCGACGCGCCATTCCAATTGTTATATTATGATGATGAGAGCGATTCCGAATATGGATGGGGTGTGAAAGATGAAGAAATAACATACGAGCCAAACGTTAAAAATACCGGTACCGGCCAAGTTACCTTTACTCTCAGGCTCGTTATCACAGAAGCTATTGTAGGGGATGATGGGGATTGGATAATAAATATTGGGGACGACGGCGAATTTGAAAACATCACTAAAATTGTCGGTCCGTTACCAGGTGGAACCAATACCTCGACAGCTGGACTTGATACTAGCCTTTCATGGACTCCCGATACTGCCGGAAGGGTCTTTATGCATTTCTCTATTGAATACAACCTCGATCCGGATTTAAATAATAATAATATATACTTGTGGCCTTATATTATGCACGTTTACAATACCGTGGAGACTCAAATCGAGCAGGACGAATGGAAAGCCGGGAACGGTTGGGATACCACGCAACTTTCAGAAAATATAGTGTGGGAATGTGGGCCAGTGGGTGTTCAACACCTTGAATACGCAGCTGACCTTTCGAACTGCAAGGATGACGAGATCCCTTTATTCGGAAAGGACCCTGAATGGGGAACCAGAGGTGCATTTATCGGGTGGGGATTTTCCGGTTCGGCAGCTCTGTCCACATGGACCTTCGAATTCTGGAACAGCACATCCCAGAGTTGGGATGGAAAAATAACCGACACGTCTTCTATTAATGATGGTTGGTACTACTACGTTTATGGAGATTACGATGTTGATGGATATCAGATCCTCGGAAGTTTCGTGGACCAGAACTATTGCACGAAAGATTTCAAAGTGAGGATTACCGGCAGCAATCTCTACATAGACGATCTTTGGTTGATATCGTTGGAATATCTCGTCCCACGAACTCCGCCCGAACCGATATTGTCCTTCGAGGTGGATTTTCGAGGAGATGAGAATTACGGAGATCTGAACAGTAATTCCATAAAAGACCAGGCACTTTTCCCCAGTACCGAGTACAGCTGGAATTTCACATTGACGAACACTGCCACTAGCAACAAGACCGGAAAAGGTGATCCCTTCGGGGCGACTATCGAGACAAGCACATTTACCGTAAAGGAAAAACCGGATAATTGGAATATAGTGTTTGCTCCATCGTCGATCTCAACTGAGATAGCACCGGGTGAATCGAAAAATTTCACCATGAATGTGTCGATTCCCATTGACGCAAAAGCATCCGCTTACTACAAATCGGAAAATAACGATTGGAATCCATACTTCATAGAGTTCGGGACCACAGCATTGCCTGTTACCACAGACCCGGAGGCGATTCCTTCCAGTTTGATGAGAAATATTACGGTAGAAACGTTGGTCCACGAAGTGCCAGAAATTGATGTTTCCGCCACATCGGCCACAAATATCTCCGCCAAGACCGGCTCCAAGCTAGAATATATAATATCGATCGTGAACACAGGGAACTGTAACAATTCGATAACGGTGAGAGCAATAAAACCATCGGGCTTCGTCGAACCCATCGACATCGATAAAAAGGATTTCGATCTGGAGGTCGGTGAGGAAAAATCAGTCGAAGTTACCGTTTACATACCTCCCCTGATAAACGCAGGTTCATACTCTTTCGACGTTAGCATTGAAACTGTCGAGATAGAGTATGAATATATGTCTGGCGAAGCTCCATCCATCACCGAAACCGTCAATCTCATTGCAACGGTGGAGCAGAATTTCGGGATTCTCGTTGACCTCAAAGACAGTAGCCAGGAACAGATCGAGATCGATACAGCAAAAGCCGGATCAATGGTGCAACTCATCGAGCTCGACGTTACCAACAACGGTAACGGTCGGGATAGCGCAACGTTCTCCGTGAAGGCAAACGATACTGGCGATAAGGACTGGTACGATATGGGAGGGACGAATACGGTAGAGCTAGGGCCGACAGGAGGGGCCGACAATAAAAAAGAGTTCTCGATAGAATTCGCGATTCCAGAGGACGCGAGCGCTGGAGAACACATGTTTTCAGTAAAAGCAGTCTCAGTGAATGATCCTAACGGTGAGAACTCTGCAGTTGAGAAAAAGATAATTTTCACCGTATTACGACCCGATCTCGAAGTGTCCGCCGATATCGATCTTGACCCGGTGTCGCCGTTTAAGGGAAAGGTGACCCATATTTCGGTCAAGGTGTATAATAACGGCACCACTTCCGCCTCAGGGTTCTCGGTAAATCTCTACATTGATGACGATCTGGTTGATTTTCGTCCGGTCAATGGCCTCGCAAAGGGGGAGAATACCCATCTCACTCCCTTCGAATACGTTTTCGAGGATACCAAGGAGTATACGATAAAGGTGCTTGTGGACCTCATAGAGGGAATAAAAGACAAGGGTAACGTGACGGAAATAGATGAACAAAACAACGAAGTTTCGAGAACTGTTGAGGTGATCGCACCCGAGCTTCAGTTCGACCAAGATGTGCTGGTGAGCACAGGTGAGGGGGTAGAAATAATACCAGGCGGGGAAGACCGGTACGATGTTATGAAAGACGAAACATATAAAATCGGTGTAATGGTCATGAACAAGGGCAAGGCAGAATCAAAGGCGGTTCGGGTAAATCTTAAGGTTTATTATATGGATTCCATGGGGAACGAGATACAGGGAAACGAAGAAAACCTCACTTTGCCCTCCATCTCTGCCGGTGAGAGAAAGTTGGCCGAATTTACCTGGATACCCGATCTGTACGGTACCGATTATTATCTAAAATTTTCCGTAGACCCGGAAAATAAAATATTCGAAGAGAACGATGAAAATAACAAGTGGGTTCCCGATGAGAACTTTATTACTGACCCGCAACCGATTGAAGACCCGAATGGAATGGGGATGACGACTATCATTGTTATCGTTGTGGTCATCGTCATCGCCGCCATCGTCGCCGTCCTGCTGGTACTGTCCCGCCGTAAAAAATGAATTTAGTCCATTTGCTCAATGTCGGTTTGATGGCCACCATTTATAGGGGAAAACCGGGAACATTTGTCGGAAACTTCATTGACATTTTCGCATATTCGTACACATAAGAACATGGATTTCTTCTCCGGTCATATCCGCGGATAGTATGAAATAATATGTACAGATTTATGTATGCGCTGTAGCGGTCATCCGAACAACTTTCATCATGGTGATATGTATTATGAAGAAGAAAGGGCGATATTCCGGCGGCAAAAAAGGGGGGCCGAAGAAAAAGGTCGCATATGATTTTTACAGGGATGAAAAAATCGGACCGGTTATTGACTCTCCCGTACCAAAGAAGAAACAGGAACTAAAATGCCCCCACTGCGGGACCAGCTCTCCATTGCACGACAAATTCTGTACCGTCTGCGGCAAAACACTTACGAAGGATTCTCCCTCAAGTACAGGAGTGGTAGGAAAGGTAAAATGGGCCGACAATGACGACAAAAGGTCTCCCGGAACCGGTCACGGGCGTACCCCCGCGGCAGTTGGGAGGAGAGATGTAGGATCAAGAAATGGGACAAAGGAAGATAAATGCAGGGTATGCGGTGCCTCATATGCAAATAAGCAAAAATTCTGTATAGTATGCGGCTCGGCCCGGGAAGAAAAAGTCCAAATAAAGGCGTGTCTGGTATGTGGTGCCGCTCTCTCTGAAAATGAGAAATTCTGTACCGTTTGTGGTTCACCCCGGGAAAAAAAGATTCAAACAAAGTCGTGCCTGGTCTGCGGTGCTACAATCCCGGAAATTGAGAGGTTCTGCATAGTTTGCGGCTCATCCCAGGAAAAATATGTCCCAAAAAAATCGTGTCAGTTCTGTGGTTCCGTACTATCGGAAAATGAGAGGTTCTGCACCGTTTGCAGAGGTCAAACTGTATCGCGCCAGAGTGGAACGAAAGTTGAAAGCAAAAGAGGCATAAAAACAAAAGACCGTTATTATGAAATACTGGAAATAAAACCAGGAGCGAGCCGGGCGGAGATCAAGAAGGCTTTCAAGAGGAAGATTACCGAATACCATCCTGACAAGGTCCACTCTCTCGGAAAGAAACTACGCGACATCGCTGAAGAAGAAACGAAGAAAATTACAGAAGCATACCGGATCCTAATGAATGAGCAGGAGTAGAAATAATTGGAAAATTTCTAAAAGTAAATCGATATAAATTATATTAAAAAGCGAAAATAAGGTGATATAGGTGACAGAAATATTGTATTTTCCAGATATCGAAGGTTGTTATATAAAGGAATTCACAGGAAAAGTAATGGATGTCAAAGAAGGTGTGGGGATCATCATGGATGCTACCGCCTTTTACCCAAAGGGAGGAGGGCAGAATGCCGACGGGGGACTTCTTTTCATAGATGGAAAGGAGCACGAAGTGGAAGATGTCCGAAAGGATGGTGAGGTGATCGTTCATCACCTTGCCTCCACGATAGGAATCTCTCCCGGAGATTCCGTACAGGGTGTGCTGAACTGGAAGAACCGATACGGCAATATGCGCATGCACACAGCCCAGCACCTGATATCCGCCATCGTGAAGGATAATTACGGTGCGGATACAGTGGGAAACCAGTTATACCCTGATAAAGCCAGGATGGACTTCTCACCCCTTTCAAAACAGGATTTCGAACCGGAAGAAGTTGCCAGAATATTTTCAGAGCAAATATCTAAGGGTCTTTCCATAAAAATTTATTTTGCTGAACGGAAGGACCTCAACTCCGACCCGAGAGTGAGGATCTCTCTAAATCGTCTTCCACCGCACATAAGCAATCTGCGTGTGATCGAGATAGACGGATACGACATATGCCCTTGTGCCGGTACCCACATAAAATCTCTCAAGGAACTTCGCCCCATCGAGATCACCAGGGCAAAATCAAAGGGGAAGGGACGAATAAGGGTTGAATACTGGTTCGTCCCGTAATTTTTAGCGGGACATGTTGGGGAAAATAGAAGGAAAATAGACAAAATGGACAATTTTGACCTGTTAGACCGCTTTGAGGACAGGTACAATATGATTTATATATTATTTTAACGATAAATACGAATCTATTGACAAAACAGGTTCATGTCAATCGAAAAGGTGAAAGTGATCTAATGAGTTCCGGAACCAAGAAGGAAAACTCATCGAAAGAAAAGGATGCGGGAGTCCCAAGCCTGCGTCTCCCGTCCAATGAACGATTGGAAGAGATCATACTCGGAATTATGGACCGAAAAGGCGAAGTACGCAGCCTGAAATTGATGACCGGCCTCATAAATAAGGAACTGGACGATGCTGGATGTGAAAAACATACCACGGCCCCCAGGGTAAAACGTATCATTCTCGACAGAAAACTCGCCAACATAAAGGTGAACATGAGGCGATGGGACGGCCAGGGTCTGGCCAGCAAATGCCCGGTATGCGACCACGGCCTGAAGAATGAGAAGAACGTAACGATTTACGGATGGATGATAACATTGAAGCAGGTATGTCCGGAATGCGGATACTGGACAGACAGGAAAAAAACTTCCGTTTCCAGATACACTTTCTCCTCTCTTACCGACGAATGACAAAAAAACGATATAATAACATCGTTATGCTGTTAGGCCCGTTGGCAGTAGTAACCGGACAACATTTAGAGTAATCTGGATAATGGTGAACACAATTGGATAAAACGTTGATAATGAAGGCAGCCAGGGAGGCAATCGACAATAAAAATTACGACGAGGCAATCGAGATTCTCGAAGAGATACTTCAGGAAAGTGTTGATATCGATGCGCTGGAACTGAAGGGTGAGGCCTTTCGACTTAAAGGAGAGCCAAAGGAAGCCATGAAATGCTATGACCGGGCCTTGGTCGTGGACCTCAACCAGAAAGCCATCTGGAAGGGAAAAGGCATCTGTCTCCTGGCCGTGGGTAGAGATAATGAGGCCCGCCGTTCCTTCGACAGGGTTGTAAAGATTGATCCGGATTATGCCGACGGCTGGCTCGAGAGAGGGCGGATGGGAATGAAGGTTCATGACTGGGAGATGGCACTGGAGTCCTTCGAGAAGGTTACAAAACTCGATCCCTTGAGCCACCTGGGATGGTACAACCGTGCAAACGCCCTTATCACCGGTTATGGCAAGATGGAGGAGGCTATCAAATACTACAAAAAAGCCATCGATATATTCAACGGATCGGACGAATACTGGTTCAGCCTAGGAGTGGCTCTTAAGAGTTCCGGTGATTTCATTGAGGCCGGTAGAAGTTTTAACAGCGCTCTTAACCTGAAACCCCTTCACATAATGGCTAATAAGTATCTGGCCGACTGCATAAAGGAGTTAAGGGCCAGAGGGATCGATGAGTCCGAGATCACAGTAAAAAAGGAAGAAAAGGAGAAAAAGACCCGACGCAGGAAAAGAAGACGAGAGGAAAAAGATGAGGTATGGGATGTAGAGCCCAGTGAGACATGGGAAATTGAAAATGAAATACCGAAGAAAAAAAGACAAGGAAAACCCAAAAGTGCGGAACCAGTGAACGAGGAAACGTGGGATGATAATACCGAAGATGAAACCTGGGAACCCGAAATTAATGAAGATAAAAAAGAACCGGTAGTGGAGAAAGAAAAAAAGCCAAGACGGAGGCCCAAAAAGGCCGTTCCCGAGGTTGAAGAGACGTGGGACGATAAAACCGAAGATGAAACCTGGGAGCCTGAAATTGAGGAAGAAAAGGAAGAGCCGGTTGTGAAGAAAGGGAGAAGAGCTAGACGAAGGTCCAAAAAAGCGGAACCAGTGATCGAGAAATCGTGGGACAATAAAGCCGAAAAAGAGACATGGGAGCCTGAAATTGAGGAAGAAAAAGAAGAACCGGTAGTGGAGAAAGAAAAAAAGCCAAGACAGAGGCCCAAAAAGGCCGTTCCCGAGGTTGAAGAGACGTGGGACGATAAAACCGAAAATGAAACCTGGGAGCCTGAAATTGAGGAAGAAAAGGAAGAACCGGTAGTCAAGAAAGAGAGAAGGCCAAGACGGAGGCCCCAAAAGGCGGAACCAGTGATCGAGGAAACGTGGGACAATAAAGCTGAAGAAGAGTCATGGCAACCCGAAATTGAGGAAGAAAAAGAAGAACCGGTAGTAGAGAAAGGAAGAAGAACCAGAAGGCGCAATAAACCGGAACCGGAGCCTGAAGAGACGTGGGAGCCTGAAATTAAGGAAGAGCCAGTGGTGGAGAAAGGTAGAAGGGCCAGAAGGCATAATAAAACGGAACCGGAGCCTGAAGAGGCATGGGAATCCGAAAGGAAGGAAGAGCCGGTAGTGGAGAAAGGTAAAAGGGCAAGAAGGCGTAATAAAACGGAACCGGAGCCGGAAGAGACATGGGAGCCTGAAATTAAGGAAGAACCGGTAGTAGAGAAAAGTAGAAGGGCAAGAAGGCGCAATAAACCGGAACCGGAGCCCGAAGAGACATGGGAACCTGAAATTAAAGAAGAAAAGGAAGAACCGGTAGTAGAGAAAGGAAGAAGAACCAGAAGGCGTAATAAAACGGAACCGGAGCCTGAAGAGGCATGGGAATCCGAAAGTAAGCAAGAGCCAGTGGTGGAGAAAGGTAGAAGGGCCAGAAGGCGTAATAAAACGGAATCGGAGCCCGAAGAGACATGGGAATCCGAAAGGAAGGAAGAACCGGTAGTAGAGAAAAGTAGAAGGTCGAGGCGAAAACGCAAAAAGGCTGAATCCGAGGAAGAAAGCTGGGGGGAAGAAGAGAATAATAAAGAGAGAAATCGAGAAAAACGATCAGGGAGAAGGGGACGGGAAAAAAGAAAAGCGAAAACAACAACTGTGGATTGTCCCAGGTGCAACCGTGAGATCGAGCTAAATATCGATAAACTACCGGCCAGACTTGAATGTCCGTACTGCGGGGCCACAGGAACTGTAGGCTGATCAATTTAGTTTCATTAAAATCTAATTTAAGGGGGAATACAATGAGATATTGTATGGAATGCGGCAGCGAGGCAAAGAATGACACACGAGAATGTTCTAGATGCTATCATCGTGTAGATGAATTCTACACAAGAACCTTATCGGACCGGAAAAAGAAACATACGAACATTCTGAAGTCAAGAGAGAGTTTTATTTCAGGCGATTATGGCAATTCTGTGCGGTTGCTCTCTGAAATCGCCATGAAGGAACCAAAAAATATTAACATTTTGTTTGGTCTTGGACGCTCTCTAACGAATACAACCGATTACTCAAGAGCAATGCAGGTTTACGACAGGGCCCTGAGTATAAGACCGGATGCAGTCAATATTTTGTTCGCAAAGGGAATGTGCTACATGGAACTGGGTGACCTTAAAGAGGCTAAAAAGTACTTCGTTCGAAGCCTGGAGCTGGAACCAATATTCAAAAATGCCCGCTCCATGATGAAGAAATGCGAGGATGGGCTGGAAAAGGAGCACGATAATATCGTTCAGGAACAGATGAAGGGATTATTGAAACCCCAAATCGCGAAAGAACCGACTATTGCAGCCAAACCCAAGCACGAGGAATATCATCCGCGTCATGAAGATCAAGCCTGTGTCACATGCGGTTCACCAGTAAGTTTCGAGGACCAATACCAGATGTGGTGGTGCAACAGGTGCTCGCGTTATATCGAGGAGGACATGGTGAAACCGGATACAGGAATATCCAAAGGGGGTCAAACCGAATTCCCGTGTAAAAAATGCGGGGACATCCTCGTTTTTGTGGATGAATACCAGAGATGGTGGTGCGACACCTGCAGGAGATACATCGGTGATGATATAGAATCCGAGGATGAATATGAAGAAATGGATCATATGCACACTGGCGCCAGAGACAAAAAACCCCAAGCTGACTGGCATGACCAGGGACAAGCTGGAACTAGTTCACGGGAACACTCATGCGACAGCTGTGGAGGATCTCTGCGTTTCATCGATACATATGGAATGTGGTGGTGTAATAAGTGCGATAAGTACCTGGGAGAGGAAGAGGAAACAAAGACTAAAAGCTCCGCCGTACACTCACATGACACGAAAAGGCACGAAACACCACCGGCGCAGGCAAAACCCCAATACCCCTGCCGCGAATGCGGGACTATTTTGAAGTACGTTGACCAGTACCAGAGATGGTGGTGCGATGGTTGCGGTGGATACATCTGACCGCAAATAGATTTTAAGGGTGTATACTATTTTCCATAGCAGACACCATTCCGGGTGTGGACTTGAAAAGTCGAGTCCCGACATAGAATCAAGATTCTATTAGGGCTAATAGAAACAAACGTTTCTATGTCGCCTACTGGCTCGGCTTGATAGGCCGACCCGGTTACTACCGGGGAGGTCCGAGGTGCGCTAGTACCTCTGGAGTGACACGCCAACAGGTGTGTCTTTACAGGTGAAATGAGATGAATGTCAAGGAAGAGGGATGCCGTTATTTGCCTGTTTTTTTCATACTACTCTTCATCGGACTCGTAAGTGCAATACCGCTTTCCGGGTCCGTGAATATATCCTCATCCAGTGGAAATCCATCCCCATCACGCGCCAGCGGGCCGGATCTCGAAGTCAGCTCATCCAATATTTCCGTCCTGCCCGCGTCGCTGAAGGTCGGGGACACCGGTTTTATCACCGCTGAGGTATTCAACATCGGAAATGAGGGCGCCTCCCTTGTCAATGTGTCATTCACCGTCGATACCGTACCCCTGGGTTCACCCATGATAATTCCTTTCATATCCGGGAATTCAAGCGAGAACATAACGAAGATGTGGCAGCCTGCGGCACCCGGTAACCACCACGTCAGGGTAGAGATCGACAAAGGAAACCTCATTTTGGAACTGGACGAAACAAACAACATTGCTAGCATCGAGATTTTCGTGGCCACAGCTTCCAACATACCACCCTCTGTGAACATTACGCATCCCCGGGACAGAGAGAAGGTTAGCGGAACGGTCCTGATCTCCGGCACCGCTTCCGACAGTCCCATGGATACCAACGAATTAACAGCAGTGGAGCTCAGCATTGATTTGGAAGATTACAAAGCGGCCACCGGTCTCAATGCGTGGGAATATCAATGGGATACCACCCTTTACAGTGAAGGACTGCATACCATAAACGCAAGATCGTATGACGACGAAGATATTTCCGTGGTCCGATCCATCGAGGTTATCGTAGATAACGATCAATCAAACGAGCCTCCCGTGGCAAATATATCATCACCCCGGAGGTTGAGCAATTTCTCCGTGAACGAAACTATCTTTTTCAAAGGCAACACTTCATCTGATCCGGATCTCGGACCCAACGAACTGAACTTTACATGGGAAATGGGCGACGGAAGCGTTGTCTGGGGTGCAAACATCAACTACAGCTACAGCAATATAGTACCATTCATCACGGTGACCTTACGGGTATATGACGGAGACCAGGAGGATTCCGAAGGCATACAGATATTCATCAACAATACCCCTCCGGTTGCAATAGCAGGCGGTAACCGTACAGCCGAAATACGAGAGATGATCAACTTCAACGGATCACGTTCTTATGATCCCGACGAGCCATTCGACCAAATATCGAAATACCAGTGGAACATGGGCAACGGCGATGTTCTCGAAGGAGAGAGGATCCAATATGCCTATAACGAAGGTGGTGGTAAGTATATAGTGGTTCTGACCGTGTTCGACGGCGACAGCTCTCACAACGATTCCTTGGTTGTGAGCCTGAACAATACCTTACCGGTAGCATTGCTTAAGCTGCCATCTCAAACCGTAAATGCCAATGTAGACCTTTATTTCGACGGGAGTGCTTCTTATGACCCTGACGGGGAAATTATTGAATATTACTTCGATTTTGGCGATGGATATTCTACTGGGTGGAGCAATTCTCCAGGCAGCAATCATACCTATCGGAAATCCGGTGAATACGCACCCAGATTGAAGGTGAAGGATTCGAAAGGTGGTATCAGCCTCTGGAACAGCATGGAGATCACCGTTCTTCCGGTACCGAACAATAAACCATTGCTGGAGATAAATGCTCCTCTCGAGGGGGCGGTGATAGCGTCACCTCTCATAATAGAGGGAAAAAGCAGCGATCCGGACAGCTCGGATATAGTGGAAAATATAGAGGTAAGCCTGGGCGGCACTACCATCCTTGCAAAACCCGCTCACGGGAGCGGTCTTGCCCAGTGGCGCGCGAGGTTCGAGAATATCAGCGCAATGGAGAATGGTGCTGCGCAGATCGAAGCCCGGGCCTTCGACGGCAAGGGATACTCCGATCTGGTAATTCTGAACGTTGTGGTGAACAACGACGAACAAAAATCCATTGACATCAGTCTGATCGACCTCACTTCGGAGGTATTCCCCGGAGATATTATTGAGGTATACGGGCAGGCAAAGTACGATACTGGTGTTACAGTACAGGGATCCGACACAACCGTTTCTATGTCCGGGTCACAGAAATCCATTCTCACCGATGCCAATGGTTTCTTTTCCCTTGACATTACTGTCCCAACTGAGTCTGGATCGACCCTGCTGGAGATAAGTGTGGAGAACGGGTCGATTATGGGGGAAATTTCCGAGACGATTCTTGTATACAGCATGGAATTCTCTCTGGACGATGACTCCGTTAAACTGTATCGGGGCGAAGAGGAGATCATCGGTTACAACGATGCTGTCCGGGCCGGGGAAACAGTAGAGATCAGGATCAATGTATATTTCTACTGTGATGCAACGGAAGGGCCAGGTTTTTCAGCCACCGTGAATGTGACCCAGGTCTCCGATGATGCGAACACCGCCCTTATGGAGAATAAAAGTATCAGCTTTATCCCTGACGGAACAGAACAATCAAAAACTCTGGCCATTCAATGGAGTCCGGACGAGGGGAGCCATAGAATAAGGCTGAGCGTCGAAGGGGAGCGAGATACCTCTGAGAATGACGATCTCAGGGAGCAAACGTTTACCGTCAGGGAGAAGATAATGCTGGCCGACTTCAAGGTAACTGATATAAAACTCCCTAATGGTAACCTGCGCGACGGTGAATTTGTTACCGTTTCCATAACTGTGATCAACGAGGGGAACGTCAGCGGCCTTGTGAATCTTTCGCTTTACGACGGAGAAGAGAATTCCGCTGGACTTATTGATCGGAAGACGAACATCTTCATGAAACGAAATACATCACAGACGATATTGATAAACTGGCAGGCGGAAAGCGGGTATATAGAGCTGCTGGCCGTGGTTGATAGTTCTCTTGAGGAACTTTCGAAAGATAACAACCGACAAAGCACGAGCGTGCGAGTCTATCCCCCGAAAACCGTGGAAAAAGAAGAATCGAACCAGGCAATAACCGTGGCGGTCATAGGAGGCATCCTTGTTATGGCAGCGTTGGTGTGGACCTTTTACAGAAAGAAAGAGGCCGAGGATAATGAGGGAGCTGAAGTGGAACCGGAAACGGACGGGGAAGAAGAGGAGGACTATTGATCGGCGAGTGATATTCATTTTTTATAGTGTCTTATCCTGAGTTATTTTCACCCCTCACTTTTTCTGTCAATTCTTAATAGACAGAAGATGGGATTTGACCGATATTCCATTACTATTATTAAATGAGCTTTCTTTAACAATAGGGCCTGCGACGTAAGAAACGCAGGCCCAACACCATGAAAATAATATGAATCATATCAAGGGGTCGCTATGGCCCAGGATCGACGTAGGCGACCCTATGTCAAATGATATTAGATATTCCATTTCCACTATTGAATTCAACTACGGTTCTCTTTTCCAAGTTAAGTACCTCGATTGATTTGAACAAGGGCGTGCGAGAACGTCTATACGAATATGTATGAACATTCATCACCATAAGATAACATTGGTCATTCTGGTTAATAGAGAGTGTATGATCATTCGGGGCCGTTGGCCCCGAGGACTAAGGTTTATTTTCAATGCACCGTAACGAAGTGGGCGCCAACCATTGATAATATTATTATTTCTAGGCTCTATCGAGGGGGCACTAACAAATTTCCCAGTGATTTGGCTGTTTTCAAATCTCCTTGTCGATGGTGAGTGCATATTCATCACTGGATTTTTTGATAGTGCCGTGGTAACCCGTTTCGGAGATTTCCTTCAATATTATGAGAAAAGTATTTTATTGGAATTCTAGACTGCTGACCTTGGCCTTGACCCTGACCTTGTCCCGAACCATTTTCAAGCTCAATATGCCACCAAGTATATGGTCCGGAGAAAAATATAAATCCCCACCAATAATTGAATTGTTTATTATGAATTCGTCATACGATTCGTAGAACAAAATATTATGCCCTTTTTTACTTATTAGAACATTATTCTCAATTAGGTCTTTGGTACAATTAATCATACCTAAATTAAAAATTGTTGATTCTGATAGAAAATTCTTTTCAATTATGTTTTGAAAAGTATCCTTCATTCCAATGCTAAAAGTATTATTATAAAATATGTTGTTATGGATGTAGTTAGAACTCCCTTCAATTATTGAAATACCACATTTTCCGTTAGAAATATTCAATTTGGATATTTCGTTATTTGATGAAGTAATATTAATACAGGTCGAAATATTTGTTCCTTGGATTATTGTTAAATTTTGATCAACACCTGTTAAGGTTAAACTTTTGGTAGCTATCGTGATATTTTCAGAGTAAATCCCCGCTGCCACGTACACTATATCCCCATTACTCGCATTATCAATCGCCCACTGAATGTGTGTGTAATCTCCTTCACCAGACGCATCAACAATGATTGTACTTCGTGTGGGTTTTGCCTCCTCCGCACCAGACAAAGACCGTGTCATAGGTAGAACAGGTAGGACTATAAGTATGAGTGTCATAATCAATAGATTTGAAGCAACTTTTACTCCTAGGCGACCCATAACACTACCTCTTGATATCCTCTTTCATAGCGGTGGATAGTATTTATAATTTCTAGAACAAAAGTCGAACAATCTTCCAATCGTGAATGATGATTATTACTCTCAAATTCATATTTTGCTTAGCACTATTCTTCTGCTGGCGCAGAAGCCGGGGCAGAGCCCCCAATAGTTTTGATTTTATTTTTGGGCCGGGCCGGTGCACGCCTTACGGCCCCCGGATTGCACGGATATTTCCGGGCAGGGCAGTTGTGCGCGTAGGAAACCAAAGGTTTTCGAGGGCTCAGGTTTGCCGTAAGGTACACCGGAGTGTAACGGGAGCTATTTGTACACCGAGACCCTCTATACTAAGAAAAGAAATCATAGCTCTCTCATTTCTTTCTCATCTCTGCCTCACAAAGCCTTCTTAAAGTCTTTGCAGCAGCGTAATCGGGATTGATGGATAGAACCCTTTTCGTGCATCGCAGCGCCTTTCTGTACATATTCAATTTCTTGTAGGCCACTCCCTTGTTGTGCATGATCTTCTCGTCATTGGGAGTGAGTTTCAGTGCCCTGTTGAACAACCTGATAGCTCCCTTGGCATTGCCTTCCTTGAACAATTTATTGCCATCTTGCTTGAACTTTTTGGCTTCCATTTTCCTCTTTTCCTCCCCAGCGCTCTCCAGTTCTACAAGATCATCGTCCAGGCGGAAAAGTATGCTTTCTATCTCCTCTTTTTTCCCCAATTGTGTCAACTTTTCAGCGCGTTTCAGATCCTCGCGCATAAGCTCTTCGTTCTCAATTTCTTCTTCTATGGAATCCAGCCGGCTTTCCAGTTTTTTGATCCTGAGAACGAATACGTGCATCTCTTTCGCCTGTTTCGCCAGCTTCTTGCTCTGTTTTGAGTGATCCATTGCAGTCTGATAGAATCGGTTCTCGAGAGCAGGTTTGGCAAGTGACAGAACGTTCTTGGCCTCCGAGACGTCAATTCCCTCTTTGTTCAACTTGTCAATAAACTCCCGCACGGATTTCAACTCGTCGATGAGTTCCTCGTACATTTTTGCGTTCTCGGCCGATTCCCAGGCCTGTTCGCTCAGCTCATACGCAAGTTCAAAATCCTTATCCTTGAAATTCTCCTGCGACTTCGAGAAGAGTTTCTGCGACTTCTCCACTTCCCCACCCAGAGCCAGTACCTCGTTGATCTTCTCCTGGGTCTTTATGAGTTGATCCTTGGCCTTTTCCTCGAAAAGGGGCTGCCTTATCTTCGAAAGCAGCTCATTGGCCTCTTCATAATCCTTTGCCAAAATCAGTTCGTCTACCCCAATAAGATCCTCCCTGGCAACTTCTAAGTCCACATCGGATTTCTTATAGCTTTTCTCCACGAGTTTTTTGGTATCATCCAGAAGAAAGACCAGTTTCAACGTCATAAAATTCTTAATGGCATTTCTCCCGAATTCACTTGAGCGCGCGAATTCACTGTCATTAAAATATAGCTTGGCTTTCTTCAAAAGAGAAATTCCCTCCGATACGTCTATGCCCTGATACCGGCAATCCTCGAATAATCCTTCGGCTTCCTCTATGGCAAGAAGGGCCTTGTTCTGATCTTGAACCGATCTGCTCTTTTCCACAAAGTCCTGTATTTCTTCCGCGATGACAGGAACGTTCTCATAATTCCCCCTTCCAAGCTCCATTTTCATGGTATTCAGCGATTGCTCCATTCCACTGGTATCCACTCCGTGGGTCTTGGCCTCGTCCACCTTGAATTTTGTTATCTGGTAGAATAAAAGTCCCCGATTGTATTCTATCTCTTGTGCGGAAAGCTCGTTCTTCAACTGGAATATCAGATCGTCGGCCTTATCCACAGCCCCATTATTGATAAATTTCTCTATTTCCGAGAGTGTCTTTTGAAAAGAAGCAACGTCCATCTCCAATCTTTGACATAGTACTATTCTTGTCTTCAACGAACTAAATTCATCTTTGAGCTTTTTCAATGCATTAAGTGAGGTTTGAATGATATCCTGGCTGCTCTTTGCGTGCTCGATGGCTTCATCATATTCCCCATTGGTTACACATTTCCTGCCCTTGCTCAACTGCTCGTCCGCTTCACGATCCCGTATACCTTCTTTGAGAGCCGCCTTGATCGACTGCCAGCTATCTCGAATAGAATCGAGAGCATCCTGATATACTACCTTCCTCAAGGATAATTTATCCAAAGATACCGCTGCGATATCGAGAACTTCCTTGTAGCTGCCCGTGCGCAATAGCTCCGGAACCTTTTTAAGATCTTCATCCACATCTTTCACATCAGCGCCCTGGGAACGCAGGGAGAGCATGTTCTGCTGGATCCTCTTTACAAGACGTTGGGTTCGATCGTATTCTTTTTTCGTATCTGACAAATAAGCCAGGCATTTCCCGGCAACCTTCAATGCTCCTGCCGGATTACTCGAATCCATATTGGAGGTGATCTCCTCGAGGTATGGCCTGATATCATTGATGATGATTCCTTTCTTTTCGAATTCCGTGACCTTCTGGATGATCTCATTGCTTTTTTGGATCGCCTTCGATTTCATTTCGTCGCTACACGAATCGACATATTTCTTTAAAGGAGCTCTGTCCTTGCTTGGGGATCTTTTCTTTCTCCTGCCAGAGTCTTCAGTCCTCTCCTCTACAACCTCAAAAATTTCATCGGAACCAATCTCATGAACCTCTTCCATCGCAGTAAAAGTATTATCCTGGGCTACAGAATCTTCTTTTTTCGGAAACTTTATCTCCGTGGTGCCTTTTCTCAGCATCTCCAGGCACTCCGTTCTCATGTCACCGGCTTCTTGATTGGATGAATTCATGGCTAGTAAATTATCGAGAGAACCGATGGCCTCAACAAGAGATCTCCTTTTGACGAAAACCTTGCATTTATTCAATAAAATAGCCTCGTTTCCAGAATCTATCTTGAGAGCTTCATCAAAATATTCCAGGGCAAGCTTGTAGTTCTTGTTCGAAAACGCATTCAGGCCCAATTCATTGAAAGTTCTTACCCGTATATCCATTGATCCACCGGTTCCTTTCATATTCAATCTACATGATCTATGCACATCATTGCCGTGGAATCGAAACACTTTTCACATACCCAGTTGTGGCATGCAGGACAATAATTCAATTTAGCAAGTATCCCATCTTCTCGAAGACGGGTCACTATTTCGTCCTTCTCCTCTGAAGTAAGGAAGAGATTCTCTTTGGGAATATCATCAAGCGGTTTACCTTTCAGATCCTCGAAAAGTTTCTTTATACCTTTCCCGCTCATTTCGGCACTGAAGGTGGCAAAACCTACTCCGGTCATTGCAGCACCAACAGCTAGATGGATCCACCTTGTCCAGCGCCGGTCCTTCACCGTACCAATATACTCACCAGCCCGGGAACAGGTATATTCCATTTCCACTACCGCCCTGCTCCTGGTAATGTTTGACGGATAGGGCAGGTCCTTCATCATTTCGCCAAAATGACGATTTAGGTCATTTGACATTTCTTCGGTCAAACCCTTTATCTTCAAAAGATCCTTTCCTATCTTCCTTTGACCGCGCTTCAGCTCCGACATTCTTTCTTGATTTCTCTCATCCAACCATTGGACCTTTTCGTCGAGTCCTTCATTTACCTTTATACCCGATCCAATATTGGATCTCTGGATGACGCTGTCGCTAATGGCAATTTTTGAAGCACCTTCCTGTATGTAATCCCCGTGAAAATGCTGTTCGATGACTACGGGTGTTTTCTCCGGATATTGACTGTCTTTTTTCTTTTCTAACGGAATGTCCAGATTAGTTAGATCGATATCCGCGCCTGGTCGCCAGATGAACTTGTTCGAACAGTCCTGACACCATCCATACCCATCGGGCATGAATGATAGAGTATGGGTCTTGCATCTCCTGCATATCGGCGGTTTCGGGGCCCCGGGTTTATTCCATATGAACGACCTTGAACATACGTTACATAAACCGGTTCCGTCATCATTGAACCGCAGGGCAACGTTCTTACATTTGCTACAGACGGGAGGAGAAGACATAATGCCACCATTGGCAACTACACGGAAATTAATAGTGCAAGAGTACGGCTTAGTTAATCATAACCATCTGATTTAAATATTTTCGAAAATAGTTTATCCGCAGGCTAAGTGAAAGGTTGTTTCACTGTCGCCTAATAGAATCTCTGATTCCATGTCAGATACAGACGTTCTACTGAAGCACCCGGAAGCACACTTGCAGAAATACCAACATATACACCCCTTTTTCCCACTTATGTCCTAACTCTCCCTGATACTATATGATAAAAAATACTTTGCCTTACTTTGTCGATCAGATACATCCATCCAATAAAACGAAAGATTGGATGAAAAATAGATAAATGTCTAGGCTTCAAAGCGTAACAAACCCAAAGAAATGTGAGTAGTAAGAAAAAGTAAGGCTATTTACATCTTTTATAGTTGCATAATATACTCTATCTTAGCATAAAAAAACGAAAAGAAGAAAAAAATGAAAATGAGGGAATTTAAGCCTTTTTCATAATTTTCATCCAACCGCCGCTCTCGAAAACGGCAAGTCCTCTTTCGCTGAGAGTTTTCTCAAACTCGTTCCAATCAATTGCTTCTATTCTCGTATTTGAACCCTTTGTGAATTGAATTCCATTTGTCCCGACAACTCTCCCGGGTTTGAGATTTTTACTTTCCGCAATTTTTCTTGCAGCGCCGACGGTGATTTCTTCCATTACCATAGAGCATACACTCCTCTTCTCATCATACTGGGTTTCTGGACACCCATGACTACATAATAATATATAATATATAATATTTTTGCAGAAATAGATTGCTTCCAAAAAGGATACTGGCCATGGAATTTATCGGTAACGTGGTTTTTCATCTTTCGATCAATTGCTTTTCAGCTCTTTCGGGTAACAAGTATTTGCAGAGAATGTCAAAGGCCAATTCAGTATCGCTCTCCTTGCTGCATGAAAAGATGTCCACTGCAGCGAATCTGTGTTCCGGCCAGGTATGGATGCTGAAATGAGAATCCGATATCAGTATAACACCTGTAACACCAAATGGTTCGTATTGATGGAAAACGTCTCCTACACAATTGAACTTCGCTTCCTTGACCGTCCTATACATAATATCTCTTACCTGTTCGACCTCTTTCAGCAGATGGACCGGACAGTTGTACAGGCTTCCAAGGAGATGTTTTCCAACGCTTAACTTCGACATTTAGATACCCTAGTTGATTTTCTTTACGAGTTTCCACAGCTCCCGAAACTCGCTCTGGCAGTTTCTCAGCACCAATTGCTGTTTTCCATGCCTGAACCAGGGTTGGATAGAAGAGGGCCTGCGTTTCAATACCATTAAAAAATCGCTCTCCCTTATCGGTCTTGATTTTCCACCCCTTATAGCTTCCTTGAGAGGAATATCCGCTGCCTCTTCCACTATCTGTTCGAGGTCGGCACAAGAGTAACCGGCGGTCTTCTTGGCAATCATCTTAAGGTCTACCAAATGTGAAATTGGTTTTTTTCCGGCAAGTAACTTAAAAATTTCAAGTCTCGCCTTGAGATCCGGTGGCGGTATGAAAAGCAATTTGGAGAACCTACCGGGGCGCTTCAAGGCGGAATCCACATGCCATGGTTCATTGGTAGCCGCCAAGATAAGAACTTTCTCTTTGGGACCTTCGAATCCATCCAGCTCGGTTAGCAGGGCATTGACCAGGCGGTTGGAGTGGTCCTGGGACATCTCACCCCTTTTGGAACCTAGGGAATCGATCTCATCAAAGAACAGTATTGAAGGTTTATTCTTCGAAGCGACCTGAAATGCCTCGTTGATGTTCTTCTCGCTCTGACCTACCCATTTACTGAGAACGTCAGTAACCTTCAGATTAATAAAGGAAGCATTTGCCTCTCCCGCTGTAGCCCTTGCTATGAAGGTCTTCCCACAGCCAGGGGGCCCGTATAGAAGTATTCCCTCACCTATGCGTTTTCCATATAAGGAGTAGAGCTTTGGATGTTCAAAAGGATATATGATGGCCTTCCTGATCTCCTCTTTGACCCTTCCGAGACCACCGACATTTGAGAAATCGATATCAGGTTTGTCCACCGGTATGAAACTGCTGCTTTTACCTTCTGAAGCTGTCCCGGAGGCAATTTTTCTCTGTTTCTGCTCCTCTTCCAGTGCTATGGCCTTATCGTACAGGATCGATGCCACGGTGTTCATCAATTTGTCCTGCTGAGAGGTCGTATAATGTATAGTCAAAAGCACCAGGAAAGCTCCTGCCGATATGATTATGATGAAAAGGGCAATGAGTTTGAAATCCGAGGTCTCGAAATAATACAATAGAAGAAAGGTAAGAAGAAAAGTAAGGCTCAGAACCGTCACTAGCTTTCCTGTACTCTTCTTGATTTTGCAACCTCCCATCCTTTTACCAAGTTAATTCTATTCAGCAGAATCGGTCCCTACGGGCTCCCGTTTCGCTCCGTTGTATCTTCGACACAACTGAGCCCTCGGAAACATTCTGTTTCCTACGGACCATGATTCTGCAAACATTATCAAATTTGCAAACATCGACACCCGCAGGAAATCCTTGGATTTACGAGGGTGTCCGCTATGCTCCGCAGACCCCACGGGCTCTGCTACACCTTCGAAAACCTGTGGTTTTCTACAGGTGAAGTGAATTTACTAATTCACGACTCATTTTATCGATGTTTGCCCATTTGGCAATATGCGAGGACAATATCTCATCCCGGTATATTTAGGTTATTGGGGATTTATGAGAATTGGTAATAAAAAAAATCATTCATCCTTGTAGACCTTTATTGCACAGAATTCACCGCACATGGAGCAGTAATCATTATCCTTAGGATTGATCTTGCACTCTTCCAGCCTCAGTTCAGCAAAACGCTTTGGGTCTATTGTAAATTCCGTCATATCATCCCATTTGACATTACGTCTGGCAATACTCATCCCTCGGTCTCTTTCCATTGACGAGAAATTTCCCCGGGCAACATCTGCCACGTGTGCGGCTATCTTCGACGCTATTATTCCTTCTCTCACATCCTCGATGTTGGGTAGACCCACATGCTCCTTGGGGGTAACGTAACACAGAAAGTCGGCTCCATGATAGCAGGCCAATGCTCCACCAATGGCACATACTATGTGATCGTATCCGGGAGCTATATCGGTTGGAAGGGGGCCAAGTACGTAGAAGGGTGCATTGTTGCAATATTCCTTCGCCAATCTTACATTCTTTTCTATCTGGTTCAGAGGGATATGACCTGGTCCTTCGATCATCACCTGTACTCCTGCATCGAAGCATCTTTTCGAGAGCTCACCGAGAATTTCCAGCTCGTGCAGCTGCGCCTTGTCAGTTGCATCGTGGATACAGCCCGGCCTCAGGCCGTCTCCCAGGCTCATTGTAACGTCATATTCTCTGGCAATTTTCAGTATCTCATCGAAATTGGTATATAAAGGATTTTCTTCATTATGTTTTTTCATCCACCTTATCAGAAAGGATCCGCCTCTGCTGACCACTCCCATCAAACGGTCACCTAGGAGCGGGATAGCATTCATTGTAACGCCGGCATGCACTGTAGCGAAATCAATACCTTCGCGAGCCTGTCGCTCAAAAACATCGAGATAATTTTCTATGGTCAAATCCACAGGATTACCTAGCTTCACCACAGCTTCATATATGGGAACAGTACCTACAGGCATATCCGAGCGAGCAAGAACCGCCCGTCTTATGGCTCGAAGATCACCACCTGTACTGAGATCCATTATGGTATCCGCACCAGCTTCCCTTGACACATCCACCTTTTTGAGCTCATTTTCCAGATCCGATGAAAGACTCGACGTACCTATATTCGCATTTACCTTGACCTTTAAACCTTTTCCTATGCCTACGGGTTTGACATTTTTGTGGTTCTTATTTACAGGTATTACCACCAAACCTCGAGAGACAAGGTCCATGATATGCTCAGGAGTGCATCCTTCCACCGATGCTACTTTTTTCATTTCCTCTGTGATCTCACGGTTTCGGGCACTTTGAAGTTGGGTCATGGATCTCACGTTTCAGTTAAATCTAATATTTCTTTTATTCATAAGTAAAGACGTACCATACTGGCACGTCTAACATGGCAAGATGGGCCAGTAGCCTCCGTTTTGTCATGAATAGAAGGGCGAAGGACAATCAATATTTTCATATAAAAAACCATTTTGTCTTTTTGGATTGGAAAAAGAAAGAAGATTAACCAACACTCACACACAAACTAAGAATTGATATTAGTATTTTTAGTATTTGTTTAGCTCCAACGGGAAACACGTCTGAAAAATCTCGAGCGCTCACGCCAGGCAGAGATTTTCTCTGATAATTCTTTCAAGCTCGACAAACATATTCTTACCATGAAGTCTCCACGTTGCA